>Ga0316207_10005039_pt1 | contig 11139 bp, 12 predicted proteins | sample 6weekpyrite_MG_FD_204943 | JGI IMG/M metagenome (GOLD analysis project Ga0316207, IMG submission 204943) | Microbial mat bacterial communities from mineral coupon in-situ incubated in ocean water Damariscotta River, Maine, United States -... | ecosystem: Environmental > Aquatic > Marine >...
TTTCATATACCTGTGATTGCACTGGTAAGCTCAAATGAGGCAGAAGTGTTTGAGTTTTATCATCAGCAAGGCGTTGTTCTTTGCCTGTTCAGAAATGAGCCGATCGAAAAGATGCAGCGACTATTAAATGATTATTTTTCAGGTAATACTTCTATACCTGAAATCAAAGAAACGACTAAGCTGGAAGCAAACTGGCCGCATTTATCAATGCTGGTAGTTGATGATAATAATATTAATTTACGTCTTGCTGAATCTATTTTACTCAATTGGCGCGTGAACATCACCCTGGCATCGAATGGCCAACAGGCTATTGATTGCTGCAGGTCAAATAAATTTGACCTGATATTTATGGATCTCCATATGCCAGAACTCGATGGCATTGGCGCAACCAGAGAAATTCGTAAGCAAGGCGCACTTAATACTGAGACCACCATTATTGCACTAACTGCAAATGCAATGCCGGAAGAAAAAGAACATATCCTCGAATCTGGAATGAACGATATACTCATTAAACCGGTTACCGAACAACAGATATACGACACCATCATTAACTATTGCGCTACCGGTTCAGCCGACCTGATTGAAAACAAACCTAAATCAATCGACAACCTAATAGACAGTTTAGATCATGATGGGGAATTACTTTGTTATGATCAGCATGAAGCGATTAAACTAGCTGGTGGCAACAAAGAACTGGCAGATGAATTATTTGGCATGCTGATTACTGAATTACCTCAATACCGAGAAAAACTAGAGTCCGCATTAAACGAAGATAACATAAAAGACCTGAAACACTTCATACATAAAGTTAACGGTGCTACCAGTTATTGTGGTGTGCCGAAATTACGCAATGCGGCCGTTGAACTTGAAAGCCTGATTGATCTTAAAACACTGGAAGCGGTACCCGACAAAACCCATGAAGTTTTAGCTAATATCGATGAGCTGGTCAGTTTTCATTCTGAAGCCAGTTAGAGAAACCGCAATATTATCGCCTTTCTAACATACGCGATTTCATTAACCTTACTGCTTCAGGCAAGCCTAAAAATATTGAGTCTGCAATAATCGCATGACCAATATTGAGTTCAACAACTTCAGGTAGCGCGGCAATATCACCAACATTGTGAATATTGAGTCCATGGCCAGCATTAACCTGCAACCCTTGCTGATGCGCATAGGTTGCAGCAATTTTAATCCGTTGAAATTCTTTCTCGCGTGCAGCTTCTGTCTCTGCATCGGCGTAATGACCGGTGTGTATTTCAATCACCGGCGCACCGCAACGCTTAGATGCATCGATCTGGGCCTCATCAGCATCGATAAATAACGACACTCTGACTCCTGCGTCGGCCAGACGATCGCAAGCTAGCTTAATTTTCTCTTCTTGCGCGACAACATCAAGGCCACCCTCAGTCGTCAGCTCTTCTCGCTTCTCCGGTACCAGGCAACAATCTTCTGGTTTAACCTGTGATGCAATCTCAATCATCTCATCGGTAACCGCCATTTCCAGGTTAAGCTTTGTCTGGATAGCCGCTTTCATTCGAAATACATCCTCATCCTGAATATGGCGCCGGTCTTCTCGCAGGTGCATTGTTATGCTGTCAGCACCTACTAATTCTGACTGTAATGCTGCATGCACCGGATCAGGATAACTTGTTCCTCTTGCCTGTCTTAAAGTAGCAACGTGATCGATATTTATTCCAAGAAAAATAGGCTTTGACATTAGGCACCAAGATAAATGTTGATTTAATTTAACAGCGACCAACCTGAACAGGCTGATGAAATTAAATAGTAATCGAGAAGAAACCTCTAAACAATATAAATTCCGCTAAATTACTGATAAAGCATGAATTATTTCGCATTTTCAAGCTATATTTTGGCGTTTTTATGATTATTTTGCTATGGTTTTATCAATAATAATTTTAAAAATCGGATGTCGATCAACGGATTATGCAAAAACACATCAGATCTATCGTCAGTGTACTCATCGTTCTGCTCTTTGTCTCCCAGCCGATTGGTGAATTTAACCTCCCGCTATTCAATAAAATTGAAAAATTTACCTATGATGCACGTTTAAAATATACCGCTCCTTATACAGTAGATAAAAATGTTGTGATCCTCGATATCGACGAGGAAAGCCTGATGGAAATAGGCCAGTGGCCATGGGACAGAGATATACTTGCGAGCATTATTGATAATCTGTTTGAACATTATCATATCAATACCATCGGTTTTGATATGATGTTTGCCGAGGCAGATATCGACAGTGGTATAAAAATGTTTCGCCAGCTGGCCGATGGCCCGTTAAAAAATAATAAAGCCTATCTCCAGCAATATAAAAAAGTACTGCCTCAGCTTGAGCGTGACCGAATTTTTTCTGAGAGCCTGAAGGACCGCAAAACCATTCTCGGTTTTGCCTTTATTAATGAAACCAATCCAACCCAAACCATTTTACCCGAGCCAGTTATTGAGTTACCCCAGGAGCTGTCTGATAAACTTGGTTTTATTCAACAAAAAGCTTTCACTGCTAATTTACCAATATTACAAAACAATGCTTTTTCTGGTGGATTTATAGATAATCCGAGCATAGCCTATGATTCTGATGGCGTATTCCGTCGCGTGCCATTACTACAAATGCATGACGGTAAAATTTATGAGTCACTGGCATTTGGTACTTTTCGTGCCGCTATCGGTTCGCCACCGCTCGAAATACTGGTAGAAGGCAGTGACGATGAAGAGGTATTTGTTGACTGGATCAAAGTCGGCGATTATCACATCCCGGTCGATCAGGAAACTAACATCATGGTGCCCTACAGGGGCTACTGGAAAAGCTTTCCCTATATTCCAGCGATTGATGTACTCAACAAAAAAGCTAACATCGACAGTCTAAAAGATGCCATTGTCTTACTCGGTACTTCTGCTGCTGGCCTTAAAGATCTTCGAACTACACCTTTTGAAACAGGCTATCCCGGTGTCGAAGTACACGCCAATATTATATCGGGTATTATTGAGAACAGAATCAAGGAGCAACCCTCCTACACTTACGCACTGGAATTTTTATTACTACTCGGGCTCGGTGTTTTCTTATCCGTAATTTTCCCCAGACTTTCACCATTACTAACTACAGTCATTACCGTATTAACCCTGCTGCTGTTAATTGCGGGTAATCTCTATGCCTGGCAATCAATGAACCTGGTTTTACCGCTAACCAACTCTCTATTACTGGTTATCATGTTATTCGGTTTGCACATGTCATATGGTTTCTTCATGGAGTCACATAACAAAAGGCAAATTACACGGTTGTTTGGCCAATACGTTCCTCCTGAACTGGTCGATGAAATCAGCCTTCATCCTGAAGCTCTTTCTGTCGATGGTGAAACTCGAGAAATGTCGGTGCTGTTCAGTGATGTACGTAGCTTCACCACCATCTCTGAAAATCTCGAGCCGAAAGAACTCACTCGATTTATTAATGGCTTTCTGACGCCAATGACAAAAATCATTCACCAGAATCGCGGTACCATCGATAAGTATATGGGTGATGCAATCATGGCATTTTGGGGTGCGCCGTTACCCGATGAAAATCATGCTCGAAATACACTAATAGCCGGCATGAGTATGATCGAAGGCATGAAAACCTTGAGTGAAGAATTCAAACAACGCGGTTGGCCTGAAATAAAAGTCGGTGTTGGTATTAACAGCGGGCCGATGAATGTTGGTAATATGGGTTCAGAATTCCGTATGGCTTATACCGTACTCGGCGATACCGTCAATCTTGGTTCACGACTGGAAGGCTTAACCAAAAATTACGGCGTTGATATTATTGTCAGTGAATACACCAAAGCGGCGGTCACTGACTTTGAATATCGTTTACTGGATAAAGTAAGAGTCAAAGGTAAGGATCGCCCAGTGACAATTTATGAACCACTGGGTGTACGCGATGATATGACCGTTGAAACGCTCAACGAACTGGAGCAATATACACAGGCACTGGATAACTTCCACAAAATGAACTGGGCCGAAGCGCAATTACAGTTTAGCGAATTGATCAGGCTACATCCGCAGAGAAAACTCTATTCGATGTATCTCGACCGCATCAATTTTTATAAACAAAACCCACCAGCCGATAACTGGGATGGTGTCTTCACACACACCAGCAAATAATTAAAATGTGATCAAGTTCACACTTTTTTTAACAGCCACGGATTGATAGTGAATGCAGGTTAGTCAGGCTGTGTTATAACTTCTAAGATAATAAAGATTTGAATGGATTGTTATGCCCCCCAATGACAGAAGAGCAGATTTCGATGTTACCAATAGCGTTAACGTCACAGCAGCAGAGAACGTCTGTCAGCATGTCCGTGAAATTTTCTCCAGTATCTACCCTGTAAAGTACTTCAGCGGCGTTGAGCAAAGCTTTAAGGACTTTGAAAAACTCTTCGAGGGCGACTTCAAAGGTTACCAGGCCTGCGACACCTTTTATCATGATAAACAACACAGCCTGGATATGACCCTCGCTCTAATGCGACTTATAGAAGGCTATTATCAACTTCACCCTAATACCGCGTTAAAAGCAGATTATGCTGCTATTGGTATCATCACAGCCCTCTTCCATGATGCAGGCTACATCCGCGAAAATGACGATGAAAATATCAATGGATCTGTTTACACACGCGTTCATGTTTCAAGAAGTGCACATTTTCTCTCCCAATATTTACCCATGATCGGGCTCTCAGACTATGTCGAAATTGCGACGAATATCGTGCACTACACCGGTTACGAAGTTAAACCTGAAGAGATAAAGTTACCTGATCCTGTTCTGCATACATTAGGCTATATGATTGGTTCTGCTGACTTAATAGCACAAATGTCAGATCGGTGTTACCTGGAAAAATGTCGTGATAGACTTTACCCGGAATTTGTACTTGGCGACATTGCAGAGCTAACGCATGATGACGGCAGTCGTGAAGTCATCTATTCATCAGGTGAAGACCTGCTACAAAAAACACCGGATTTTTATAATATTGAAATAAACTCAAGATTAAACAATGTATTTAAAGGCGTCTATCAACTGGCTGAAAAACATTTTGGCGATTCTAATCTTTATGTAGATGCGCTTGAATCAAATATTAGTCATCTAATGCAGCTAATTGAAAAAGACCAGCTTTCTTCACTAAAACGTATTCCACTGATAAACAACGGTACTATTTACGCCAACGCATCAAATTCTGAAGCTATTAAAAAACTAAAGATCAAGTAAATATTATTTTTTACTTTAACGCATAAATGGCATCGAGATTTCGCAACTGACCCTGATAATCCATACCAAAGCCAAACACATATTTGTCCGGCACTGTCATTGCACTGAAATCAGCGGTGATATTTTCATCCCTCCGCTGGTGTTCTTTAGTCACCAGTACCGATGACTTAACGCTACTGGCCTGCTGCTCATTACAATAGTTTACAATAGCATCCAATGTGTAACCTTCATCAAGAATATCATCGAGCACAATCACTACCCTGTCTTTTAGCTCATGCTGAGGGTAAACCTTCCATTCCAGTTCAAAGCCCTGGGTAGTATTTCGATAACGGGTTGCATGTATATAATCAACCTGAACAGGCATATTAATTAATGGCAGTAATTGCCCAGCATATATTAGTCCGCCGTTCATTACCGGCAAAAACAACGGTGGTAATTCGTCACTATTTAAACCAGAGAGAAAGAGATTTATCTCTTCTGCCTGTTCGATAATCGCATCGTCGATGTCATTTCTACTGTATAACTGATCCGCCTGATCACGGATCGTAATTAATTCATTAATAGTCATTTTTTAATAGGTAAAGGTTACCGTAGAGTCATCCATTGCTTCACCAATGACATACGCACCACCAACTGTCTCGTGTACCTCATTGATAAAATCATCACCCCATATCTCAAGCGTTGGCGTACAAACTTTAAACGACACCCCGGCCTCATGAGCGTCTTTAATTAAATCATAAAGCGTTTTCTCTTTCTGACCAGGAATAATAATTTTCTCTGCCACACCTTTAACGGCCAGCTCACTGGCACGACCACTAAATACGATTTCGACATCATATTCCATTGCCGCAGCAACAGTAGCCTGAAAAAATGGTGGACCAATTTCGGAAGGGATTGTTGGATCTGTGTTAACCAGCACCAGCATCAATTTATCGGCCATTGTGTACTCCGGTGAAAACCTCTAGTTAATTTATAGCACTGGTTGGTTGTTTTGTGAATCAAGATGAATCGTCGATGTCGGAAATGCGACTTCTGCGCCATGACTATCAATGATCTCCAACACTTTAAGTAGGATCTCCTGTTTAACCTGGTGAAAATAGACCCACTCTGTTGTTTTAGTGAAGGTATAAATAAAGAAATCCAGTGACGATGGTGCAAACTCATTAAAGTTGACGATCAGCGTTTGTTCACTATCGATCTCTTCATGCTGTTGCAACATGTTTTTAACATCGCTAATTATTCCTGCTATTTTGTCACTATCATCGTAGCGAATACCAATCGTTTCATAGATACGACGATTCTTCATGCGTGACGGATTTTCGACGGCGATATTCGCAAAAACAGAGTTTGGCACATAGAGTGGACGTTTATCAAAGGTTCGAATGGTTGTTAAACGCCAGCCTATATTTTCTACCGTGCCCTCAATATCTCTATCGTTTGATCTTATCCAGTCACCCACAGTAAAGGGTCGATCAAGGTAGATCATTAAGCCACCAAAAAAATTAGCCAGCAGATCTTTGGCTGCAAAACCAATAGCGATACCGCCTATACCACCAAAAGCAAGTACGCCAGAAATACTAAAGCCCATTGTCTGTAAGGCAACAAGCGTACCGGTAATGATTGCCGATGCTCTTAGCAGCTTGCTGATAGCCTCTACTGTTGCAACTTCATAAACTTTTTTCCCCGACTCATCTTCCTGGGAGATAAATACACTCGCGAATTCGCGCACCAGTCTCACCAAGAATAGCGTTAAGATGAAAATCACGCCGACATATTTAACAGGTTCAAAAGCAGAAAATACGGGGGATTCTTTTTCGAACTGAATGACATCAACGGCCAGTATTAAACCAAGCAGCCAGACCATCCAGCCCAGCGGTTTTTGTATCGACAGGATTAGCGCATCATCCCAGGGGTTTTTAGTTCTAACAAAGCGGTTATGCAATTTATTAAGAACACGCTTGAGAAAAAAGTTAGCCGTTAATGAAATTAAAACAACGATAAAAACATTAATTACCCATGTTTCTTCGGTCACGGCAAGTGACATTATTTTTTCCCAGAATTCATTCATGATTAAATATCCAGCTCCATTTCATGAAGATCAGTCAATGCGGATATCTGCCTAGATGCAGATTTCCATTCATCACTCGCCTGTAATTTCAGGCGATTATATTCTTTATGCCCGTGCATTCGCACAAGCCGTAGTGCCGAGGCAGGATTATTATAATCACCTAGTCCTTCGAGAACGGCTTTCGCATCATCAGTATGATTACAGACCAGCACCATATCACAGCCTGCGTTCAATGCTGCTTTTGCACGTTCAACATACCCCCCCACTGGCGCAGCGGCTTCCATACTCAGGTCGTCACTAAAAATTACGCCTTCGAAACCCAGTTTTTTACGTAAAATTTCCTGTAACCAGAATAAAGAATAACCGGCCGGCTTTTCATCGACCTGCGGGTAGACAACATGCGCCGGCATTATTGCGGCAAGTCCATAATCAATCATTCGTTCAAATGGTACCGCGTCATCCATCATAATATCAGCCAGCGAACGATTATCGACCGGATGCGCAACGTGAGAGTCTTCTTTTACCGAACCATGACCGGGAAAATGTTTCCCTGTTGCCGACATACCCGCTCTCTTCATACCGAGCATAAACTCATGAGCCAGTAGCGCTATAATATCAGCCGATGAATCAAAAGCCCGATCACCGATGACACCGCTGACCCCATGACCAAGATCAAGCACCGGGGCAAAGCTAAAATCAATACCGACAGCCAGGCACTCAGCTGCCATTAACCAGCCACAAAGTTCGGCCAGCTTTTTACCTTTTTTCTTATCTTCATGATAAACCTGTCCCAGTTTTGCCATCGCTGGCAAGCGGGTAAAGCCTTCATGAAAACGTTGTACGCGACCACCTTCGTGATCGACAGAAATTAGTAGTGGTGGCTGCCTGAGATCATGGATATCAGAAATTAGCTGTTCGAGTTGTTCAATAGATTCAAAGTTTCGAGTAAAAAGAATAACACCGCCCGTGTTCGGGTGTTTTAACATCTCTTTTTCGGCAGGCGTAATTTTAGTGCCTACCAGGTCAATCATTACCGGTCCAAGCGTCATTCTAATCTCGTGGTTATTTCTTACTATTGTCCATCATGCTTTTTAAATCTGCAAACGGATTTCCTGTAGCTTCTTTTTTAACAACCGTAGCTGTTAATGAATAGCCTTCACCCCTAACCTGGTCAGCGTAACGTGAGTGCTCATTCTCATGGCAATAAACACAGAGTAATTCCCAGTTACTACCGTCTTCCGGATTGTAATCATGGTCATGATTACGGTGATGCACTGTCAACTCAATTAAGTTTTGGCGGGTGAACTCACGCTCACAACGACCACAAATCCAGGGGTACATTTTTAAAGCGCGTGCGCGATAATCCTGCTCACGTGACTGACGATTTTTTATCGCCTCGGCGACAACTTTATCAAGTTTATCGCTATCGATAGATGTTTTTTTAACCGGCATAAGACTAACCATTCTGAGATAGTTTTCTATATTGTAACGCTAGAATTGCGTAGATGTAACTGGAATTTACGACTGAGGGAACGCCCGTTTATATTCAGGGCTGAATGGTGCCTGCACTCTGTACACCACAAAAATTAAGGATGGCACTAAGATGATTTTCCAGGCCGCTAAAACTGTGATCGCCGCCTTCTTCAACAACCATGCGTGAACCAGCAAATTTGACGAAAGCCTGACTATAGTCCAGTACATCATCACCAGTCTGTAGCATCACCAAGTAGCGATGCGGCTTGGTGATATATTCTATATCCAGTTGTTTTAATTGTTGAATATGCTCAAAAGTTAATTCGTAGGACTCACCAGTATAATGATTGATGTTTGGACCGAGATAATCTTGTAATAATTCATAAGGTTTTATCGCTGGATTAATCAGCACTGCGGGTCGATCATAGCGATCAGCCAGCCAGGTTGCATAGTAACCACCCAGTGAACTACCTATGAAGGACAAGTTATCTGAAATATGTTCCTGAACCAGCGACTGTAGCTCAGCCATTGCATAAGAAGGTACAGATGACAGCGAAGGGATAATGATATCTTTTTCGAGGCCGAGCTGCTTCATCGTTTTTAAAAGCAACTGCGCCTTATACGATGACGCTGAACTGTTAAAACCATGAATATAAATTATCATTGTTAACAGATACCCCCGGTATTTGTTTAAACTTACATACTGTTAATAATCACAACAGCATGTACAGCAATGCCTTCCTCTCTTCCTGTATAGCCTAATTTTTCCGTGGTTGTCGCTTTTACATTAATTTGTTGTGTCGAAACTGCAAAATCTGCAGCCAGGTTTTCTCTCATCTGTGCAATGTGACCGGCCATCTTCGGCGCCTGGGCGACTATCGTCACATCAAGATTACCCAGCTGAAATCCCTGCTCTTTTAATAACACGATGACATGTTTTAATAATTGACGGCTATCAATGCCTTTATATTTTTCATCGGTATCAGGAAAATGCTGGCCAATATCACCAAGTGCTGCCGCACCCAGCAAAGCATCACAAACGGCGTGGACCAGTACATCACCATCGGAATGTGCTTTGAATTTCTGCTGATAAGGGATGCGCACACCAGCAAGAATGACATGATCACCTGGCTCAAATGCATGCACATCAAAACCATGACCGATACGAACTGTATTACTCATCACTGCTCTCTTATTCCTTGGCTTGTTGCTGTGCTTGCTGCTGCGCTTTCAGATACATCTCGGCGAGTTTTAAATCTGCCGGGCGCGTGATCTTTATATTATCTTCATGACCTGCAACCAGCAATGGCTTTCCACCTTTTCGTTCGATGGCAGAAGCCTCATCAGTAATTAAACTACCTGAAGAAATCGCACTATCAATTGCCACTTGCAACTGTTCAAGCTTAAACATTTGCGGCGTTAATGCATGCCAGAGACCTTCACGATCAACTGTCTGCGCAATGGTTTGATCGGCATGCTGGCGTTTCATCGTATCGCGAACCGGCAGCGCTAAAATTCCACCATCACTGTGGGCTTCAACTTTCGAAATTAACCGGTCGATATCGTCATGTCGTAAACATGGCCGCGCCGCATCATGCACCAGCACCCAGTCATTGTTCTGCACTGGATAATTTTCATCTTTACTTAACTCTAATAATTCATTCAACGCATTTAGCACTGAATGACAACGTTCGTCACCACCGGCAACTCGGATGACAGGTTTTTCAGAATCGATATGAATATCCGACCAGTATTCGTCATGATCGCCTAACGCAACCACCACGCCTGAAATTTTTTCATGGCCAAGTAATCGTTCGAGTGTATGCGTGATGATTGGTTTATTAAGTAATGAAAGATATTGTTTTGGGGTATTGCTGGCCATACGTTGGCCGACACCGGCGGCAGGCACCACGGCCCAGTAATGTTTATCAGTAGATGTTTCTGACACGATAGCTCTTTGCCATGTTCAATTTAAAACTCTTCAGGTTTTGTTATTTTTGTTGATCTGTTTCTTTTTTTGTTTCGCTATCCGGCTTGATAATCTGGTAGAAAGTTTCACCCTCTCTGATCATGCCAAGCTCATTGCGAGCACGTTCTTCAACGGCTTCAAGACCTTTTTTTAAATCACCGACTTCGGCTGCCAGTGCTTTATTGCGCTCCTGCAATTTTTTTTGTTCTTGCTTAGCTACATCTACTTCTTGTTGCAGATGCATGACATCCGGAATACCACCATCACCAATCCAGAGTTTAAACTGAAAATACAGTAATAAAAAAATCAGGATCGTGATGATGATCTTCACTTATGCCCTTAATCTTAATTGATTAAAGTAACCTTATTGATTAAAGA
>Ga0316207_10005040_pt1 | contig 11139 bp, 12 predicted proteins | sample 6weekpyrite_MG_FD_204943 | JGI IMG/M metagenome (GOLD analysis project Ga0316207, IMG submission 204943) | Microbial mat bacterial communities from mineral coupon in-situ incubated in ocean water Damariscotta River, Maine, United States -... | ecosystem: Environmental > Aquatic > Marine >...
TGGTGATCTTTGGCGGACCCGATGACCATGAGGTGGCCAAGCCGGTCCATGATGCTCTGCCGGAAGCCGAGATCATCGATCTGACCGGATTGGGTCTGGCTGAAACCGCGGCCTGTCTGGAACGAATCCGTCTATATGTCGGTAATGACAGTGGTCTGATGCATATGGCCGCGGCCATGAATACGCCGACACTGGGCCTGTTCGGCCCGTCTGATCATCGATGTTATGCGCCTTTTGGCGATCATTGTGATTTTATCCGGGGTGAGACCAGTTTTGAAGAGATCGACAAGGAACATGAAGACCGGCGTCTGCACCCGACCAGCCTTTTGCTCGATCTGACACTTGATGCGACCTATGCGGCCGCGAAACGCCTGTATGAAAGGACGTCCTGATGGGAAAATCCTATGACATGATCTTGCGCGGAGGCGAGATCGTTAATCATGACGGGCGCGGCCAGACCGATATCGGCATTATCGGCGGGAAAATTGCTGAAATCGGCGATTTGTCCCAAGCCTCTGCCGGAGAAGTTATAGATTGTGCCGGTTTGACCGTTCTGCCGGGCGTGATCGACAGCCAGGTGCATTTTCGTGAACCGGGACTGGAATGGAAGGAAGACCTGCAAAGCGGATCCTTGTGTGCGGTTCTGGGCGGTGTGACCTCTGTCTTTGAGATGCCCAATACCAATCCGACGACCAGCGATCCTGATGCGCTTGAAGACAAGCTGAGACGCGCCGCGGGGCGGATGCATTGCGATCATGCCTTTTATGCCGGGGCAACCAATGAAAATGCCGATGTGCTGGCTGATATGGAGCGCATGCCAGGGTGTTGCGGGGTCAAGGTGTTTATGGGCGCGTCCACAGGCTCGCTTCTGGTCGCGGATGATGAAGGCGTGGAGCGGGTTTTAAACGCCATCAACCGGCGCGCCGCTTTCCATTCCGAGGACGAATACCGCTTGCTGGAGCGCCGTGAGCTGGCCGTGGAAGGCGATTGGACCTCCCATCCGATTGTGCGTGATGCCGAAGCGGCGATGATGTCGACCAAACGCCTGGTGCGTCTGGCCCACAAGACCGGCAAGCGGATACATGTCCTGCATGTCTCGACGGCAGAGGAAATGCATTTTCTGGCCGATCACCGCGATATTGCCAGTGTGGAAGCCACGCCGCAGCACCTGACGCTGGAAGGGCCGGGCATTTACGAGAAAATCGGCGCGAGGGCCCAAATGAACCCACCCATGCGCGATGCCCACCACCGGGCCGGTTTGTGGTGGGGGTTGGAGCGCGGCATTGTTGATGTCATTGGCTCGGATCATGCGCCGCACACGCTGGAAGAAAAGGCCAAGCCGTATCCGCAAAGCCCGTCGGGCATGCCCGGTGTGCAGACCCTCGTTCCAATCATGCTCGATCATGTCAATGCGGGACGAATGAGCCTTGAACGCTTTGTTGATCTAACGTCTGCCGGAGCCCAGCGCATTTTCGGTATTGCCGGAAAGGGACGGATGGCCGTGGGCTGGGATGCCGATTTTACTATTGTCGACATGAAAGAAACCCGCACTATTACCGATGATTGGTCGGCGTCGAAAAGTGGCTGGACCCCGTTTGACGGGATGACCGTCACCGGTTGGCCGATGGCCACTGTGGTGCGGGGGCAAAGGGTGATGCAGGATGGCGAACTTATTGCATCGGGTCAGGGAAAACCGGTGCAATTTCAAGCAACACTGCCTCGTGATGGGGCAGTATAAGGGACAGAGACGATGACACAGAGCATTCTCACCGAAGTGGCTCCCGGCGAGCTGATCGACAAGATCACCATTTTGCGGATCAAGAATGAACGTATCAGCGACGCTGACAAGCTGAAAAATGTCCGCGTTGAGCTGGATGTTCTCAATGCCACCCGTGCTCAATCGGTCACTGAATCCGATGAAATGACCCGCCTGGATGCGGCCCTGCAAACGGTCAATGAAGCTCTGTGGGAGATCGAGGACGATATCCGCGATTGTGAGCGTGACGGTGATTTCGGTCAGAAATTCATTGATTTGGCACGTGCTGTTTATAAGACCAATGACAAGCGGGCCGCCCTGAAAAAAGAAATCAATCTGCTTTTGGGATCAAACATTGTTGAAGAAAAATCCTACGCCGAGTATTGAGTTGTTGCGCCATTCAGAGTAGGCGCGGCAGCGTCTGCTGCCTCTAGCGCCACTCGGGACAAGACCTTGCAACGTCAAAGCTTTTATTTCTTCGATATCGACGAAAATATTCTCCACCTGCCAACACGCGTGCATTTGCTCAACACCATGACGGGTGAAGAGCGCGCCATGCGTCAGCATGAGTATGAAGAGATCAAGGCTTATCTCGGCGTGCCGGGCCTGTGGGAAGACTGGGCCGATCCGCCCGCGCGCGCTTATCGCGAGTTTGCCGATGGCAAGGATCGCAATGGCGAAGAATACCTGTTGCGCGATGTCCGCCGGGCGCTCGATACCGCCAATTGGAAAGGTCCGTCCTGGGGTATTTTCAAATATGCCGTGCTCAAGCGTCGCCCGATTGCGGTGATCACAGCACGCCAGCATTCCAAGGACACCATCCGCAAGGCTTTACGCATGCTGGTCGATGCCGGGCATATTCCCGAAGAGCCGGATTATCTGCAGATCTATGCCGTATCCAATGACGAGACCCGTGAAGAGCTTGGCTCTCATCTGACCACAGCCGGGTTGAAGCGCGCGGCGATCCACAAATGTGTTGAGACCGGTCTGGATAAATATGGACGCGATTTGCCGCATTCCTTTGGCATGTCAGACGATGATCTGAAAAATATCGATCTGATCACCTCGGCCATGCTGGAAAGCAAGCTGGAGCATCCCGACAAGCGCTTCTTTGTCATCTCAACTAATCGACGTCGTCATCTGAAAATGGAAATTTTCTCTCCCCACAAGGATGAGGAAAAGCTGCGTGAAGCCGAAGACAATTATTACGGCTAGGGTGGGTGCACCTGAGTTAACCTCGTCTTCCGTCCTTCGAGGCTCTTCGGACTAATCCTCAGAGCACCTCAGGATGAGGTTGAGCCGCAATAAAGCTAAAAAACAAATGGTTATGCTTTTTCACCTCATCCTGAGGTGCTCGCGCAGCGAGCCTCGAAGGACGAGGCAAGGATCAAGACAATTCGCCCTTATTCGGCAGGCTGATCCCTAATCAAAATAAGCGGCGCGCATCATCTCGGATAAATCTTGGCCGCGTTGGGCCAGCACCCGGCGTTCAGCCTCCACTTCCGGACCACAAATCGGCCGATAGCGCTGCTGGGTGCGGTAGCCCTCATTGAAAGCCTCAACCAGACGGTCTCGCATGCGACCGCGTTCCGGCGCTTCCATCGACATCAAATCAACCATGTGCTCACGCCATTCCTGGGCATCCAGCCCGTCGCAGGCATAAGACAGATAGTGCAGCTCTCCCAGAGTGTGCGCCAGATAGGGCAGGGTGCGGGTTGCTTCGCGGTCTTGCTGGCGAGATGTGTCGGTGGGACGTCCTTGTTGATCGCGAACCTCCCGTTCAAAGCGGGTATCACGTCCCGGTTTTTGGCCCAGAGCAGCGTCACTGAACAAAGTCAGGGCCAGACAGACAAGAAGGATGCGCATGGCGGGCATCATGGCGTTGATTGTGGCACGGGCAAGGCGTTGATCATGTCCCTGGATCGGGAAATGACATCGCGCGTCTTGTCCCAGAGTGTCAGTTCAAGCGCTTTTTGGTACGGGAAAAACACCGCCTCACAGGCATCATCACCGGCAACCGGTTCTCCGGATACCCATTGAGCAGCATAATCGACCAGCAGATAATGCCAATCGGACTCAGCTTGCGATTGGCCCGTTTCCTGACGCTGACCGATACTGTCGATGACATCAATCAAACCGACAATTTGGGCCGTGACACCGGTTTCTTCCATCAGTTCGCGCAAGGCCGCTTCCGGCGCGGTTTCGCCAAATTCAATCTTGCCGCCAGGGATCGACCACTGCCCCTGAAAGGGCGGCTTGCCGCGCTTGATCAACAACACGTCATCGCCGCGCCAGACAATAATGCCTGCGCCGGGAATGGGGTGTTTGCCCTTAGCCATATTGTCCGTTTTCAGACCAGACAGCCAGCTCGTTTCCGCTCGGATCCTTGAAGTGAAAACGCCGCCCGCCGGGAAAGTCCTGCTTGTTGAAAACATCCGTGCCTGTATCCGTGACACGGCGCTCAGCGGCGTCCAGATCATCGGCCCTGAGGATGATCAGGGCTCCGGTAGGAAAAGCGGTGTCTTCCAGCCGCAAACCACCATCAATACCGGCATTGTCGAAGGCGGAATAGGTCGGCCCATAATCAATAAAGTTCCAACCAAAAGCTTTGGTATAAAACGCTTTGGCGGCCTCCATATCAATGACCGGAAGCTCGTTATAATCAATCTTGATAACAGGATCGGTCATGAAGCTGTCTCCTAAGCCGCCTTGGCTTTTTTCTTCGCTTTGGCCGGGGCCGGTTGCGGGCGCGTGAACAGAAGGTTTCCATCTTCACTGCCAGCGATATCGATGGAATATCCACCCAGATTGAAGCCTTTGAGGTCTGCCGGATCGGTAATGCGGTTTTCGATCACCCATCGGCTCATCAGGCCGCGCGCCTTTTTGGCATACACCATCAACATGCGAAGCTGACCGTCTTTTTCTTCCTTGAAATTGGCGGTGATGACGCGGGCCTTCAAGGCTTTTTTATCGACCGATTTGAAATATTCATTGGACGCCAGATTGAGCACGACCGGATCATCATCGTCGGACAGGGCATCATTGATGTGCTCAGCAATCAGTGTGCCCCAGAAATCATACAGGCTTTCTCCGCGCGCCGTGTGCAGCTTGCGGCCCATCTCCAGACGATAGGGCTGGATGGCATCCAGCGGTCTCAGAGCGCCATAAAACCCGGACAGCAAACGCAAATGATCCTGCGCCCAGTTGAGGTCATCATCGCTCAAACTGGCCGCATCAAGCCCGCGATAGGCTTCGCCATTAAAGGCCAATGCCGCCTGCTTGCGGCCGGGCTCGTCCGCATCAAAGGCCTGAAAGCGGGCATGATTGAGCTGGGCCAAATCATCACTAATCCCCATCATCGCCTTGATCTTGGCGGCGCTCAGCTTGCGTGTCTCAGCAGACAAATCCCGTGTTTCTTCGATCAAAGCCGGTGTGGTTTGCGGCAAGTCACGCGGCAAATCGTCAAAGTTCAATTGCTTGGCAGGCGACAGCAGAATCAACATGGACATACTCCTTAGCTCAAACAGATAAGCGCTGAAGGCCTAGAGGGGAAGGGCTACCCCAACAAAACCCTCGGATTCATCAAACCCTTGGGATCAAGGGCCTGCTTGATCGCGCGCATCACGGCCACATCCACGGGTTTGCGATTGGACAGTTCTTCACGCTTTAAAACGCCAATGCCGTGTTCCGCCGAAATCGAGCCGCCAAAGCGATCAACCACATCATAAACGATATCAGAGACGGGGCTGGTTTGGGCGATGAAATCGTCGTCTGCGCCTTGTGCCTGACTGCAAACATTGAAATGGACATTGCCGTCGCCGACATGGCCAAAAGCGATGATCATGGTGTCGGGGAAGGCTTTATAAACGGCCTGTGAGGCCTCTTGGATAAAGGCTGGCATTTTCGACACCGGGATCGAAACATCATGCTTGATCGCCTTGCCATGACCGCGTTCGGCTTCAGCCACGGTTTCCCGCAAGCGCCAGAAATCGTGCAATTGAGCCTCGGTTTCCGCAATGGCGGCATCCTGGATCAAATCTGTTTCAAAGGCCTGGCCCAAAGCATATTCCAGTGTATCGCGTGCGCCCTCAGCGCGGCCAAAACTCATCTCGCAGACCACATACCAATCGTGCGGTGTTTCCAGCGGATCGCGCGTGTCAGGCACGTGCTCAATCACCAATTCCAGCGCCTTGCGTGGCATGATTTCAAAGGCGGTCACCGCCCCGCCGGACAGCTTGCGGGACAGGCCCAAAAGCGTCACCGCATCCTCCACGGATTTCAGCCCGCAAAAAGCCAATTCGGTCTTGGCCGGGCGTGGAAACAGTTTCAAAGTGGCGGCTGTTATAATGCCCAAAGTGCCTTCAGCGCCGATCAGTAATTGTTTGAGATCATAGCCGGTATTGTCTTTTCGAAGCCCGGTCAGCGATGACCAGATTGTCCCGTCCGGCAACACCGCTTCCAAGCCCAGAACCAGCTCACGTGTCATGCCATAGCGCAGCACATGCACCCCGCCAGCATTGGTCGAGATCAGCCCGCCGATCATCGCTGAACCTTGCGAGCCCAGCGAAAGCGGGAACAGGCGATCGACCTCGGCGGCGGTGTTTTGCAGGCTCTCCAGAATACAGCCCGCTTCGACCATCATCGAGTCATTACCGACATCCATTTCCCGCACTTTGCTCATACGTTTCAGGGAGATCAACACTTCGCCCTGCGGGGTCGCCGCGCCGCACAATCCGGTATTGCCACCCTGCGGGGTGATGGCCAGATTGGCTTCATGGCAAATCTTGACCGCGGCAGATACTTCTTCGGTATTGGCTGGTTTGAGCAAGATCGGTGTGTGGCCCTGATAACGACCGCGCCAATCTTGTGCATGCGGGGCCAGCTCGTGTGGGTCGGTGCTCCAACCTTTCGGGCCCAAAGCCTCTTTCAGACGGGCAATCACATCGGTCGAGGGGGTGTTGGTCATGGTGTCTCAGTCGGGTCTGGAGGGGTGGCGGCGCGCTTGAGGCGGTCATTGATGGCTTCACCCAGACCTTCATCGGGAATGGGAGCGATGGCAATGGCATTTGGCTGGCGGGCATCCAGTTCGCGCAGGGCGGCAAACAGCCGGGCGGCGGCCTCAACCAGATCGCCGGTTTCGGACAGATTGAGATCGCAAGCCATATCGCCAAAGCCAAGATAGGCGTCGCCGGTGTCAGGCTGGCTCACATTGAGCCGGACAGGCGTTGCGGGTGCGTAATGACTTTTCAGCATGCCCGGTGAGGCCGGGGAATTGGTTTTACCCGCTTGAGCCAGAGGCCCGGTGATGGTTTCGATCTTGAAACGATCCAGCCCGCCGGGTCGTAAGAGCGTGGCCTGATCTCCCTCAACGGCGATCACGGTGGATTCCAGACCGACCGGGCACGGTCCGCCATCGAGGATCATATCAATCCGCTCGGACAATCCATCGGCAACATGATCTGCCGTGGTAGGGCTGATCCGGCCAGAACGATTGGCGCTGGGCGCGACCAGCGGCGCGCCAAAGACTTGTAGCAGGGCCTGGGCAGCGTCATGACGCGGCATGCGCAAGGCCACCGTCTCCAGTCCGGCATTGGCCAGATCAGACAGGGGCGCACCCGCTTGCTTTGGCAAGACCAAGGTCAGTGGGCCGGGCCAAAACGCATCGGCCAGTTTTTCAGCCAGCGGGCTGAAAAGGGCCAATTTTTTGGCCATGTCGATGCCGGTGATATGGGCGATCAGCGGATTGAAGCGCGGCCTGCCCTTGGCTTTATACAATCGGGCAATCGCCTCACTATTGGAGGCATCGCACGCCAACCCGTAAACCGTCTCTGTCGGCATGGCGACAAGTCCGCCTGCGCGCAAGCTTTCGCTGGCGCGGGCGATGGAGGCTGGATCATTGGCGGGCAGGATAAGGGCGGTCATGGAGAGCAGAGCTACGCTGTGCCTTGGCTGGCTTCAAGTCTCTTCAGCCAGCATCCGCCTCGATATGCAGTATAATCATCACATTCGCGGCGGTGTCGCCCCAGCCTGATGTGCCAATTCCAAAATGAGAACGGGCGATCTCAAACTGACCTTCGGCGACGGCATGGCCGTCATCAATCGTCAGGGTGAAGGGCAAGATGAGCGCCTGTTCAACGCCCTTTATGGTCAAAATGCCATGCGCTTCATAACCGGTGTCACTGGCGCGGATATCATCGGAGGTGAAACGGGCCAATGGATGGGTTTGCGGGGCAAGCCCGTCGCCCGACAGCATGCTCTCATCGATTTCGGCATTGCCGGTATGGGCTGAGGCAATAGTCACCGAGGCCGAAATGGAAGCTGCACTCAAATCATCCGGGTCCAGAATGATCTCGGCTGTCCAGTCGGGGAAGGCACCTGAAACATCTGTCCCGAAAGCGCGAGTTTCAAAACCGAGCGTGCTGGCCTCCGGATCGACGGTCCAGTTCTGGGCAAGGGCAGAGGCCGGGAAGCCCAAAACGATCAAGGCCAGCAAAATACGCAACATCACACTTAGCCTTTTAAAAACGGGATCATCCGCGCCAATAATCCATCCTTGTCGATGAACTGGTGCTTAATGGCCGCCGCAGCATGAAGACAGGCCAGAATCAAAATCACCCAGCCGCCAGCCCCGTGAACACTGCCCGCCATATCGGCAAAGCTTTCAGTTTGCGGCACGGGCAGTTTGGGAATGACCAGATCGGGATTATTGAACAAAAAGCTGGGAAGTTCTGAGGCGGATGCCGCGACCAGACCGCCCAAGGGCATGCCGATCATGATGGCGTAAAAGGTGAAATGAGTGGCGTGAGCGATCATTCTTTCCCATCCGGCCATGCCTTCAGGAAGGCCGGGCGCTTTATGAATGAGCCGCCAGATCAGGCGGAAAATACTGAGGCCCAAAATGATCAAGCCGATGGATTTATGGCCGTTATAGGCCATCTGAACCTCGGCCAGCGTCACATTTTCGCCCGCCAGCAATTGATGCTTGAGGTCTTCCATTTCCCAACCAAAAAACACCATGCCAATGAGCATGATCGCGATGACCCAATGCAGGGCGATGGCAACAGCACTATAGGATTTTGTCTCAGTCATTGATCTCATCCTGAAGGAGGAATTCCGCTTCTATATGGATACGCACATCTGGTCCGACAATCGAGTGCGGCAAATTGCCGATATTATGGGCATTGCGGTCAATCATCATCTCAGCGCCGAAACCAATAGCATCGTTGCCCTCGAGAAAATTGAACACCCCGCCATAAAATTCGATCTCCATCATGACTTCGGATGTCCGCCCGTTTAAAACAAGCGCGCCATAAGCACGTCCATGTGTGTCATCAATGATGTCGATCCGGCTGGAGCGAAAGATGATCTGCGGGTGGCGATCCGCCTGCAGCCAGTTCTCCGCCAGGACGGTATCAAAATCAGCATCGCCCGTTGAAACCGAGTGGGCGTCGATAATCGCCGTCAACTGGGCGTTGTCCGGATATTCCGGGTCAAAGCTCAGCACAGCCGATATCCCGTCAAAGCGGCCCGTATACCAGGACAGGCCCATATGGCGCACCTGCCAGACCACGCTGGAATGTGCCGCATCCAGTGACCATTGCCCGTCTGGCAGGCGCTGCGGATCGGTGGATGGTGTCGCACAGGCAGCCAGTGAGATGGCGATGAGCGCGGGAAGGAATGGAAGTTTCATACTACCAGTCTAGCGACAGGGTTGTGACGTTACAAAGACACATCTGACATTTGTGCAGCAAAACCGATATGCCGCATTCGCTTGTGCGCGAGAAACGTTTATCGTCGCGCCAGATATCTGGAGAGCCTGCATGTCCTATCGCGCACCCGTCGATGAAATCCGTTTTGCCCTTGAAGAAGTGGCCGCTGTTGACAGCTTGAAGGCAACGGGGGCTTTCCCGGAATTCACCGATGATCTGACCGGGGCGATTTTGGAAGAAGCGGCCAAGCTGGCCAATGATGTTCTGGCTCCAATCAACCGCACCGGCGATATCGAACACGCCAAGCTGAAAGACGGCGTGGTGACCACACCCACAGGCTTTAAAGAGGCCTATGCCAAATTTGTTGAAGGCGGATGGCAGGGTCTGCAATTTCCAGCCGATGAGGGCGGGATGGGCTTGCCGCGCGCGCTCGGCGTGGCCGTTCTGGAAATGATGCAATCGGCCAATATGGCCTTTGGCCTGGGCCCGATGCTGACCTATGGCGCGATTGAGGCGCTGATCTCGCACGGATCGGATGAGCTCAAGGCCGCTTATCTGCCCAAGCTGATCACCGGCGAATGGACCGCCTCGATGAACCTCACCGAGCCGCAGGCCGGGTCGGATGTCGGCGCGCTGACCACCAAGGCTGAAGATAATGGCGATGGCTCCTGGGCGATCTCTGGACAGAAGATTTTCATCACCTGGGGTGAGCATGATTGCACCGATAATATCGTCCATCTGGTCTTGGCGCGCACCACGGGTGCGCCTGCTGGCACCAAAGGGATATCGCTGTTCCTGATCCCGAAATTTCTGGACGATGGCAGCCGAAATGGCGCTAAAGCCATCGGCCTGGAGCACAAAATGGGCATTCACGGCTCACCCACCTGCACGATGGAATACGCCAAGGCCAAGGGTTGGCTGGTCGGCGAAGAAAACGCTGGCATGCGCTGCATGTTCACGATGATGAATTCCGCCCGCCTCAATGTCGGTGTGCAGGGGGTTGGTATTGGTGAGCGCGCCTTCCAGCAGGCTTTGGAATACGCGAAAGAACGCAAGCAGGGCCGGGCGATTGATGCTGAAGGCCCCGCACCGCATGCCATCATCGAACACCCTGATATCCAACGCTCCCTGTCGATGATGAAGGCGAAGGTCGATGCCGCGCGGGCGATTTGCCTTGCCTGCGCTGTGTCGGCGGACATGTCCGAATTTAGTGACGATGAGGACGAGCGTGCCGCCGCCAAACGCCGCGAAGAATTGCTCACCCCGATTGCCAAGGGTTGGTCCACCGATATCGGTGTGGAAGTGGCCTCCATTGGTGTGCAAATCCATGGCGGCATGGGCTATATCGAAGAAACCGGCGCGGCCCAGCATTTGCGCGATGCCCGCATCACCCCGATCTATGAAGGCACCAATGCCATTCAGGCGATGGATCTGGTCGGTCGCAAGATGAAAATGGCGGGCGGGGCCGCTTTCACCGAATTGTTTGAAGATATCGAACAAACGATTGAAACCTGCTCCACCTCGTCCCACCCCGATCTTCCACCGCTGGGAGAGCGCCTGCAAGACAGTCTCGATGCGGTGAAAGAGGCCGTTCGTTGGTATAAAAAAGCCGATCCGGCTGATGCTCTGGCTGGAGCCACACCTTTCCTCACCCTCGCCGGTGAAGTGGTGGGC
>Ga0316207_10005041_pt1 | contig 11138 bp, 10 predicted proteins | sample 6weekpyrite_MG_FD_204943 | JGI IMG/M metagenome (GOLD analysis project Ga0316207, IMG submission 204943) | Microbial mat bacterial communities from mineral coupon in-situ incubated in ocean water Damariscotta River, Maine, United States -... | ecosystem: Environmental > Aquatic > Marine >...
ATCCGAGCCTGATTTGCAAAATAAATTAATGCTATCCCCAGAAAAAAACCTACTGCCTTGTGACGCCAGGAACTACGAAATGCTGCAATAGCGGCAATGACCAGAAAAAGAGACTCGGTACCTTCACAGCCGTTCAACACGGAGAGTTTGACATACGAGGACACCAGACGGTGTCCCTGCGCCCTGACCTGTTCGTCGGGCCGGATCTGATTGATGAAAAATACGCTGGTTTTTACCGTGGCCGTATCGATTATGGCCCTTTCAATAGCAGTGCCTCTGGCTTCCTGATAGCCCCAGTATAAAATGGAAAAGGTCAGGGCAAATAAAAACACCAGCCGAAACAATCCCATACCAGACAAATCAGGCGTATTAGTCAATTATCATTCCTTAAATATCAGAGTGTCCCGGTACAACAAATACCCGGTTCAGTATTCCCAATCTGTATTTTGTTACTCACAGATGACAGAAATATGAACCAACTAAAAAATATTTCAATGTCACTATTCAGGATAAGATTAAGCTTACGCATGATGTACTGAGTCCGCAAAAATGAGCTGGAAAAGCGCACCATTCACGTTATGGCCGATGCGCTTCGTGCCTCAGCAGCATCCTGCAGAAAAACACCGCGCTCACACCTGAAACCTTTGCCGCAAAAGCAGATTGATGGGTTTCGCTTCGCTCTAACCATCCTACAAGAGGGCATAAAGAGCAGGATGGGTAGAGCCCTGAAGCATAAAGGGCGAAGCCCATCATTGTTCTGAATGCTATTGCTGCAACCTTGCTAGAACGGTAAGACAATGGTTTTTGTAACCACGTTACAATGCTAAATACAGAAAAGCCTGCACCATAAAATATGGCGCAGGCTTATTGAAACAGGACTATTACTTCAAGTCGATATTTTCTTTGACAATTTTTTGCTCAAAGGTAAAAACACTCGAAGACTCAGGTTGTACACGAACCTTAATCCAGTGTACATGTGGGCTGCCAAAAGTCTGAACGCGGGTTAAATTGGTGAGCAATTCAGAAGTCAACGTACTCCAGTCTTCCGGATCCAGCGGCTTGTCAATCAGATAAGTATGGTAGTCACCGTGTGCAAGAACCACCGGTTTTTTAAACGCCAGGGTACGATTACGAATACGCTCAATAATGGCGTTAAATCCCTGCCGACCAATTTCACTGCTTTTCCGATTAAACTGGGGGTTAGCCTGCATCATCAAAAACACACCCCTGGCATGTTCTTCATCAGCTCTGTCAAAGCTGCGATCGATCCAGTCAAGCACCGCCGCCTGCCGTTCCTTAAACTCAGCGATTCTGTCTGCGCGTGGATTGTCATATGAATCATTGGCATCGATTCCAGACCAGGGGCGTAAATCGTTATTACTGCCAACAACATGAAGTGTAGAAAAAATAATTCTTTCACGCTCAAACAAAACGTTTTCCACGTATTTTTCATAACCCGGCACAGAGCTTTGACTCATCACATGAATGGGCTTTTGACCGGTACTCATTTCGGGATCAGGGAAAAAGAGCGAACGCAGGAAGCCTAATCTTTCCAGCGGGTTATACTGCCCATTGCTGTCGCGATGACAATCGGTCCATTCATTGTCACCAGGTGTGTAGACAAACGCCTTTTCAAATTTCTGATATTGATTGTAGCGCGCGATGAAACGAGCATCATCGCAGGTAGCGCCACCACTTTTGATATCACCCGCATGCATGACAAATCTAACCGACTCATCATCATTGATTTCGTTGATAACATTATCAAAGGGGCCCACCTGATTATCACCATAAGGTGTATCACCAATAAGCGCAAATGAAAAGCCGGAATCATCTTTACCTTCGTATTCATGCTTATTGTCTGCCAGCGTATTTTGCGCCAGACAAACGGCGATCAAAATACCAGAAACCAAACTCTTGTTCATAGCATCATCTCCAAAGTTGCATAAAATTAATTACATGGTTACGGAGATTAAGTTTGATGGTGTTTTGTTAATTAATTGTTACGCCAACGTTATGTGTTTATGAATTTTCCCTCGGAACTCTCAGACACGGAAATGCAGCCAGCCCTGGATTGATGGGTTTTCCCTCTAAATAGCTGTTCCAAATACCAGTCCACCCCAGGATTACCGTTCGTCCTGAGCCTGTCGAAGGACAAGCAGATTAAGCACTCAATTTACAGTATTCCCACGTTCATGGTTCGACAAGCTCACCACGAACGTGGAAATTCACAAGTGATCTGGTATTTGGAACGCCTATTTAGACTTCGCGCTTCGCTCTACCCATCATTCACTCTGAATGCCATTGCCGCAGGCGCACACTCAAACGCCGATAAGTCTCGCTGTCGATCATATCCGGCAATAACAGCCATGTGCGCTTGCGGCCGTTTTTGCCGGCCAGATGCAGAATTATCAGCCATTCCGTCACCAGGCTGCCGGCCAGCAGGATGGCACGCACTTTTTTTCCATTTATCAGTTCCAGTTCAAAGTCACCGCCCATTCTCCAGCAGGCGCTTTTAATGCAATTAAACCGGTTTTTATAAAGACAGCGCCAGGCGCTGAAGGCAATAGCGAATAAAATAATGACGCGCCAGTACCATGCCAGCATAAGGGGTAAAGTCAGTGCAGATAAAGCCAGCAGATGTACTGCCAGCAAAATTATTAATAATCGCCGTGAAGAACGAGGTTTAAGGTCCAGCGGCTGCCTGTATTTTTTTTGCAACATGAGCGACATCCCTGTCAAGCGGGACACTGCGTCCCATGAGGTATTCCAGCAAAAACTGATCAGGATAATTTAACAGCGTATAAAAGGCCGCTTTTTCCTCATCCGTCAGTTGTGAAAAACATTTATCCAGAAAAGACGCCAGCATCGCGTCCAGTTCCAGCATGCCCCGGCGACACTGCCAGCGCAGCCGCGCCAGCTCCTGCTCGGGCGTTAAGTCTGTTTGCGCCGGTTTGAATGTTGCTGGAGTATTCATGTGGATTCAACCTGCTCAACGCAAAGACGCAAAGGCGCAGAGGTTTTTAAATTTATGCATTGAATTAAGCATCTTATCCTGGTTCCGGTTTTCGCCGGGATGAAATCAACGGAATTAACCGGAGATTCCTCAATTTTAAAACCTTTGCGTCTCTGCGCCTCCGCGTCCTCTGCGTTATTAACAAATATTTTGCTGTTAACTTAGACCATATCCTTGACCATGAGCTTCTTGATGTTGTTAATAGCCGCCGTTGGGTTCAGATTCTTGGGGCAGACATTCACGCAATTCATAATAGTATGGCAACGGAACATGCGGTAGGGTCCGTCCAGATCTTCGAGCCGTTCCTTGGTCGCCTGATCCCGGCTGTCGGCAAGAAAGCGATACGACTGCAACAGGGCGGCCGGGCCGCGGAACTTGTCCGGGTTCCACCAGAAAGACGGACAGGAAGTAGAGCAACAGCCACAAAGAATGCACTCGTAAAGACCATCCAGCCTGTCACGCTCTTGCGGCGATTGCAGATACTCTACTTCCGGTTCGGGATCATGCACGATGAGCCAGGGTTTAACACCGCGATAGTGGTGATAGAACTGACTCATGTCCACCACCAGATCACGAATGATGGGCATGCCCGGCACTGGCCGCACCTCAACCGGTTCCTTCAGTGAAGACACGGGTATAAGGCAGCCCAGGCCATTCTTGCCATTGATATTGATCGCATCCGATCCACACACGCCTTCACCACAGGAATGCCGGAAAGCCAGTGTTTCATCTTCTGCCTTGAGCTTGAGCAGGGCATCACGCAGCATCATGCCGGGTTCGATATCCTTCAGTTCAAAGGCCTGCATGAACGGCTTTTTGCCGGACTCGGGATCGTAACGGTAAATCAGAAATTTCATTAATAAACCCTTGGCTTGGGCGGGAAGGTCTCAACCGAGAGTGGCTGCAGGGTAACCGGTTTGTAATCCAGCCGCCGCCCTTCCTTGAAAAATAGACTGTGCTTGAGCCACTGCTTGTCATTTCGGTCAGGATAATCAATTCTTGAATGTGCGCCACGGCTTTCCTGGCGCGCCAGTGCAGATGTCACCGTGGCAACCGCAATATTGATCAGGTTTTCCACTTCCATCGCTTCGATGCGCGCGGTATTGAAGATCCTGCTGTGATCCTTCAGATGCACATGTTGCATGCGCTGTTCGATTTCCAGCACTTTCTCCACGCCCTGCTGGAGGATTTCTTCGGTACGGAAAACACCACAATATTCTTCCATTACCGCCTGCAGATCGGCGCGTATTTCAGCCACCGATTCACCTTCGCCCTTTTTATCCCAGCGGTGCAGGTGATCCAGCGCCGCCTGCACGCTGTTCTCATCAATTTTACGGTGATAGCGGTTGTTCCTGAGAAATTTGATGATGTCATTGCCGGCCGCGCGGCCGAAAACCACGATATCCAGCAGAGAATTCCCCCCCAGACGATTGGCGCCATGCACCGAGACACAGGCGCATTCACCCGCGGCATAAAGCCCCGGAATACACTCCTCGCCCTGCTCTACCGGCACCACCACCTGGCCGAATCGGTTGGTGGGGATCCCGCCCATGGTGTAATGGGCTGTGGGATAGACCGGGATGGGTTCTTCTGCAGGTTCAATATGCAGGAAGGTGCGACTGGTTTCACAGATGCCGGGCAGGCGTTTTTCCAGCACCGCCTTACCCAGATGATCCAGTTTCAGCAACACATGGTCCGCTTTGGCGCCACAGCCTCGGCCCTCTTTCACTTCGGTATAAATGGCGCGGCTGACGACATCCCGGCTGGCCAGGTCCTTGGCGTGGGGCGCATAGCGTTCCATAAAACGTTCGCCGTCCCTGTTGATCAGATAACCGCCTTCGCCGCGTGCGCCTTCGGTAATCAGCATACCGCGCCCGGCAATGCCGGTGGGGTGAAACTGGAAGAACTCCATATCCTGCAGGGGAATGCCAGCACGCAGGGCCATGGCCAGCCCATCACCCGTGTTGATGTGGGCATTGGTGTTGGTGCGGAACAGCTGCCCTGCTCCGCCGGTCGCCAGCAGGGTGGTCTTGGCTTCAATTAACAGGGGTTCGCCGGTTTCGATTTCCAGCACCAGGGCGCCGAGGATAAAACCGTTGTCATCCCGAATCAGATCAATGGCAAAGTATTCGTCAAAAAAATGTGTCTTGGCGCGAATATTCTGCTGGTAAAGGCTATGCAGGATCACATGCCCGGTGCGATCCGCCGCGGCGCAGGTGCGCGCGGCCTGTTCGCCACCGAAGTTCTGGCTCTGTCCACCGAAGGGGCGCTGATAAATCCTGCCGTTGTCCAGGCGACTGAACGGCACGCCGGCATGTTCCAGTTCAACCACCAGATGCGAAGCGGCACGGCACATGTATTCAATCGCATCCTGATCACCGAGGTAATCACTGCCCTTGATGGTGTCGTACATATGCCAGTGCCAGTTATCCGGCAGCACATTGGCCAGTGCGGCATTGATGCCCCCCTGGGCTGCAACCGTGTGTGAGCGGGTCGGAAAAACCTTGGAAACCACCGCCACATTAGCGTCGGCCTGAGCCAGCTGCAGCGCTGCGCGCAAGCCCCCGCCACCGGCGCCAATCACCAGCGTATCAAACTGGCGTCGAGGCAGATCCATACTCATAACTGCACCACCGAAAACAAAATCATGCTTACCCAGATCCCCATAGTTAGTAATCCCAGCGCCAGCACCATTAATATGCTGAAACGCAGCGCCTGTAGCTGTATGTAGTCAAGCAGTACATCCCGAATGCCCACCCAGGCATGGATGAGAAGAAACAGGAAAAACAACAGGGTGGCGATCGACACAGGCGGCTGACTCAGCAGCTCATGCCAACGCACATAATCCAGTCTGGGACCGGTGCCGATAATGAACAGCGCAAGCACAAGATAAACTGCGATATAAGCGCCGCTGAGCCGTTGCAACAGCCAGGCGCGCATGCCCTGCGCATGAATACTCATAGCAAAATACCAATCACGACAAGAACAAAGATAGTCAACCCGGCAAGTATCGCAGCCAGGGCGCTGGCCCTTGCTGTTTTCAGATCAAGCCCGATATCCAGATCCAGCAGCAGAAAACGAATTCCAGCAAAAAAATGGTGCGCCAGTGCATAGACCAGCATCAGGCCAAGCGCGCGAATGAGCATGTTGTCGAAAAACGCCTGAACCTGGGCAAAGGACTCGGGACTGCGCAAGGACAATGACAGCGCATAAATGAGAAACGGGATAGAAAGAAATAATAAAACCCCTGATATACGGTGGAGAATAGAGGCGATACCGGTGATTGGCAGATTTATTTTTATCAGATTGAGGTACTTGGGACGTCGGGATTTTGTTAACATTGTGGGTCTGATTCTGTCCGTATCTGTTTTAAAGCAAAGTATATGCGATTGAATACAATATACTGATTCGATTGATCATCCATTGGTTCAATCAATAATAGATTAAGATTCGGAGTCCTACAAATTACAGGCTTAAATTTTCATTCTGGTGGTTTTATGAACAGTACGATAAACAGCACATGGCACGATTTTCTTTCTGAACACGGTGCAGTGATCGAACATGATCAGCTTGTCTCCTTTGGCCGGCCGGAACAGGAACGCAAAGCGGCTGTAACAAAGAGCGTCCTCACGGATTTGTCCGCACAGGGGCTAATCAAAGTCTCTGGCGAGGATACTGTTAATTTTTTGCAAAACCAGTTCAGCAATGACATCAGGGAAATCAGCCCACAACTCAGCCAGCTCAATGCCTGGTGCAACGCCAAGGGACGCATTCTGGCAAGCCTGCGGGTCTTTCAGGTGGGCGATGATTATTTCCTGCAACTGTCCTCCGATCTGCTGGACGCTACCCTCAGGCGTCTGCGTATGTTCGTTCTGCGCAGCAAGGTAACGCTGGAAGATGTCAGTAATGAATGGGCCGGCATTGGCCTTGCCGGCAACGATGCGCCAGTGCTGCTGGCAAAACAGATCAGCCAGCTGCCGGAAAATGCTAATCAGGTTGCACAGGAAAACGGGCTGGTCGTGATCCGCCTCGCCGGCGATACGCCCCGCTTTCAGATTTTCGGCCAGCCTTCTGCAATCAGCACGCTCTGGCAGGCGCTGCAAACAGAAGCTGTGCCGGTCGGCTATCCTGTCTGGAACTGGCTGGAGATCCAGGCCGGTATCCCGAATATCGTCGCCAACACCACAGAAGCCTTCGTGCCACAAATGGTCAATTATTCCACCATCGGCGGCATCAGTTTTACCAAGGGCTGTTATCCCGGACAGGAAGTGGTGGCCCGCATGCATTACCTGGGCAAATTGAAACGGCGCATGTACCTGGCCCATGTCGAAACCGACACCTTGCCCGAAGCCGGGGAAAACCTGTTTCCGCCTGATGACAACGCCCAGAGTTGCGGCAAGGTGGTACAGGCACAGATTTCGCCCAATGGCGGGGTCGATCTGCTGGCCGTGCTGCAGATTGCGGTAGCGGAAAAAGGCGACATCCGCCTGGGCTCAGAAAACGGCCCCGCCCTGCAGCTGCTAAACGATCCTTATCCTGTTGATAACAAAGCATAACACTAGCCTCATCGACAACGGCCGGCTGGGTGGCGCATCTACCGTAATCAGCTTAAAGATTCAGTAACTACTGCCGATACTCAGAGACAACGCAATTAGTTACCGGGAGTATGCTGTGTCTTCACTGGAATCATCTTTCTTGACCGGCCTTTTTGAGGACCTTGAAAAGGACAGGCTAGTTCTTCCCACCTTACCGGAAGTGGCGCTGAAAGTGCGCGATACGCTGGAGGACGATAATTCCTCGATGCTGGATGTGGCGAAAGTCATTACCAATGATGCCGCCCTCTCGGCAAGACTGATTCAGATCTCCAACAGCCCGCTTTTGCGCGCCAGCCGTCAGATAGAAACTGTCGAAGCGGCCGTTACGCGCATGGGCAGCAACATGGTGCGTAACCTGGTCACCAGTATCGCCATGGAACAGATGTTTCAGGCCACCTCTGATGCCACGGACAAACGACTGCGCGCGGTCTGGGAAAACAGCACCCAGATTGCCGCCATTGCCAGCGCCCTGTCCATGCCCCACCCCAACCTGCAGACGGATCAGTCCCTGCTTGCCGGACTGGTGCATGACATCGGTATCCTGCCCATTCTCAGCCGGGCGGAAGACTATCCCGATCTGCTGGATAACGAAACGGCCCTGGATCGCATTATCGCCAGCGCCCATGTAAAAATTGGCGCCGCCATTCTACAGGCCTGGAATTTTTCTGATGATTTGATCAGGGTAGCGGCCGAGCATGAAAATCTCAGCCGTAATCATGCCGGGCCACCGGACTATGTTGATATCGTCATTGTCGCTAATTTGCAGGATGCCTATGGCACGAACCACCCTTACGCGCAGGTAGACTGGTCGACCGTTCCTGCCTTTGAAAAACTGGGGATGGAAACTGACGTAAGCACGGTGGATATGGATGAAGCCAATGCCGAAATCGAAGCCGTAAAAACCGCACTGGCCGGATAAATTTTAGCTTATTCACAACTGCCAGCACGATATCCCGTTACGTTACTGTCGGCACAGGCAGTACAGCCACTAGCACAGGTTCTGGACTCTCCCGCCTGATCCTGCCCACAAACTGGCGCATATTCCATAGTGCAGATTTGCAGCCGGGGATCACGGCAAACCGTCCAGCCTTCCCCTCACATCGGCCCACCTGCCTGTAAACTACAGCCTGCCAGCATCAGCATGATTGCGAAAGACACATAGCTATTTTGCATGTCTGTAATCCGCAAAACCATTCAACAGAATCCGACATAACGGCATCGTTCAGGGTGTCCCAGTTATTTGCCGTTATTTTGTTTGTTCGTAAAAAAGGGAGGATACAATAGTTTCACTGTATTTATTGACGATACTAATAATTTTCGGATTAGTTATGTCAGAAATTCGTTGCTGAGAAAAACCCAACTGGCGAAATGGCAAATAGCTCCTGTCTTCACTGGCATGACAGCGAGTGCAGGTGCGAGCTTTGCGTACAACATTTTTGTGAATCGTTCTTTTGATAGATTGGCGTTCGCTTATCGTTAATTGATTTCGTATTGCAATAAATATCTGTGCTTTGGGATTAGTTTCAGGGATTTCAAGAAGTTTAGTTTCTCCACCTTGCTCGCTATAGACAACAATTTTTGAATAATAATCATCTGTTTTAATGAGAAAACCACTTTCGGGATCGATGTCGGTGCCAAAATGAGGGCCGGTCACTTTAATACCAGAATAATTGAGCCAGGCAAATCTGAGATTATCCTGGTTGACCTTGCGCGGATCATTGTGACAGGTCAGGCAACCTGTAAACTGTGTATGCATATTCAGAAGAACCCTTATGTTGCGCTGCTTTGAATGTGGAAAATCACCATGACAGTAAAAGCACACAGGTTTTTTACCCAGGTTTGGCCGATTTATGTTGTACACGTTATGAAACTGTCGTTTTTTTTCCATTGCACGCTGTTGTTTAAATTCCTGTAGTATTTCCGGCTCCGCTTCTTCGGAAAATAAATCAAAATTTTCAATCAAGGTAACCGCAAGTGCAAATGCCAGGCTGGCAATAATGATTGTCAGCACGCTCAGGATAAAAAAACTGGCAAAAATATGATAAACATTCAGTCCGGAAACACTAAAAGGATCATATTGAAAATATCCTGGAATTCTCACCTTATGATCGATGATAACCATAATGGTGATAGCAAGAAATATAAACAGCACGACTGTCAGAGTGATGAATATTACATCCTGATCACTTATTTCATGCATGGATTTATCATCTGTTGAGTTATTAAAAACAATCAGGACAAGATCCTACGGGTAATACATGAGTAACCTGAGCCCCAGTTTTGCCTGCCTTCTGAAAACCCCGCTGGATGAGTTTGTTAGCCCATTTTTATTAGAGAAACTTTAGCCACCTATTTATTCTCGATGCTGCGACATGATGGAGGCAACTGTGCTGGATTTATGCCTTCACCATTTGTACAGCCCCAAATGATACGGCCTTTGTCATCAATCGCAGGAGTGAAGACTATCTCGCCTTGTTTAGTACTGATGGTGAGTATCATTGTATCAGTGTCGAGTAACAGCTGGGTGCCATCGGCCAGTTGCGTTTGAATACCAAGAATATCTAGTGATTCGGGAATCTTCTGGGTGGACTGGTAGTAATTACCTAGCGCATCGCGCACTCCCTGAGAACTGACTATGACGGTACTTACTTTAGCCTTAACGATGTAATCATTGTATGCAGGAATGGCAATAGCAGCTAGTATACCGATAATATAAACCAGTATCAGAAAACCAAAACCTGCGCCCAAGCGCCCTGCGTATGGAATAAATATCGCAAGCAGATATGAAAATCCGCTGCGTTTGGGCATTGATGCTTCGGTATCCAACACACGGGCTGCGCGCTTGGTCAGCCAGGGGTAACCTGAAATAAGTTCATGAAATGACATCCAGAAGCCCGATGAATGACAGGATTGACTTAGATAGGTCTTAACGTCGAGCTGCTTCCAGCGTTCTACGCCAGCCGAGAGTGCGGCTAGTGCCCGCGCGGCACCTTCGGGCGAATTGCTGCAGGCAAGCCCGTGGCGGTCACATGTGCTTTCGCGTGCTCGGGAATAAGCCGCACCGAGCAGTGGCAACCACAGTACAGGCCAGCGCAGCAGGTGACCACTTAGATGCTTCATACGCAAGTGGCCGAGCTCATGGCCGATGTAGAAGCGTACACCATCGGTATGCTTATCCATAGCATCTACTACATCCGACATTAGTACAACGTATTGTGTGCCGAGGAATTTAGTAGCAAATGCATTGAGGCCACCATTTCCATTTAGTACATATGCCTGCGGACGCACCTTCATCTGTAGTCGGTCGCAACAATCAATGAATTGGGCGTACAGATCAGGGAATTGGGCTTCTGATAGCTCGACACCATTACCTTTGAGCTGAGCAATCAACGCGGATTGAGCAAATAAGTACAGTACGAAGCCGAGCGCAAGCCCGATCAACGCGCCACCGAAGGTTCCAGCTATCAAACCCAGCCAAACTAGAAGGCCCAGCATAAGGGTAATAGTGCCGAGTGTGCGCTCACGAG
>Ga0316207_10005042_pt1 | contig 11137 bp, 9 predicted proteins | sample 6weekpyrite_MG_FD_204943 | JGI IMG/M metagenome (GOLD analysis project Ga0316207, IMG submission 204943) | Microbial mat bacterial communities from mineral coupon in-situ incubated in ocean water Damariscotta River, Maine, United States -... | ecosystem: Environmental > Aquatic > Marine >...
ACAGGCATTGTCGTGCCAACGGTCAGTCAGTTTTATACGATATTTGTGACGCTGCTGTTCTTCGCGATGAATGGTCACCTGGTATTAATTGAGGTATTGGCCGACAGTTTTGTGGCACTCCCGGTAGCGAGTAGTTGGGCGGCCTTTGACGGAATTTGGTCATTGCTGCGCTGGGGCACCTATATCTTCTCCGGTGCAGTGTTAATGGCCTTGCCTGCTATTGCATCGATGTTATTGGTCAATATCGGTTTTGGTGTAATGACCCGTGCAGCACCACAACTTAACATCTTTGCGGTTGGCTTCCCGATTATTATGACACTTGGCTTTGTCATTATCCTGGTTTCATTACCGAGTGTTATTCCTTTGTTTGAAAGCATTCTTGAAAGCTCGTTTGCCCTGATGCGTACAATTATCGGGGGGGCAGGCTGATGCCACAAGAAACTGGACAAGAACGTACTGAACAACCTACCCCGAAGCGACTTAACGAATCACGTCGTAAAGGGCAGATTGCCCGCTCACGCGAGTTGAATACAACGGCTGTATTGTTAACCGGCGCAATTGGCATGCTGTTATTAGGTGAAAGCTTGATGGGTGGACTTGCTCAGATCATGACGGATGGTTTGACCTTGGACAGGGCAACCATCTTTAATCCCGAAGCGCCTCTTCAGCTGTTTGCAAACAGTGTTGTTGATGGACTACTCACCCTGGCTCCCTTGTTTGTTTTACTGGTGTTTATCGCGATTATTGCACCAATGGCACTGGGTGGTTTTTCTTTCAGTACCGATGCGATTGCCTTCAAGTGGGAAAAACTCAATCCCATCAAAGGTCTCGGCAGGATTTTTGCCTGGCGTGGTCTGGTTGAGTTACTTAAGGCACTTGGAAAATTCATTATTGTTGCAGCGGTAACGGTGACCTTTCTTTGGCTGAATACAGATAAGATTATTTATCTCTCGGAATTAGGCATCGAGGCGGCGCTGGTTGAAACAGCTGACCTATTATTCTGGGGGTTCTTGTTTGTGAGCAGTGCCTTGATCGTCATTACAGCGATTGATGTGCCATTCCAGCTCTGGGATCACAAGCGACAACTCATGATGACCTTGCAGGAAGTTAAGGACGAATATAAGGAAACCGATGGTCGCCCCGAGGTCAAACAGCAGATCCGTAAGATGCAAATGGAAATGGCTGACCGCCGCATGATGCAGGAAGTGCCTAAGGCGGATGTTGTTGTGACCAACCCAACCCATTACGCCGTTGCCCTGAAATATGACCAGGAAACCATGGCCGCACCTCGCGTGATTGCCAAGGGTGCGGATCTGATTGCGGCCGAGATTAAGAAAGTCGCACGTGAGCATGGCGTGCCGATTGCTGCCGCACCACCACTGACACGTGCGTTGTTCTACAGCACCGAACTTAATGATGAAATTCCTGCTGGTCTGTATATGGCCGTGGCGCAAGTGCTTGCCTATGTCTTCCAGCTCGATAAGACCCGTAAGGCAAAGAATGATGAAGATATTGAATTACCGGATAACTTACCCATTCCGGATGATCTAAAGCGTGACGAATAAGGTTTAGTCGTTATGCAGGAACGAGAGAAAACGATATGGCTGATGTAAGTGTACTGGGTGGATTACGCGAGATAAATCGCAATGGCATTGGGGCAATGATCCTGCTCCTGATGCTGTTGGCAATGATGGTTATCCCGATTCCACCGATACTCCTCGATGTGTTTTTTACATTTAATATCGCATTGGCAATGGTGGTCTTGCTATCCGGTATCTATAGCACACGGCCACTTGATTTTACGGCCTTCCCGAGCGTGTTGTTGATTGCAACCCTGTTACGCCTTGGGTTGAATGTGGCCTCGACACGCGTCGTGTTACTTGAAGGCCATACCGGTTCCGATGCGGCCGGTGAAGTGATCTATGCATTTGGTGATTTTGTTGTCGGCGGGAATTACACGGTTGGTCTGGTCGTCTTTATTATCCTTGTGATTATCAACTTTGTCGTTGTCACCAAGGGTGCGGGGCGTATCTCTGAAGTGAGTGCACGTTTTACTCTGGATGCCATGCCGGGTAAGCAAATGGCGATCGATGCAGATTTGAACTCTGGGCTTATTGATCAGGAAGAGGCACGAACACGACGTGCAGATATTTCGCGTGAAGCAGATTTTTACGGCGCGATGGACGGCGCCAGTAAGTTTGTTCGTGGTGATGCCGTGGCCGGTATCCTTATTCTGTTCATTAATATTATCGGTGGCCTGAGCATCGGCATGGTCCAGCATGACCTGGATTTTAACACCGCGGTTGAGTACTACACCCTGTTGACGATTGGTGATGGCCTTGTCGCACAGATTCCATCGCTGGTGTTATCAACCGCCGCGGCCATTATGGTGACACGTAGCTCATCCGAAAATGACATGGGTAAGCAGATTCTCGGTGAATTGTTCCAGAACCCCAAGGCTGTCATGGTAACAGGCATGATCATCGGGATTATCGGTTTGATCCCGGGTATGCCAAACCTGGCCTTCCTGACCTTGTCAGCTATTTGTTTTGGCGCCACATACATGATCTTGAAACGAAACCAGGTTGCCGAACAAGAGGAAGTCGCGGAGGCGGTGGCTACACCTGTCGCGACACCCGAACAAGCCGCAGAAAACAAAGACCTGACTTGGGATGACGTGGTGCCTGTCGACATCATTGGTCTGGATGTTGGCTACAAACTGATCCCACTGGTTGATCGTAAGCAAGGTGGACAACTGCTTAATCGTATCAAGGGTGTGCGTAAAAAACTTACGCAGGAATTGGGTTTCCTGATCCCGACCGTGCATATTCGTGACAAGTTGGACTTATCTCCGAATGCCTATTCCATTTCACTCATGGGCGTGCCCGTTGGTGAGTCTGAAATCCACCCGGACCGAGAGATGGCCATTAACCCCGGCCAAGTCTTTGGCGTGATTGATGGCTTACCAACCACCGATCCTGCATTTGGTCTGGATGCACTGTGGATTGACCCCATGCAGCGTGAAGAAGCCCAGACAATGGGCTACACGGTGGTGGATTCAAGTACAGTGATTGCAACGCATTTGAGCCAGATCCTGCACAGTCATGCACATGAATTACTGGGCCGCGAAGATGTTCAACAGTTGCTAGATAACCTTGCCAAGACCGCACCTAAACTTATTGAGGGTCTGGTCCCGGATACCATCCCACTTGGCACCATCCAGAAGGTCCTGCAGAACCTGCTCGAGGAACGTGTACCGATCAAGGATATTCGCTCGATCGTCGAGACATTGGCGGCACAAGCACCGATGAGTCAAGATGCCGCCACTTTAACGGCACAAGTGCGAGTCGCCCTGGGACGCTCAATTGTCCAATATATCAATGGGATGGAGTCAGAAATGTCCGTTATCACGCTGGATCCAATGCTGGAACGGATTTTGCAGGATTCACTGCTGTCAGCGGATGATTCCGGGGCAGGACTGGAACCCGGGCTCGCTGAGCGCTTACTGCAATCATTACAGGCAGCGGCACAGGAACAGGAAACGGCAGGCAAAACACCGATCCTGGTTGTTTCTCCTCCGCTGAGATTGTTGATAGCAAGGTTTGTACGGCATGCGGTACCGGAGCTACACGTGCTGGCCTTTAGCGAGATTCCGGACTCGAAGCAGATACGCATCGTGGCAAACGTGGGCAAGGACGGATGACTGCAAAACAATGATTGTCCAGAGACAATCCAGAGAATAAAGAGCGAACTATGAAGATCAAACGATTCTTTGCACAAGATATCAGTGGCGCCATTCGCGATGTACGGAATGAGCTCGGTGCTGACGCTGTGATCCTTTCCAACCGTGAAGTCAGTGGTGGGATCGAGATTGTCGCGGCGATTGATTATGATGAGGCGCTGTTTGAGGGTACAGGACTTGATGCGGGTCAAGACACTATGCCGAATAAGCCCGCTGAAGCACCTGCACCTGCTGCACAGACACACGAAGCACAAAGCCAAAAACAAAAACAACCAGAGGCAGTTGCGGCAAGCCAACCTTTCCACAATATTGAATGGTCACAGGAGCCGACACTGGTTGAAATGCGTCGCGAAATGGAAAGTCTACGCGGCATGATGGAAGATCGCCTGACCGGCCTGGCCTGGGGAGAAGAAGCACGTCGCCATCCGGTACGTGCACAGCTGGTTCGTGAATTGATGTTGATGGGGCTGAACCCTTCATTATGTAATGAGTTGGCGAATCATCAGCCTGAGCACCATGATTTCCCCATGATGTGGCGCGCCAGTCTCGGCCGTCTCGCACAGCAGCTACCCGTTTGTGAAAATGATTGCCTTGATGAAGGCGGTATTATTGCCCTGGTTGGACCAACCGGGGTGGGTAAAACGACGACGATTGCAAAACTCGCCGCCCGTTATGCATTGCGTCATGGCAAGCAGCATGTTGCCCTGGTGACCACCGACAGTTACCGGATTGGTGCCCACGAGCAACTGCGTATCTACGGAAGGATTCTTGATGTACCGGTTCATGTTGCGAATGATAGCCATGAACTGCATGAAATACTCAAAGGTTTGAGTGACAAGCGCCTTGTCCTCATCGATACCGCCGGTATGAGTCAGCGTGATGTGCGACTTTCAGAGCAATTTTCCGTGATTCATGATGGCTCGCCGTTAATCCGGAGTTTTCTCGTGCTGTCGGCAACAACACAATTCACGGCGCTGGATGAAACAATTAGTGTCTTCAGTGCGGCTGAGCCAGAAGGTTGCATCATCACCAAGACGGATGAAGCGAGCAGCCTGGGTCCAATACTTTCCATCATCGCGCGTCACCAACTGCCGATGGCATATGTCGCGAATGGGCAGCGGGTTCCTGAAGATCTCCGCCTTGCCCGAGCGAATAATCTGGTCAAGCAGGCTGAAGAGCTTAAAATGACTGAAAAAACAGATATCGGCAGTGAGCTTATGCCTTACGCGACACAGGAGTATTTTGCACATGTACATGGCTGAAGCGCGAGTCGATCAGGCAGAAGGGATGCGACAAATGTCTAATCCTCATCCTGTAAGGGTTATCACAGTGGCCAGCGGCAAGGGCGGTGTTGGTAAGACAAATGTCTCCGCTAACCTGGCGATGGCGCTGGCGGGTATGGATAAAAAAGTCATGCTCATGGATGCCGATCTGGGGCTGGGTAATGTAGATGTCATGTTGGGTGTGCATCCTGTTTATAACCTTTCCCATGTCATTAATGGTGAACGCACACTGGAAGAAGTGATTGTCGAGGGGCCGGCCGGTATCAATATTGTGCCAGCCTCGTCTGGTGTTAAGAATATGTCTGAATTGACGCCGGAAGAGCATGCCGGCCTGGTTCGTGCGTTCAGTGAGCTGAATAACTCACTTGATGTGTTGTTGATCGATACGGCAGCGGGGATTTCAGACAGTGTCATCACATTCAGCCGGGCCGCACAGGAAGTCCTTGTCGTGGTGTGTGATGAGCCGGCCAGTATTACCGATGCCTATGCCCTGATTAAGGTGCTCAACAAGGAGCATGGCCTGTTCAGGTTCAGGGTGTTGGTGAATATGGTGCACAGTGTCCAACAGGGTCGAGATTTGTTTGCCAAATTGCTCAAGGTAACCGACCGTTTTCTTGATGTGGCACTCGATTTTGTAGGCGCTATTCCTTATGATGATTACTTGCGTAAGGCTATTCAGCGACAGCGTGCGGTTGTTGATGCCTATCCACGCAGTCGCTCCTCGCTTGCATTCAAAAAATTGGCCCAGGCAACAGATAAATGGCCGAATGCAAGCAGTGCAAACGGTCATTTGGAGTTTTTCGTTGAACGACTTGTCCATAACGAGTCGGAACGTTGGTTGGCGGAGAATGTGTCATGAACGGAGTCGCTATGTATGCAGAGAACCAGGGCAATAATCAGGAACAACTGATTATTGAACATGCGCCGTTGGTCAAAAGAATTGTATACCACATGACCACCCGCCTGCCGCCGAGCGTACCTATTGACGATTTAATCCAGGCGGGGATGATTGGCCTGATCGAAGCATCGCGTCATTATGATCCTAGCCAGGGTGCCAGTTTCGACACCTATGCTGGCATTCGTATTCGTGGCGCAGTGGTTGATGAGGTGCGTAAGAATGATTGGGCACCCCGCTCAGTGTATAAAAAATCCCGGGCAATTTCCGAAGCAGTCCGCACCATTGAAAATCGCCTGGGTCGTGATGCCCGTGACTACGAGGTCGCCAAGGAGCTCGATCTTACACTCGAGGAATACCACCAGCTATTGCAGGACGCCAGTGGTTACCGGGTAACCAGTTATGATGAGGTATCGGGTGCCGATGAGACACTCATTAATTCATTATCAGGTGGTTCTGAAACCCCCTACGATGGGGTACAGCACAATGATTTTCGTAAGGCACTGGCAGAGACGATTTCTGGCCTGCCTGAGCGGGAACGCCTGGTAATGGCGCTATACTATGACGAAGAGCTAAATTTGCGTGAAATTGGTGAGGTTTTGGGTGTAACAGAGTCCAGGGTGAGCCAGATTCATAGCCAGGCAATTGTACGCCTGCGTGCACGAATGACAGATTGGATAACAGATAGCTAAACCATTTCGGCTTGCTGCCGACAACATAGACGTATTCATTTTTATTAACCATATACTTTGTAATGAATTAAGCAACTTGTAACAGGAGCTTGCTTTGGACAAGAACATGAAAATCCTCATTGTCGATGATTTTTCGACAATGCGACGAATCATTAAAAACTTACTCAGGGACCTGGGCTTTAATAACACGTCTGAGGCTGACGACGGGCAGACCGCCCTGCCAATGCTTCAGGCAGGAGGCTATGACTTCCTGGTCACTGATTGGAATATGCCCGGTATGACAGGTATTGAGTTACTCAAGGCAGTTAGAGCAGACGAGAGTATTGCTACGCTCCCAGTGTTAATGGTGACTGCTGAACAAAAACGTGAGCAGATTGTTGAAGCGGCACAGGCCGGTGTGAATGGCTACGTGGTCAAGCCGTTTACGGCTGAAGTGCTGAAAGAAAAAATCGACAAAATTTTCGAACGCGTTGATGCCTGAACGGGGAGTACGTACTGGTGGATGAAAGCGAACTTATATCAGAAAGTTATCTGGACAAGGCACGCGGAATTGTAAAACAGGTAGAAGCCGGTAATTTTGATACAGCAGACAAGTTGGTTGAAGAACTTTCTTCATCACGTGACAAAGGTCTGTTTCAAGAACTGGGCAAATTGACACGACAATTTCATGATGCCCTGAACAATTTTCGACAAGATTCGCGCTTGGCTGAAATTGCAGGAACAGAAATACCAGACGCCCGTGAACGCCTGCAACATGTTATTAACATGACTGAGCAGTCGGCACATAAAACAATGGGTGTGATTGAAGATTTATTGCCAATGTGCGATGACCTGGACAGTCAAGGCAATAATATTAAAGCGTTATGGCAAAAGTTCATGAAGCGGGACATGGAGGCACAGGAGTTCCGTGATTTGTGCAAAGAAATAGAAGCCTATCTTGGTAACCAGCACGGCGGAAACGAAAAAATTCGCAATGGTTTAACCGAAATAATGATGGCGCAGGATTTTCAGGACATTACAGGTCAGATTATTAGCCGGGTTATTACGCTGGTATCTGACCTTGAAGTCAGCATGGTCAACCTGATAAGGGAAGGCGGCGCAGCAACCATAGAAGAGAAAAGTGCAGCAGAAGAAGACGGTGATGCACGTGCCAAACTTGATGGACCACAGGTACCGGGTATAGACAGTGAGGGTGCAGTTTCAGGTCAGGATGAAGTGGACGACTTGTTATCAAGCCTAGGATTCTAGTGATGGGTAGCGGCAATATGGCAATTGATACTGATGATGAGATTTTGCAGGACTTCCTTGTTGAGGCAGGGGAGATCCTTGAAGATTTAGGTAACCAACTGGTTGACCTTGAGCAAAACAGTGATGATCCCGATCTGTTAAATGCTGTATTCCGCGGCTTCCATACGATAAAAGGCGGCGCAAGCTTCCTTAGCCTCGAACCCCTGGTAGGCCTATGTCATCTAGCGGAAGATGTTTTTAACCTGTTGCGTAATGGTGAGCGTTCTGTTGATGCGCGCTTGATGGATGTCATCCTGCCTGTGCTCGATAGCCTGAACGAAATGTTTGACTACCTGCGTGATGGCCAGATGCCACCCGATGCCGATCCAGCCCAGTTAGCCGCACTGGATGCAATACTAAAAGGTGAAGAAGCACCTGCACCGGTTGCAGTAGAAGAAGCCCCCGCTCCAGAACCTGCTGAACCAGAGGCTGCTGGTGATGAGGCTGACGATGAATTTGAGGCCATGCTTGAAGCATCTGCTGGTGAAACAGTTGATAGTAGTGAAGCAAGTAGTGGTGATGCAGCATCGGATGAAATCACTGACGACGAATTTGAAGCCTTGCTCGATCAAATGCATGGCAAGGGTAAATTCAACCCTGATGTAGCTAAAGATTCAAATGATGATAGTGAAAGTGCGGCTTCTGAACCAGAAGGCGATGAAATCACTGATGATGAGTTTGATGCCTTATTAAACCAGTTACACGGTTCAGCCGGTGTACCTGGTGCCAAGTCGGCGGGCGAACAAAAGAGTGAGTCACCTAAGGCCGAAGAGCCTAAAGCGGAAGCACCAAAAGCGGAGCCACCCAAGGCCGAAGCGCCTAAAGCTGAGGCGCCCAAGCCAGAAGCTGCCGCAGAAGCATCAGCAGCTAAACCACCTGCACGAAAACCACCTGCACGTGAAGCAGCCCAGACTGAGTCAACGGTGCGTGTCGATACAAGGCGTCTTGACGATATCATGAACCTTGTCGGGGAATTGGTATTGGTACGTAATCGCCTCTCTACCCTGCAGACATCTGTTGAAAACGAGCATGTCTCGGCGGCCGTTTCTAACCTTGATGTTGTAACCGCTGATTTGCAGAACGCTGTCATGAAAACGCGTATGCAACCAATCAAAAAGGTATTTGGTCGTTTCCCACGCGTTGTACGTGACCTCGCTCGCAGCCTGAGCAAGGAAATTAATCTCGAGATGGAAGGTGAAGATACTGATCTCGATAAGAACCTGGTTGAAGCGCTAGCCGATCCACTTGTGCACCTTGTACGTAATGCGGTCGATCACGGTATCGAAATGCCGGATGAACGTGAGGCGGCAGGTAAATCCAGAACCGGACGCGTGTTGCTGAAAGCCTCACAAGAAGGTGATCATATAGAGTTGTCTATTTCAGATGACGGCAAGGGTATGGACCCGGATAAACTCAGGAAGATTGCCGTTGATAAGGGGTTGATGGATGAGGATGCCGCGGACAGGCTTTCCGAACGAGATTGTTACAACCTGATTTTTGCGCCGGGCTTCTCAACCAAACAGGAAATTTCCGATATTTCCGGTCGTGGAGTGGGTATGGATGTGGTCAAGACCCGCATCGTTCAGCTCAATGGTTCGGTTGAGGTCGACTCAAAGCTGGGTGAAGGCAGTATCCTGCTTATCAAGGTGCCGCTGACACTGGCCATTATGCCTACCCTGATGGTGGTATTGGGCACGCAGACGTTTGCACTACCGCTGGTGAATGTGTCTGAGATATTTGATCTGGATTTAAGAAATACCAATGTCATTGACGGTCAGCAAGTTATTCTTGTTCGCGACAAACCTTTGCCCTTGTATTATTTACGTGACTGGCTGGCCAGTAGCTCGATTGAGCGTGATAAAACTGAAAACAGCCATGTCGTGATTGTGTCGGTAGGTCGACAACGAATTGGTTTTGTCGTTGATGAATTACTGGGCCAGGAAGAAGTTGTGATCAAACCGTTGGGTACAATGTTGCAAGGCACCGATGGTATGGCCGGCGCGACGATTACCGGTGATGGCAATATTGCATTAATTCTTGATGTAGCAGGGTTGCTTAAAGCCTACGCGCGTCGAATGTAAGGAGTATATCCATGGTCGCGCGTGTTTTGATCGTTGATGACTCAAGTTTCTTTCGACACCGTCTCAATGAAATTCTTGAGGCCGATCCCCGCATAGAAGTTATTGGTACTGCCAATAATGGGCTTGAGGCCGTCAAGCGTGCCGCTGAATTAAAACCAGACGTGATCACAATGGATATCGAGATGCCGGTCATGGATGGTATTACTGCTGTACGCAAAATCATGCAGGCATCGCCTGTGCCTATATTGATGTTTTCCTCCCTGACGACTGAAGGTGCCAAGGCAACCTTTGATGCGCTTGAAGCAGGTGCGGTTGACTTTCTGCCGAAAAAATTCGATGACATATCGAAAGATAAAGAAGAGGCGAAACGACTTCTTTGCGCGCGTGTTCGACTGATTTCCGCACGCGGTTTACCCAGAACTGTTGCACCAGCCGCAGCGAAACCTGCCGCACAACCCGTGGCAACAAGGACTGCAGCCAGCCGAGCTTCGGCAATGCCAACTAAGGGTAACTACAAGATTGTTGCCATAGGCACATCGACGGGTGGGCCTGTTGCATTGCAGGATGTTTTGACAAAATTACCCGCCACATTTCCATTGCCACTGATTCTTATTCAACACATGCCCGCGACGTTTACTCCAGCATTTGCACAGCGCCTTAGTAGTCTCTGCAAAATTGATGTGCGTGAAGCTGTGGACGGGGATGAGTTGAAACCTGGCCTTGCACTGTTGGCACCGGGTGGCAAGCAGATGGAAGTGATTATTAAGGCTGGTAAATCAGTTATTTCTATCTCTGATCCCGAGCCTGATCAGACATACAAGCCTTCCGTGGATATCAGTTTTGACTCGGTCGCGAAGGCTTACCCAGGCAAGGCATTAGCAATCATTCTTACAGGAATGGGGTCAGATGGCCGCGAAGGCGCGCGCGCCCTGAAGCGGGGGGGATCAAAACTTTGGTCACAGGATGAAGAAAGTTGTGTTGTATACGGAATGCCCGCAGCAGTCGCCGAAGCGGGTCTGTCAGATAGCGTATTGCCACTGTCTGAAATCGGTACCAGCCTAGCACGTTGCGTATGAGGCCATTATGGATATTTTAAGTATTGTCGGGATTATTATCGCACTGGGTGCCATCATCGGCGGGAATATCCTCGAAGGTGG
>Ga0316207_10005043_pt1 | contig 11137 bp, 12 predicted proteins | sample 6weekpyrite_MG_FD_204943 | JGI IMG/M metagenome (GOLD analysis project Ga0316207, IMG submission 204943) | Microbial mat bacterial communities from mineral coupon in-situ incubated in ocean water Damariscotta River, Maine, United States -... | ecosystem: Environmental > Aquatic > Marine >...
AGAGACACCCGTAATACCCTGCCCTATTGTGCACCCCATTCCCAGTACACCACCTATACCCATAAGTGCTGCACCTGATAAATGCTTCAGCATATCTTCGGTGTCATAAAACCAGATAATCTTGAAACGTCTGGAGAAAACTGAAGCTATAAATGAACCTGTTATAACTCCCGCAACAGCAACTACACCGAAGGTAATTAACAGGGTATTCGCCGGATCCATCAAGTATGAAACCGTCTCGCCCATCGGGTTAATAAATGTATACGACTGTATCCCGACACCAACCGGCCTTTCATCTAACCACTCAACTGTTTCTATCGCCTCCTGACCTAGAGCCCCTCCAGTTATATACCACCCTGCTACGATAGCCAGGCCAATAACAAATCCACCAATTATGTTATGAGGAGTAGACCTTAGATCTTTAGATCTAAATGCTACAAAAAAGAACAAGCTCATCAATAACAAACCAGTAAGCCAATGCAAAAAAACTTTATTTGATAAACCGAATACACTCAACAGAACTGAGTCGAGCGACTGACTGTGTATCTCATATGATGTTAAGTCGACTGTTGTTGCAGTGACCCAACCATGAAACAAAACCTCATAAAAACTGGTTTTTGTCATTAAGTAAGCAAAAATGCCCGCAACGACTAAAACAACCAGTGATTTCAGATTGCCACCCCCAATATTAACCATGGTTTTATTACCACAACCACTGGCCAGGGTCATACCAACTCCAAACATGAAGCCACCAAGTAAATATCTTAGCCAGCCAAAATTAGACGTTAAATAGGGAGGAAGCGTGGAGTCGAGTGGGATGTCATAAATGTACTGAAGCAGCAATACACCAGCAATAGCGATACCTATAGACAACATCCAGGCGCCCATTCGCCCGGTATCACCCATATTTACCCAGTCAGATACGGCACCCATGGTACAAAAATTAGTTTTATTAGCGACAAGCCCCATTATAAATGCCACAAAAAATGACAATAGGAGCACAACAGTGGTGACTTCAAGCTGCATAATTTTACTCAGTTCTAATACTCCAACCTCTGATTAGTTTAGAGTAATTTGTTAAGTTATTATGCAATCAAGTATAGACGCTGAGCTGTTGTTTTGTGGAAAGGCTATAACTCTTTTAGCTTGAGCTTTTTGGCGTACCCGCACTAAGCTCCCAGGCGTATGAGCAATCTAGTTCTGCCAACACACTATCTACACCTGTATTACCGCCTTCTACAAGAATTTGCAGTGGCGGGCAATTTTGAAAACGACGATGTGGTTTTTTCATCCAACGAGCACCCATGCTTTCATTCTTTGGATAAGTTGTACGTAACGCATCGATAATACCTAAGATACGAACGGCTCTAAATTCAACATTATCGTCTTTCGGTAAAGGCGTATCCTCATGATAAGCACGTAATTTCCGCGTCCGGGTACCTTCTGGCAAATCAAGAACTATTACCTGATCTGCTGCAGATAATCCCCACTCATCCAGAGTGGCCATAATTTTCTGCGTTAGCAATATCTGTCGTTCTTCACTCAAATGAAACATCTTGTAACCTCAATACAATACCTGCGGCTCCGGGGGGAGAAAATGATTCTTATTATTCCCAACGAAATAACAATACACCCAGCAGTAAAAAAATAATACTCATAACAAACAGAGCGGCTAAATTTGGTAAAACGGCTATTAGACCGGCTCCGTCCAGCATTATAACACGCGCCGCCTCTGTAATGTGGGTAAGAGGAAAAATCAGCGCCAGCTTTTGTACCCAGGGATGAAGCCCTTCTAATGAAAACCACACACCTGATAAGAACATCATTGGCCAGGACATCATATTTAACAGACCACCAGCCATTTCTTCAGACTTTACCCTGGCTGCCACAATAAGCCCCATACTAATCATTGAGAACGCACCCAGCGCATAAACCAGGAACAGGCTCAGGTAACTACCTGACATTGAAAAGCCTATTAACAGGTCACAACCAATATATACGGCCGTTGTAATAGCCATTATAAGCCACAGACGTGAAACCACCTGTGCTGCTAAAAACTCCAGAGCGCTAAGAGGTGTCGCCTTCAGGCGCTTTAATACTCCATTCTTTCTATAACGCACCACCACATAACCCACACCGAACAGGGCGCTGAACATCATATTCATGCCCAGAACACCCGGGATTAACCAGTCTACATACCTAATCTGCTCACCCTGCACCAACTGCTTCTGATAATTGGTACCGCCACTACCCGCAAGCACTTTTTCCAGCATATACCCTGATGGGGAGCTATCATTTACCCAGTAACGCTTATTTTCATCATCTAGCAGCATATCCAGCTGATGACGCTCAACCTTATTAATTGAATCTGCTTTATCCTGTTCGACTAGCTCTATAAAATGTATATATTCGGTTGTATAAAAACTGATTTTTTCTATGCCAGGCTGATGAATAACACCTACTTTATATTGATCAAGCTCATCGCCCGTAAAGGCAAAAGCAAATCCGATAATAATCAACAGAGGAAAGATAATATTCCACGCCAGCGCGCTTCTATCACGCACAAACTCCCTGTCTCTTGCTTTTAGAACACTGATAAAGCGCTGCCATCTCATGCTCTAAGCTCCTTACCCGTTAACTCAAGAAACAGATCATCTAATGTTCTCTCTCTGATTTGCATAGAATTTAGTGATACATCAGCGGCCAGCAACTGCTTTACAATTCGATTGACATCAGATGTTTGTATTTCAACATTGGCGGCATTCCGTGAAATACTCACTAATAACTGGTTTTTTTCCATAGACGCCAGAACAGACTCAAGTTTTTCAGATTTTTGCAGCTTTATTACTACATCATTGAAATGCCTGGATAATAAATCACGCGGCGTACCTTCGGCGATTATTTTCCCATGATCCATAATAATGATCTCGTCACAAAGCTCATAGGCTTCATCCATATAATGGGTTGTCAAAACAATCGTTTTATTTTTCTGCTTTATTTTATGTATTAAACGCCAGAAATTATGCCTGGCCTGAGGGTCTAGGCCTGTTGTTGGCTCATCTAGAAAGATAATATCTGGATCATTTACCAGTGCAATCGCCAATAAAACGCGTTGGCGTTGTCCACCACTCAAGCTCGCAGTATCCTGATCCAGAAAATCACCAAGCGCACAATCCTGAATAATTTGCTCAAGCTCAGTTACCTGGGGATATAAATGCTGAAATAGCTCAAGGGACTCGCGCACGGTGATAAAGTCTTGCAAAGCCGTTGACTGAAACATAATGCCCGCCTTATTCCTAAACTCTTCATTTAGAGCTGCGCCACGATATTGAATTGTACCTCTATCGGGTATTTTAATAGCCTCCAGCATTTCAACAGTTGTTGTTTTTCCCGCACCATTCGGCCCTAAAAGACCAAGACACATTCCTTCTTCTACCTCAAAGCTGACACCATTTACGGCTTTTAGCTTGTCAAATCGCTTATGTAATTGCTTAACCTGAAGTATTGATGACATAGGGATGTTTTTTATTATAAGGCTTAAACAGCATTCTAATGCAAGACAGGGCTTAAAGATGAATGTTTTTTACACAAAAAAAGGCAGGGAGAAAAAATCGACCCTGCCCAACTTTGCTGGCTTGCATAGATTAGGACGTATTACCACTGTAATAGTTCAAATTAATTACTATTATTTATAATAACCCCTGTTTATCGCGGACATGCTATTATTTCAGGTTGCAACTATAAATTAGACCATGAGCCCAGCTTGGATCAGAACACTAAACAACCTGTAAACAGCGATATTGATCATTTCAGATTAAGAGTCCCTATCGCCATCAAACTCGCTCTTGCTATTACTCTGTTAATAGTCAGCGGGATGTCTATGCTGGGTTTTATTATTCTTGAAAATCAGAAAACTGTTTTAAGTCAGCAAATAAATAATATGGGTTCTGCAATTGCACGTCAGGTAGCCAGTAGCGCGTCTGAAATGGTTCTATCTGATGATAATCTGGGCTTACAGACACTAGTTAACAATCTTGTAGAAAATTACCAGATTAAAGGAGCTGTTGTCATATCAGATCAGAATAAAATTCTAGTTAAAAACGGTATGACTCCATCTTTAGAATTTATTCAACACCAGCTTGGAAATAATAATGACGCTCATGTTTTCGAATGGAATTCCGACAAAAATTCACAGGACAAATTAATTTGTTTTGACAGCCCTATAAGATTTAAGCAACTTGTTGCTGGACATATCATTATTACGTTCAGTAAACAGCAAATGGTAGAGTCTTTACAAAATTCCCGCTTTGTTATCATATTCGCCACCATTTTAATGAGTCTAATTGCCATATTATTAGCCTTTGTTATGAGTCGACATTTATCTAAACCCATTCACAGTCTGGTTGATGCGAGTAAAGCAATTGGCGCCGGTGATTTTGGTTATCGATTAAATGAAAGACGTAACGATGAAATCGGCGAGCTTGCCTGCGCTTTTAATCAGATGGCTCACGGCCTTCTACAAAAGTCACAAGTAGAGGATGTTTTTTCAAGATATGTTTCTAGCAATGTAGCGCAAAAAGTTCTGCAGAATCTGGATGATGTAGAACTGGGTGGGAAACATATTACTGCATCAGTTTTGTTTGCTGATATTGTGGGCTTTACCAGTATTTCAGAAAAAATGCCTCCACAGGAAATAACCAACCTGCTAAATGAATACTTCTCACATATCTCCGGTATTGCACAACTACATAACGGGCATATTGATAAATTCATGGGAGACTGCGCAATGGTAGTGTTTGGTGTTCCAGAATATTCTAAAGACCACAGCCTGAATGCAGTCAATTGCGCCATAATGATTCAGGAAACAGTTGCGATACTCAATGACAAACGCATAAAACAAAATAAAATACCAATTCATTTTAAAATTGGCGTAAATAGTGGCATGATGATAGCTGGAAACCTTGGTTCAGATGAGCGCATGGAATACACAGTGATTGGTGATCCGGTAAACATTGCATCTCGTTTAGCCGGTATTGCAGAGAGTGACCAAATTATAATACTTGAAGAACTTTATAAACAACCAGCAATATCACAACAGGTCGTTGCGTCAAAACATAAGGTTATACGCGTTCGAGGAAAACAGGAGGCTGTATCAACATGGCTAGTAAAAAATACCACACCCGAAAATCAAGCATTAATGAAACAGCGTATTAAGAATATATTAGACAACCCTGAAGAGCCCTGTTCTTGAAATCTTTTTTTAAATATTTTCGAATCTTTTTTATCGTATTGATGTTTATGAACTTTTACGCATGCGCATTAATTCAGTCAACGCCTGAATCTTTAGAAAAAGAAATAAAAATCTGGCTTTCTGAAAATGAATTCGATGAAATTGATGATGCGATTAAAGACATAGACAATAAAGATAAAAAGTTTCAATCGATCGCAAAACAAAAAAATAAAATCAACAAACAAAAAAACAGATTCATTGAAAAAACCTCCAACTCAGCCCAGGCCTATATAAACGGCAATAAATGGCAGCTTGCTCTTGACACATACAACAGTGCACTTGAAAAAATTGAAAATGAGCCTCGGTTAAGCAAAGAAAGAAAACAGCTTCTTCTAAAGAGAGATTTGAAAGTCAGTGCGCTAAGAAAAGAAATGCTAATGAAGCGCGCTAATGCTCTTATCTCTTACAAAGAAATTTACAGCAAACTTCATGCACTAGTCCCACAGGACTATAGCGCTCAATTCGATATAAATCGCTATGAAAAAGACCGAATTGAAGTTGCGGGATATCTTAAAACATGTGGTGATCATGCAAAGAAGCAGAAACAGTATATTACTGCGCGTGACTGTTACTCATTATCAAACAAACTCGTGCCTGACAAACAAAAAAGTAACTGGGTAGCTAAGATTGATTCCCAGCTTAAGAGCAAATCTGATAAGAAACGTTATGACGAGTTGCTCAATGCATATAAATCGGCTTTTAAAAAAGAAGAGTATATGAAGGCGCGATTACATCTTAATACATTACTTGCCATCGATCCCTCACATAAAAAAGCAAAAAATCTTTTAACGGCTCTTAATAAAAAGGTTAGGGAACAGGCGTCAATTAAAATCACCCTTGGTAGAGAGCTTTACAGTAAAAAGAAAATAAATGACGCATTACTGGTTTGGCAACAGGCGCTTCTTTTAGAACCAGACAATGAAGAACTAATCCAGCTCGTTAGCCGTGCTGAAAAAGTAAGTAAAAAAATACAGAGTCTGGAAAAAACCCAGTAATTCATTCTGCTTACGAAACCTTAATTCTTACCACCGACATAACTTCTACCTCCATACCAGCTACATTTTCCACATCTGTGTAATATGTTAAATTTACCCTCTGGCCTTTTAAATTTTTATACAGTTTTTTTCGTTTATACTTAAACGGAACAAGATAATCTTCAATCATTAGAGTATTTATAATCCACTCACCCGACTCTCGCTGAACATGTGATTCAACTTTCATCATGTCGCTCTGATTTAGTTTTTGGTGTTTTTTTAATAATTTATCTACTGGTGATTTCATAACATATATTTTGGCATATTTTTAATTCTGATATTTAATAACATGCTTATAACCTGACTTTACACATCTCTTTTTTAATAACCGCTTTAACAAGGCGTATAAACAAGTTCCGCTGCTTTCGCTGCCTTTATAAAACCTTTAAAGTTTGATAGCAGAACGCGTGATTATTCGGGCTATCCATGCCCTCACCGCGTTGCGGCCATGGTGATAAAAAACATCACCATGTTAAAAAACGCTCCAGGCGTTTTTTTTGAAATCAGTTCAAACCAGGACCTTCCGAACCACTATATAAAATAAAAAGGCCCCGCAGCTTTCGCTGCGGGGCCTTTTTATTTTATATGGCGGACCGGACGGGATTTGAACCCGCGACCTCCGGCGTGACAGGCCGGCATTCTAACCAGCTGAACTACCGGTCCGTTGGTGGGTGGTGAGGGAGTCGAACCCCCGACATTCGCCTTGTAAGGGCGACGCTCTACCAGCTGAGCTAACCACCCACAATTAGCTCTTCATGCAAAGAGGCGCGAATTCTATATGATGCTTAACTTATTTACCATAGCTATCTCAAAAAAAATCACTTTTTATTTGTTTTATCTACATAATTCTTCCGATACGTCTCTTCACCCATTTGATTAATCTGATAATCGACCATCTCTGTAAACAGATCTAATAAGGGCTGATAGGCCTGCCTTCTGCCCTCCAGCGCCCTTAAAGCGAAAACAACACTCTCTATGCTTGATAAATAGCCATCTTTAGGCACTTTACGGATTCTATAATTTGATACTTGAGCATTCGTTAAGCTTAAGCATTGTAATTTCGCTAATAGGGGCTGTAGCTCCCAAATTTTCTTCGCCTTACGCCAGGTTGCATCTATTACAATTAGATTTTCAATATTTGATAATTCAAATATGGCAGAACCTTCTCTCAATTCATCTGCATCTTGCAATGGATATAAAATAGCTGTGTTTGCAGCATTTTCAGCTATAAAACTAATTAATTCTTTATGCTGAGAAAAGTCTTCAGATACCCACTTTTGGTATTTCTGTAAGCCCAGCTCAGCAATAATGCCTGTACCTTTCGAATTATTCACTTCGTCCGGGTGTTGTAATACAATTATCCTTATATCATTTGGCTGTTTCTCTATACGCCCACACAGGCAAGCAACCCTTGCACGATGACATTGATAACAAAATGCACGGGACATAAGTGATGACTCCAACAGGCATCAAACCTGAACAACTAGAATATAAACTGGCCGAACATTATAACCTGCCCCTGGTAAAGTCTTTTTATAAAAAGAACGGTATGCGAGCTCAGGCACCTAAAGGCGATATAATTTTTATTGCAACTTCAAACAATGCAATTGTAGCCGCTTTGAGGCTTCATCCGGTTAATTCCTTCTATTTATTACGCAGCATGTGCGTACAGGCGGATAACAGGCACCAGGGTATTGGTTCAGCTTTACTCGCTCATATACAAGACAAGCTTAGTGGAATTGAGTGCTACAGCTTTCCTTATACACACCTCTCTGATTTCTATAACCATGCCAATTTTGTTACTTGTGACACAGAATCAGCACCAACAGCAATATCTGACAAATATTTTCGCTATATAAAAAGTGGAAAAAAAATATGCCTAATGAAACACCAGCACAAAGCTGCGTGAATTCATCACATGTCATGCTAAAATAACTCTACTTTTTTATTATTTAATACAGGTCTGTTATGTTTGATGTAAATGAATATTTTGATGGCAATGTAAAATCTCTGGCGTTTCAAGCGGGTGAAGATAGTGCAACTGTCGGTGTAATGGCAGCAGGTGATTATGAATTTGGCACAAATACTATTGAGCACATGACGTTAATTAGCGGTGAAATGTCTGTAAAACTACCCGATGAAGAAGATTGGCGAGATATAGCAATAAACGAAATGTTTATTGTACAGGCAAATGTTTCATTTCAAGTTAAAACTGGCTGTGATACTGCTTATCTTTGCCTGTATAAATAGCCCCATAATAATTAAACCTGAAAGTTTATCTTATGAAATATAAAGATCTCCGTGATTTCATTTCACAATTAGAAAAAAAAGGCGAACTAAAACGCATTAGCGTTGAAGTTGACCCCTATCTGGAAATGACGGAAATTTGTGATCGCACTTTACGAGCATCTGGACCTGCTCTACTGTTTGAAAATGTTAAAAACTCAAACGTGCCCGTACTGGCAAACTTATTTGGTACACCTAAACGTGTCGCAATGGGTATGGGTGAAGAGTCAGTTGATGCATTGCATGAGATCGGTCAGTTACTTGCCTTCCTCAAGGAGCCAGAGCCACCTAAAGGCATGAAAGACGCCTGGGAAAAACTGCCCATATTTAAACAGGTTCTGAATATGGCTCCTAAGGTCGTTAACAAGGCCAACTGTCAAAAAAATATTATCGAAAAGGATGATATTGATCTTGCCAGCATCCCTGTACAAACCTGCTGGCCGGAAGACGCAGCCCCTCTGATAACCTGGGGCCTGGTTATCACTAAAGGCCCTAATAAAGATCGACAGAATTTAGGCATATATCGCCAGCAAGTTATCGGCAAGAATCGCGTGATTATGCGCTGGCTGTCTCACCGAGGTGGTGCACTAGATCTAAAAGAATGGCAACAACAACATCCAGGCGAACCGTTTCCTGTGGCTGTCGCACTAGGCGCTGACCCTGCAACTATTTTAGGTGCTGTTACTCCAGTACCTGATAGTTTATCTGAATACGCCTTTGCCGGCTTACTACGTGGCAGCAAGACCGAGGTTACGCAATGTAAACTATCTGATTTACAGGTGCCCGCATCAGCGGAGTATGTACTAGAAGGTTTCATTTATCCTGATGACTTTGCAGCTGAGGGCCCTTATGGTGATCACACTGGATATTATAATGAAGTAGAAAATTTCCCCGTCTTCAGCATTGAAAAAATAACACATCGTAATGAACCTGTTTATCATACTACCTATACCGGCAGACCCCCTGATGAACCAGCAATACTAGGACTGGCTTTGAACGAAGTATTCGTTCCGATTCTAAAAAAACAATTCCCGGAAATAATCGATTTTTATTTACCTCCCGAAGGCTGCTCATACCGCATGGCCGTAGTCAGTATGAAAAAACAATATCCTGGGCATGCTAAGCGGGTAATGATGGGTGTATGGTCTTTTCTTCGTCAGTTCATGTACACAAAATTTGTTATTGTTGTCGATGATGATATAAATACCCGTGACTGGAATGATGTTATCTGGGCGATGACTACTCGCATGGATCCGTCACGTGATACAACCGTAATTGAAAACACACCTATTGATTATCTTGATTTTGCATCACCTGTTTCTGGCCTTGGATCTAAAATGGGATTTGATGCTACAAACAAATTACCCGGAGAAACTGATCGCGAGTGGGGTAAACCAATCGTAATGCAGGATGACATCAAAAAGAAAGTTGATGACAAATGGGATCAATTAAACATTTTTGAGAAAGAATAATACTTTATGATTTCTACAGACTTTGATAAACCATATACTGTAAAAGAAAGCGATATTCACGGCAAAGGTCTTTTTGCTGCGTGCGCCATACCTGAAGGCGACATTATTGGAACCATTAAATACAACCCTGTTGAAGAAGATGGTCCATATGTATTATGGATAGATGATACTACTGGAATACAAGTAGACTGCGAACTAAAGTACATTAATCATAACGCCAATCCTAATGCATGTTATTGCGAAGATCTGCAAGTAGTTGCCATTAAGAACATTCAACCCGGTGAAGAAATTACCCATGATTACGGTGATGACTGGGCCTGAAATAACTTATATATAAAATATTTTAATTATTAATTAACTGCTAATTTTTAAAAGGAAATAAAATGAAGCTACTATTCAAAATATTATTTTCAACTCTAATTTTTATCTCTCCATATTTATCGTTCGCAACAAACATAGATATGGATAATGATCGCATAGATGAGCTTGTATCTAGAATAGATAATAAACCAGGTGGCCAGAAAGGTTACTGGCGAATTCAGTATAAAAACATTCCGGTTTATATTATCACGTCAGAAAAAGCCAATCGTTTGCGTATTATTTCTCCTATAACTTCATCAGAATCTCTTTCTAAAGATAAACTTTATAGAATGATGCAGGCTAATTTTGATAGTGCACTTGACGCTCGTTATTCAATTGCAAAAGGCAAATTATGGAGTGCATTTATACACCCACTGAAAGAATTATCTGATGAACAGTTTTTTTCCGGGCTTGCACAAACCATAACACTGGTTAACAGTTATGGAAGCAGCTACTCTTCCGGCGCTCTGGTATTTAGCGGTGGAGATAGCCAGAATTTAAACAATAGAACGTTTATGGAAATACTAAAGAAAGGTTTAAAAATTTAGTTTAAATTTAATATACAATTTGCAGCTATTAAAATTGTTACCGTATCATCAACATAAAAACTATATTCTCTCCTACCTTGAACTGTAAGCAAATATACATTCCCTCCAGTGCTTAACTGGTTCGGTTTTTATCAACTTTATATTTTT
>Ga0316207_10005044_pt1 | contig 11134 bp, 11 predicted proteins | sample 6weekpyrite_MG_FD_204943 | JGI IMG/M metagenome (GOLD analysis project Ga0316207, IMG submission 204943) | Microbial mat bacterial communities from mineral coupon in-situ incubated in ocean water Damariscotta River, Maine, United States -... | ecosystem: Environmental > Aquatic > Marine >...
CCAACATTATACCCACCATCAACCCGCAAATAGCCCGCACTACCATCACCCCCAGTAGGGATAAACTGAGTACCGCAATAAGAGCCACCATTGTCTGAGTAGCCAGAGCCGCCTGTGACACCCTTGAACCAGCCGCCGTCAGTGCCGCCGATGAAATAAGACTTATTATTGATAGGCGCAACCAAAACCGCCGCTGCTTTGTTATCAAATGCAATTGAGCCGATAGCCTTACCAAGCTGGGTTAAATCGCCTGAGCTTAGCGTCTGGCCTGAGTTTGTAATAGCGTTTTGTATTTCGCTTGGAATCTCGTTCCATTCAGCGGCGGTTAGGGTATTTCCTGTTACTTTGTCGTTTAAATCCTGCATTATTTACCCCAAACAAAAATTCGATAACTAAGCGTTGCCGCCGATGCGTCAGGATTGTATAAGTATAAATCTATATCCCCTGATGTTGGTGCGGATATTGTTGGCGGGGCCGTACCTTGCCCTGTTTCATAATAACTATCATCTGTTACAACAAGCCAATCTGCCACAGCACTAAAGACAAGATCAGTACCAGTCACAATTGATATGCCCCAAACCGTAGTAATATTGGTTAAAGTTAATTGCTGCCTAGCACTCCATGATGTTGCTGTAACACTGGCAACAGAGCCAGAAAAATCATCGACTAACATTTGAGCAAAAGGCACTAATGCGTTTGCATCTAACTGTAAGAATTTAGAGGCTGTGTTCGGGTCATCGGCATAATTTAGTTCTGCAATTGTTGACGTTAAACCCGGCATAATAAATGGGTTTAATAGCTCCCAATTATCGTTAATTGAATTATATTTAAGTATCAATTCGTGTGATGCGTTTATATCACCTGCTAATAATGCCTGATTACCATTCTTAACAATTGTTTTAGCCGTTAAGCCATCCGGTGCAAATGTTGGTGTTGTGGTTGCGTTAGCTAATAAAGCCCGAACACTCACGATCGTTTGATCATTTAATGCTGTAAACGGGATAGGGAAAACCGCCGTGATAGCATCAGCCGTACCAGCAACAATGGCGGATTGCATAACATTCGCATTAGGCCGCCATTGTGTCGGTGATGATACAGGATTATTGCCTACATTCGCCGCAACAACAGAGATATAAGAATATCCATCACTACCATAAACCGCTTCACCAACGGCATAAGTAACATTAGTGTTCCATACACGGCCAAATTGTAATTGTTCCCAGCTACCAGGTGACGATACGGGATCATTGCCTTGATTTGAATCAATCAGCGTTTTGTAATACTCATCATTCGAACCAACAACAATATCAGGGATATTATAGGTTTGATCAGTCGCCCATAATTCAAGCGGCCCCTCTGCCAATTCACCGACCTGCTCTGGCCCCCATAAAGTAACGCCGTCATAACCCGTGGCTGTACCTGAGTTATCCTGCTGAATCTCATCATACAAGCCAGATAAATAGAATTGAGGGAAACGGCCATCGGCATCTGATAGAACAGGGTTAGCCCTAGCTACTGTTAGTTCAGGGTCAGAATAAATGGTTTTCTTAACTATCGTGCCAACACTAAACAGAAACTTTTTAGCGCCCACAATCGGCTTGCCGTTTCCGTCTGCAATCTGCTCGATTGGTGTGGTGTACATGCTCATTATTCTTCATCCTCAAACGCTTCGATTGTTGCAGGGGCTACACCGTATATTTTCAGTGTCGGTTTTTTAAGAGCTTGTCTCAGTCGCGCCTCTATTTGCTTTTCAGTACCTTTTTTTAATAGCGCCTGTATTGTTTGCGGCTCAATACCCTTGATTAGTAAAATATCTCCAACATCCTCAAGGGCTTTAATATAAACAGCGTCTTGCTTACCTTTACCAAAACTATTCACTACTCTATTAACAAAACTTGCCGCGCCTGCTGGCGAAGATACCGCCTGTGCTGCATCACCCAACACATTCAACGCAGAAGCATCATCTGATAATTGTTTTGCTGTTGTAGAATTGGCCTGTGCTGCTCGCCTTGTCATTATAAAGTCAGACTCACGTTTTAGCGTATCCGAGAATTTATTAAATGCTTTGTTATCATCAAATAAAGCCCTTAATTTTTTAACATCGCCATTTTTGCCGAATAACCGGCGAACAGCATCAGCATTAGTCTGCAAATCATCAATCTTGTCTAAGATAGCTTTCTTTGCGCCCAATCGATACATAATCATTTCGCTTTTGCCAAATGTCTTAGTCAATCCCTGAATATCGCCAGTTTTCATCTTTAAGAACATTTCGCCAGCACCGGCAGCATTCTCTAGAGCTGCTTTGCCTGCAAACAAATCACGCGCCTGCTTGTATTCCGGTATTGTCTCATCCGCTTCACTAACCATGATATTTTTAAGCCTGACAAGATCACGCACTTTGTTGTTTTCGCCCTGCCTTACCGCTTTACCTATCTGGTCGTCCATTTCTTGCTTGGTCGCATCGATAATATCTATATTTGAAATCTTATCGCCAGCTGCGCGCTTATCAGTAAGTCTTAATTGCGCTTTTTTCTGCGCTCTGCCTACTGAGCTTTTACCCTCCAATAGCTTCGCTAATTTTGGTGATAATTTAAGCCCTTTTTCACCTGCCTCGGAATACAGTCTTGTTATTTCTGGTTTTAATGTCGTGTTTAATTTCGATATTACATCGTCAACCGTCATGTCAGCCGTTGCAGTCACATCATCCAGTGCAGTTAATAATCTAGAGCCTTGCCCTGCTTGCCTTGCTTTGAACACATCAGCAGCTTGGCCCTCAATGCGCGGTATCTTATTAGATGCTGTTCTTAATAATCGCGCAAAGTTAGTACCAAGATCGGCAGGCAAGCCCTCCGGCCCTAATTCAGCCAGCCGCTTTGCAACATCATCAGGCGATAACCCTTCCCGAACCATTGCTTCAGCCAATAAAGTGGATGCCGCATCATCAGAAACGTTGGCCAAAGGCTTCATTAATGCCTCGATTCCACTTCTACCGGCATTTAACAATCCTTTAAAGGCGCTAACCGCGCCAACACCAGCAACAGGGGCAAAGAACGCCCCGACTAGAGCGCCAGTATCACCGCCTATATCCTCACCTACTGTAGCGCCAGCGCCAGATAATAAAGCTCCTGTTACATCCTGTGCTGCCGTGGTTGCCCCGAGCTGTTTAATCACGCCCTGACCTACCGTTTTAACGGCTGGTATTGCCGCCGCCGCTGTTCTTAATGCTTGGCCAGTAGCACCAGCAGGAGCCACAAATTCACCCGCCGTTCTAACCGCTTGACGCGCCAGTCCAGGCTCCATGAATTGGCCTGTGGTGGCTGCTTTGCCTATCTCGGTTTCTGCAATCTCAGGTACTCTCTGTTCTACACCTAACTGTTGTAGCAATGCATTGATTGGCTTCGGACCAAAGAAATCTATTAGATTAACCGCGCCACGATTCACCGCGCTACCAAATTCTGCCAATGTCGCTGTAGCGGGATTTTCGATAATCTTTTGACGTAACTCATCAAGAGCGCCATCTTCTTGTGCCGGAAGCTCTGTTTGATCTGGTTGTACTTGAGGTTGTTTAGGCTGCGGCGCTGCTTGCCGTTTTTGCATTTCTGCCTCAATAGCTTGCAACTGTGGGCTAACAACAGCTTGTGGCTGTGCTACTGCCTTAATAGGCGGTTGTTGTACAGCCTGTTTACGTCTTGCGATCTCAGCCTCTATTTCTTGCAATGTCGCCATTACTGCTGACCTCGCAATCTAGCCGCCTCTGCCTCTAATTGCTCTAACGACATTGTTTGCAAATTTGTCTCAGGCTGAATCAATTCTGCTTCTTCTGGCGGCGCTTCTCCTAACCTGAACTTAAGAGCCTCTTGAATATCTCTCATAGTAGCAGTGTCGCCTTGCTCTCTAGCTGCACGAATGCCACGCTTAGCGGCTCTTAAAATCAATCGCTTGGTTTGTTCTAGCAATCGCTTATTGCCTTCTGTGGATTTACCAAAACCAGCCTCGATGATTGCAAGTGATTCGCCTTCTTTAGCTGTGAAAGCCGCACCAAATGTAGCCCTTAATTGAGATAACACGGCCTTGCCCATCCGGTTAGATAGTTCTGCCTCATCTGCACCTTCAACGCCAAAGAACCGTTTAGCGCCCAATGAAACCCGATCTATACCGCCGGTTTCAACCTGGTCTAATAAATCCAATGCCCTTTGAACATTAGCAAATCCATCAGCAGCCTCTAATCCTCTATCGATAGATAGCTGCTGCCTTTGTGCCTGACCTTTTGCTTGTACTTTCTGTTTTGCTTTTGCGCCTTCTGCCAACACATTTGCAGCGCGTTTTTCTTCATCTGTTTCTTTCGATATTCTGAACCCTTCCGGTATTGCAAATGGCTCTAACTTAGCTTTTCCAGTTAAATTATCTACAGTTGGGGATACTAATCGTTTTTCGCCAGCCTCATTAACAATGGTAATAGGCGCAAAAGCTTTTTGTGTTGCCTGCCTTCCTCTGGCTTGTTGCGCCTGAATAGCAAACCGCTCTTTAGTTGATAAATCCATCATCTGAACACCTAACAAGGCTTGATCTTGCTGCGCTTCTGGTATTCCTGAAAGTTTTAATGTTTCAGTAGGGTCACGACCTTCTGACTTTAGTTTTTCAGCTCTCGCTTGAATATAGCCATCTCGCTGTAGATAAGGTACAGATTGTAATTGGGCTGCAAAACGTGACATCTCCGCCCGCTTGCTTGCATCATCTAAACCCATTGAGGTTAAGACTTTTTCAGCGTGAATGGGGTCTATCGCCCTTGCTCTACGGGCCATTTCTTCCTGTGACATAGCAGGTCGTGTAGAAGTGACAACGCCACCATCTTGAGTGGCAACTTGACCGCCTTGCTGTTGAGCAACTAAACCGCGAATAGCCTCTTGTCTATCTCGTTCAGCAACCGCCGCGCCAAATTGCATACCGCTTTGAAGGCCGCCCATAATATTAGGGTTTAACTGATAACCCCTTGTGTCTACTAATGCCATGTTAAGCCCCTACTCCAACTGTTCCAATTGGCCCTGTTGGGGTTGTTGGGGTTGTTGGTCTGTTTAAAGCATAGCCGCCAATTTGAGCTAGATTTTGAATAGTGCCAGCCTGCGCTTGTTGAGCGCCCAAAATGCCAGAGGCTTGAGCCTGTGCAGCCTGAATACCAAACTGACCTACATTTTGAGCGGTTTGTTGACCGTATTGAGCAATGTTTTGAGCCGCCGCCCGACCGCCGCCCGTTAAGCTACCAAGCCTGCCAAATCGATTCTCAATATCTTGTTGAGCAAATCCCATGCCTTGGCGTTGTAAAGCCGTCAAAAGATTACCGCCACCCATACGAGTAGCCGCCGCTGTTCTTAGCAGTGCGCGTTGCTGTCGATCTCTTAAAAATTGTTGTGCTGGGCTTTCTTCAATACGCCCATAAGCCGCCGCTTGTTGTTCTGGCCCTAATAGGCCCAGCATGGCTTGTTGTTCTTGTAACGCACTGACACCAGCTTCACGGAATGGCTCTAGCTGCTCTTGTGTTATATCAAACTGTCGGCCTGACTCTTGAGCAGCGGCCTGTGCTGCCTCTGCCTGTAGTTCTCCGGCTTCTTCGGCGACATCGCTTGCCATAGCCCCAGAAACAAGTGTAGCCCCCGCTACTGCCACTAAACCCCATGTCATGATTCATCACCTATAAGCTTTTGGGCTTCGTATTTCTCAAATTCCTGAAAAGATTTAGCAATGACATCATCTTCAATCTTATCAAGTTCCGTTTCATCTGTTACATGTATGGTTGTCCACATGGTATCCTCCAAAACAGTAACCGCCCGTTTAACACCAGCCGGTGATGTAAAAACCAACGGGCCTTTTAATTCTTTCGCGCCTTCCTCGGTTGCTACCATCACATGGCCATAGGAAATAATGTTTAAATGCGCGTGTTTGTGTATTTTGCCTATAATAACATATCCAGCCGGTAGCCTCATGGTTCTAGAGTAAGCGCCCGGCGCGTGATTATGCTCAACAGGGAACATATCTAATTCAGTACCGTCTGATACTTCAAGCATGACATCCTGTAGCTTTAGAATACCCTCTCGCATATCATCATTTTTTTCTATATCGTAACTTTCAGCTTTAAGATTGTTCATACAAGTATCCAGCCGGTGTTACCCGTTCCTGATTTCTTGATATACAAAATACTTCCCGCTGTTCCGTTTTCATCCATGTATAACTTTCTAGGTGTAGCAGTAACAACACCTTCTGGGCTACCTGTACCGCTTATCACGGTATTAAAATTAATCTGCCTTGTCATGGCTTCAATCCATTCCGCTGTGCGCTCTGTCGGTGTTCCTGACTGCTCAGCTAATGAATCAAAACGATCTAAAGCAATAATAGTCATTTAAAATCCGCCGTTAGTTTCATAATTGCGCCGTCAACAGGCTCAGAAATTGAAAACTTATAAATACGGCTGTTTGTGAATTGGCCTTGCCGTCTCCACCGTTGCCGTTTTTTATGCTCTCCCTGCTTGCCTAATCGTCTAGATGTGCCGTTGCTATAGGTGTAACCGCCATCATCTGAAAACTGCATTAAAACAACAGGGTCAACGCCATCGATCAAGTCATCATCACCAAAGGTGTAAGGGAATTGCAGAGGGAAATCACTTTTTTTCTTTTCTTCCAAGCCAACGCCAGCCAGACAAGACAACTCGATAGCCGATACCCTGACGCGCTCATTCTGACCATGAAACGGAATGGTTGTTACGACTCTGGTCACATATTCGCCGTATTCAGTAAACGTGTCTTTATTCAATGCGCCGATGCGTGCATCCTGGCTATCAGAAACTAATGTTTTACCGTAAGCCTCGACAATGCCATTAACGCGCCATTTAACGGCCCTACCTTCACTATCCTTTGATTTGCGCTCATGCCACGTCGAAGCACCTCTGAGAGCCGATGTAGTAGCATCATAAGTAAACACACTGTCTTTCATGTGGAACGACACAAAGTAGCTGCCATCCTCGGCATAAACCGTACTAAACATTTCTTCTATTTCAGCATCGGTTTGATTCTGCAAAATGTAATCAATCGCAGAGGTAGAAATCTTTTGTGATGACGCACCAGAAAAACGCCAGATAGCGGGCCTTTCATTATGACCGCCAGCCACCGCGACAAACGTGTTATCAAAATCAACCATCGAGTATTTAGCGCGAGAGCCTTTTTGAATCACACCACCGACAATCTGACTAAATGGGAACCCTTCGCCGCCAACATTCTGATAAGGAGCCATTGCTTTCTTGCCCGATACATACAGCAAGTTTCTGTTTACATGCGTACCGGTGATATTGTCAAAGCCGGTGTTATCCTCAAAATCTAATGCGTCATAAGTTAGGCCATCATTTAGATTAGAGATAAAAAATACAGGCCGCAAGGAAGCCGCCGAATTGTTGTTATAGTGGATAAAATAGCCGTCTTTCTCGACTACATGCTCAGACGGGCCTAATGTAGTCGTAAAGTCAGTATCTGTAATCGTTTGAAGCCCGCCCGATACTGAGTAAATATAAGCGGTTGTGCTGGGAACAACAATACACATCTGAAAGCCATTATCATCAATCGATACACGACCTGTGCCGGTGATTGTACCTAGATTGGTAGTCGTGCCATCTTCGTTGATTCGATACAAGACAGTACCATTGATAGAGTAAGCGATACCATCCATTTCATGGAATCCACGGCTTGAACTGTCGCTTGCATTGGCAAAATTAATAATACCTGGTGTACTGATTAACTGAGCGCCAGAAATAGCCTGTGTTTGTGGTACTTGCGGGATAAAATTAGTGCATTCCTGAGCAGCTATCGGCCTTTTAGGGTCTTCATAGAATCCAGTAGCTATGGGCAGCTCTTGCATCAGAAGTTCTCTTTTTCTACCTTGTCATAGAAAATGTCATTATCTAAAACGCCGCATTCGTTGCCTGATCCTTGTGGCAGTGTGCCCGGATAAGATACTTGTAATGGTCTTTTGTAAATTGACATCATGCGGGATCGTGATTTGTTAGCAATAGCAATCACAACAGGGGATACATCAATCTCAAACTCAGCACCTAGCAAAACAGCAAAATTATACTTAACCGCTTTGTATGCGCCACGAGGTATCCTTACCTCATCTGCCAAATCCTTGACAGGTGCAAATCCTAAGTTAGCACCGGCAAGCTCCCATTCGGCCATCATGTCATTAAGAATGTCTAGCGCATCATTTGCCTCGCTGGCTTCAATATCTGTTTCAGCAGCGTTCTGGCCTGCAATTGAGAATCCACGTTCTACAAAATGAAGCGCGGTAGCCATGATTATTCCTTAGCTTTCGGTTTGACTGCTTTAGGTTTTTTAGTGCCTTTCTCGACATAACCCAATGACTTTAAATATTTGATAGTTTCTGGTTTGTCGTTTGTTTCAAATTCAGCACCGCTTGGTTTAGTCCAGATCATTGCATTTCCTCAAGAGATAAAAGAAAGGTAGAGCAAGCGCCCTACCTTCCAAGTCACGCTTTAAGCCGTGCCGTAGCCATGACCACCGAAAAACGGATTCATCACGCCAAATGCAGGATGAAGGTCAAAACGAACGGTTTGCTTATTCGCTGCGCCATCTGAGAATTTACTGATTCTCATCTGTAGGCCGTCTGCTGTAGTAGCAACGGTATCAGTTGAGTGTAATTTCTTAATAGGAACAGAAGCAATGGTTAGTGCGTCAGGATGCCAGAACAGATTAGGCTGGAATGTTGTTGCATCCGTACCCATGAACGTAATGACATCATTTTCAGCAATCGCCGCATCAACCGTGTTGTAAGCGCCAGATGCTTCATAGATAGCTGGGCCTGTAACAATGATAGTACCAGTACCAGAAGTAAATGAAGCGTCAGCCGTTACAGTTGCCATATAGACAATGTTTGCACCAGTAGCATCAACGATAGGGTTTCGAGTCGATAAGTTCAAACGGTTTACGCCTGTTACCTTAACAACCGTACCAGCCGGAATAGTACCTGTGAAAGTACCAACACCATCGACTTCAATGGATTGCGTCATGCTATCTTTTGCAGTTGCGTAAGTAGCATCAACCGCTGTAGCAGTAACCGCGCCAACCAAATCGCCTGTAGTTGGCAGTGTGTAAGTTGGTAGCGTTGTTGCTGTTTTAACGTCAAAACCTGCAAAGTTACTGTTGATTGTTGCCATTGCGTTTGCACTACCTGCTTCTGGATTAACACCCAGAGAACGCTGTTCAGTGGCCAAGGCAACTTGAGCATGTGGGTTCAGGAAGTAACACCATTTCTTGTTCATAGGTACACCAGATGCCTGCATAAGAGCGCCAGCCCCTGCAACTTCTGCCCATGAATTCACGCCCTGATCTGGATCGCCGTAGTTAAGACCTAGATTCTTCATTGCAAAGTCTGCAAATTTAAGCTCTAAATCAACAACAACACGATTTGCGATGTCATCCCAGAAACGGTCTGCATCAGTACCCATTTTCAGCGATTCATCAACTTCGTTATAGTCAACCGCAACAGTAATATAATTCTGTACCGTAGCAGTTGCCTTACCAGTGATAATGTCGCTTCGAGTGGTTGAAATATCACCATCAGCCGAACTAATTACAGTGTGGTCTGTTGGACGTTTTACATCGACCTGTGTACCAGAGTCAGGGTTAAAAGCACCACGGACTAGCTGTGTATCGACGTTTTTAGATAATACGCGGTTAGCTTCAAATCGGTCTAAGACCTTCATCGCTACCTTGCGCGTAAAGTTACTTTCAAATGTATTAGCCATTTTGAATTCCTCTATTCAAAGCTGGCCCCTTTGATGTATGGCGAATCATTATCGCTCATTGTCGACCCGCCTGGTTTAATAGGCTCAATTGGGTCTGGGGCTGCACTTGTTTTTACAGTTTTCACTTGTGCAGAGTTTTTTGCAGCGATCATACCAATTTGCACGGCGGCGTTCATGGTATCAAGTTGAGCTATTTGTTCAGCAACATCTGGATTTTTAGCCAAGTAATGCACCAATGACGGCGCGTTTTCCTGACCTTTAATCACGTTAAGCGTATCAACTGGAAACATCGGTAACGCTTGAATATCCTCGACATAGCTTGGATTTTCAGTAACGTAATCAATTTCCTGTTTATCGTAAGCCGCTTCACGTTGCCGCTCGGCCTGCTCACGTTGTGCTTTTTGTGCTGCTGTTTCCCTTTTATCCAACTGCTGTTGAACACGATAATCAATCATTGCCTCATTATAGGCATCTTGATCAAAATCAAACTGTTCAAGTGTTGGTTTTCCTGTTGGCTGCTCAGGCTCTGGGGCTTTCCCAACTTCCTTAAGCTTTGCCTCTAGCTCTTCCCGCTTTCGTCGTTCTGCGTATTTCTCTGCTGTTAGTTTGTTGATACGTTTTTCAACATTGCTTGGCTCTGCGCTTTGCTCCGTTGTCGTATCCTCTGCGGTTGCTGATTCCGCTTGAGAGCTTTCATCTGTGGTTTCTAAAGTCTCTGCCTGTTGGCTATCTAGACCCTCAGTATCTTGACTCTCATCAAGTACAGCCTGCTGTTCTTCTGACATTGTTAAGCCTCTTAAAGAGTATTTGACCGAGAATTAAGGCTCTCGTAAACCTTTCAATCATTATAAAACTATCGATAGATAGATTCAATCATTGTAAATCTTCGGGGCGTATCGTTCCGGCGGCTAATTGGGCCGCTAAATCCGCTGCCTGTTCGCTGTTCGGCTCACCTTGCATCATAATATCTTGACCTTGTGCAACAATATCACCTTGCGTAACTAATAATTCGCGTTGTTTCGGTGATAGCTCAACGCCCATGCCGACCTGTTTTTCAAAAGCATTAAGCAGCTTGTCGTATGCATCCACGGTCTTGGCTTGCGTATTGACCAGCGTTTCCTGAGTTTTCGCATCTTGCCCCTCTATGTCTGCCTTCATTTGCTCGGTTTGCATTTCTACATTGTCTATTAATGCCTGTTGATTTGGGTCTGGCTGTTGTGGCTGATCTAGTTTTAATTCTTTTATTTCTTCCTCGGTAGGCTCTGCGATACCTTGAGGAATTAATATCTTGCGAATGCGTTTTGTTAATTCGTCAGCCTCGGTGATATTCAT
>Ga0316207_10005045_pt1 | contig 11128 bp, 8 predicted proteins | sample 6weekpyrite_MG_FD_204943 | JGI IMG/M metagenome (GOLD analysis project Ga0316207, IMG submission 204943) | Microbial mat bacterial communities from mineral coupon in-situ incubated in ocean water Damariscotta River, Maine, United States -... | ecosystem: Environmental > Aquatic > Marine >...
GAAGAGCCAAACTAAAAAACCGATCTTGCATAAAGATCAATACCCGGTTGTTTATGTTACCGGTGAACTCGCAACAACCAGTCAGGTTTATGCTGTTCTTAATATGTGGCAATACCTTGAGGATAATGCCTTACCCAATGGTGTCGAACTGAAACAATATTTTATGGCCGACCCGGATACAAGTGGTTATGCCTTACGTTGGGATGGTGAAATGCGCCTGACCCTTGATGTGTTTCGAGATCTGGGTTCGGCCTTTGCATTTGCCATTATTCTTATCTACCTAGTGTTGGTCGCTTACTATCGCGCATTTTCGACGCCATTAATTGTTATGGGTGCGATCCCACTCACGATTATTGGTGTTTTGCCTGGACATGCGATCATGGGGCAATATTTTACAGCGACATCAATGATAGGTGTGATTGCACTCGCCGGTATCGTGGTAAGAAATTCATTATTATTAATTGATTTTATTCTTGATAATCGACGTCAGGGGCAAACTCTGGAGTATGCTGTGCTCGAAGCGGGCAAAACACGACTGCGTCCTATTATGTTAACCGCAATGGCCATTATTCTGGGAACGTTTATTATAATATTCGATCCTGTCTTTGGTGGTCTGGCAGTCTCACTAATCTTTGGCACGTTTGCTTCGACCATACTTACTTTGCTGGTAATACCTTTGATTTATCTTATGTATGAGCGCCGGTAACAATAATAATTAAAGTGGGCTTTTCCCGTAGCTAGTTGAGCATGCTATGATATAACTTTATGAATCAGAAAGATTTTAAGGTGTATCAATGTTAAAAATTGGCGTGGTCGGTGGTACGGGGTACACCGGCATAGAATTATTACGATTAATCGCTTTGCACCCACAGGCTGAACTGACTTGTATTACCTCGCGTTCAGAAAAAGGCCTGCCTGTTTCGGATTTATTCCCTAATTTACGTGGCCATATTGATATCGCTTTTTCAGACCCGACAGATGCACCTTTAAAAGAGTGCGATGTTGTGTTCTTTGCAACACCCAATGGCATTGCCATGCAGCATGCGGCCGAGCTATTAGACGCAGGTGTAAAGTTAATCGACTTGGCCGCCGATTTCCGTTTAAAAGATGAATCGGTTTGGGCGCAATGGTATAAAGATGCCAGCAAAACAGGTAAACATGCTTGCCCAGAGTTATTAGAGAAGGCCGTTTATGGTCTGCCAGAAGTTAACCGCGAGCAAATTAAATCAGCACGGCTGCTGGCGAACCCGGGTTGTTACCCAACCGCGGTACAGTTGGCTTTTTTACCATTAATTGAAGCGGGTCTTGTTGATACTTCACGTCTAATTGCGGATGCAAAGTCGGGTGTCAGTGGTGCCGGCCGTGGTGCCAGTGTTGGAAACTTGCAAGCTGAAAGCAGTGAAAGCATGAAAGCGTACGCAGTGCCGGGGCATCGCCATTTACCCGAAATTAAGCAAGGTTTAGCCCTGGCTCATGGTGCTGAAGTGGGTTTAACTTTTGTACCACATTTAACGCCAATGATTCGTGGTATCCATGCGACTTGTTACGCAGAACTAACAACCAATGGGGAATTACAATCATTGTTTGAAAAACGCTACAGGGATGAGCCCTTTGTAGATGTCTTGCCTGTGGGTTCGCATCCTGAAACGCGTTCAGTTAAAGGCGTCAATACCTGCCGTATTGCAATACATCAACCTCAAGGGAGTAATACGGTTGTAGTGCTTTCGGTGATTGATAACCTGGTGAAAGGCGCTGCAGGGCAGGCGATACACAATATGAACCTGATGTGTGGACTGGATGAAACCCTGGGTTTAAATAGCGTTGCCTTAATGCCTTAAAAATTATGCTGCCAGGTTATGCTTTAATAAAGTTTTGAGAACCGTATGAATTTAGTTGTAAAAGCACATCGTCCCTGGGTAACCGGTTTAATCTGGTTTCTGGGCTTAGTTGCATTGCTTATAGCCGGCTGGTCGGTTTTTGATTATGGCCGTTATAGTGCTCAATATGACAGTGCCGAAGCCCGCCGGGACAAGGAAAGTTTTGTTGAAATCCGTGATGCTTTAAGCACAGAAATCGAAACCCTGCGCGAAGAAAAAGCGGTTCTAAAGCGGGCGGCGCAAATAGAACGACAGGCCTATAATGAACTGGACACTACTTTAAAAGCTCTCCAGTCTGAAATACTGGAATTAAAAGAAGAGTTAGCCTTTTATCGCGGCATTGTGTCACCTCGAGACGCATCGCGTGGTTTGCGGTTACAGAAGTTTAACTTTGAAGAAAATGGTCATTCCAGAACATACCGTTATAAGGTGGTTCTTTCCCAGGTGTTAAAAAATGATCGGGTTGCGCGTGGTAAAGTACAGCTGGTGTTTGAAGGTTTGTTGAATGAACAGCCAAAAACCCTTCGCTTGCGTGACGTAACCGAGAAGCGCATCAATGAATTAAATTATAAATTTAAGTATTTTCAGAATATCGAAGGGAATGTTGAGATTCCCGAGGGATTTGTCGCCTCGCGCATTATATTAAGAATTTTTCCGCGCGGAAGACAAAAGGATATGATAGAAAAGACATTTGACTGGCCTAAACAGGAGAACCATACCCATGTGGGGGAACAAGAAGAAACCGAAGCAAACAGCGCAAATTGACTCGTTAATTGGTCAAAATTCCGAAATTCATGGCGATGTTGTTTTTAAAGGTGGATTACATGTCGATGGCGTTATAAAGGGAAATGTGATGGCAGAAGAAGGCACGGATTCGGTCATTACCCTGAGCGAGCGAGGCACGATTGAAGGTGAAGTAAAAGTGCCAAATGTCGTAGTCAATGGCACTGTCATTGGAGATGTGCATGCCTTAACCCATATTGAGCTGGCTTGCGAAGCGCGCGTACATGGTAATGTTTATTACAGCCTGATTGAAATGGCGATGGGAGCCGAAGTGAATGGTAACCTGGTTCATCGAGCTGATTCGGTAGTGCACTTAAATCCTAGCGATCAAAGTGTTAATAATGCCAAGGATGAGACCTCCTAGGATTAATCTGGTTTACCGTATTGGTAAACTGTAAGACTTTGAGTGTATGTGAGTGTTCACATACACTCTAATAAAGTCCTACTCTTTTGCTATGTTACTGCTTGAATCGAAGCGCGTTAGCCCTCATAATATAAGCAGTTATTTATATTGCTGCACAATATAGAGAATTTTTTCAACAAGAACCGTTTGGAGTCACTTATGAGCAGTCCTTCCATTGTTTTTACCGATAATGCCGCTAAAAAAGTCAAAGCATTAATAGCCGATGAAGGGAATGAGAACCTGAATTTACGCGTGTACGTTACCGGCGGTGGTTGCTCTGGCTTTCAGTATGGTTTTGATTTTGATGAAAATGTACAGGATGGCGACACTCAGATAGAAAATAGCGGTGTAAAAATGGTGATTGATCCCATGAGTCTGCAATATCTAATGGGCGCCGAAGTTGATTTTAAAGAAAGCCTGGAAGGCTCGATGTTTGTTGTTAATAACCCGAATGCAACGACAACCTGTGGTTGTGGTTCCTCCTTTTCAATTTAATTTAACCTTTTCTTATTTGCCTGGCTGAGCTGAAAAGCCGGGTTTTATGGTTAAATTGCCTTAATTTTTCTCGCTATTTGCCGCCAACTAGTTTGTTATTTTTGTTATTCTAGTTGTTTATTTTTGTAAAAAATTCAACAAGATTTAGTGCAATGGTATTCATAAAAACAGTTGGTTACATGGAGTAAACGATGAGCGACTATTTACCCGGGTTAGCTGGTGTGCCAGCGACCAAATCAAACATTTCTGATATTGATGGTGAGAAAGGAATTCTGGCTTATCGCGGATACCCGATAGAAGAACTGGCAAAACACAGTAGTTTTGAAGAAACTACCTTATTACTGCTCGACGGACGTTTACCCACTGAAATGGAGTTGGACGCTTTTCGTCAACAGCTAGTCGAAAACCGGGATATTAAGTTCCATACCCGTGGGCTGATGAAAAACCTGCCACCGTCAGGGCATCCAATGGAAATGCTGCAAACGGTAGTAGCCAGTTTAAGTATGTATTACCCCGGTTCTGAATGTTTAACCGGTGCTGACAGTTGTGATGATCTAAATTATATTCATAACACCACCGTTAAAATTATTTCCCGTATGCCGTGTATTGTGGCGATGTGGGAACATATTCGTGATGGCTATGATCCGGTTAAACCGCGTTCCGACCTGTCTTATGCCGAAAATTTTTTGTATATGCTAACCGGTAGTGAACCTGATCCGTTACTCGCTAAAATTATGGATGTGTGTCTAATTCTGCATGCAGAGCATACGATTAATGCGTCTACTTTTGCGGTTCTGGTAAATGCTTCTACGTTGGCAAACCCTTACGGAGTAATTGCAGCGGCGATTGGCGCCTTGTCCGGTCCTTTACATGGTGGTGCGAACCAACGTGTTGTCGAAATGCTTAATGAAATTGGCTCGGCAGACAAGGCGGAAGAATACATCGACAAGAAGCTCAAAAATAAAGATGTGATCTGGGGTATGGGACATCGTGAGTATAAAACCAAAGATCCACGCGCGACTATTCTGCAAGGGCTGGTTCACCAGTTAATGGAAGCCCGCGGTGGGGATATTAGCCCGGCGTTTGAAACGGCTAAAGCAGTCGAAGAAATTTGTGAAGATCGTCTGGCAGAAAAAGGCGTTTACGCAAACGTCGACTTTTACTCGGGTATTTTATATACCGAAATGGGTATTCCTGCGGATCAGTTCACGACTATTTTTGCAATTGCACGTTCTGCCGGCTGGTTGGCACATTGGCGAGAGCAGTTAGGTGACAACCGTATCTTTAGACCTACCCAGGTGTACACTGGCGAACCTCATCGCAAGTACGTTGATATTAGCAATCGCTAGTTAGTAGCTTGCCCAAATTATTTATTTCGTTCTCCCATTTCATTTAAAATGGGAGAAAAATCCTGATTTTTCCTCTACTTAACCTCTATAGTTAGTCTAATTCTTAAAGTTCCTCGCCTGGTTTGCCGATAAATACAACTTATGAAGATCAATAATGATTTGTATGTAGATTAATAAGTTTGTCCTTGAGTGGTTATTTATATGTTGTACCAGCAAGAAAACAATAAACAACAACAAAACAAGTTAAAACGCGGATATCCAGACAAGTTGAGTCATCACACGGTTTGGCATCAAAGTTTAAACTTTAAATTCGTGCTTATAATCGTTGTGCTTATTAGTACGACCATGAGCTTTTTTACCTATCTTAATTATAAGAATGAATTATCTCGATTGAACGATGATCTTTCTGTAAAAGGAGAATCGCTGGCAAGAATTACCTCGTTAGCTGCCGTAGATGGGATTTTAGCTTTTGATAACCAAAGCCTGGAAAAGGCGGTGTCGTATTTAAATAATGAGGATGATGTAGCCTATGCCGTTGTTTACTCTTCAAACAAAGAAAGCCTGACTCGATACCTTGATGCTTCGAAAGATGTCATCCAGGAAACGATTAGTAAAATTAAAAGTGATTCAATTGACAGAATTGTTCCTTATCTCAAGCGGAGTAATGAAATAATCCATGTCACTCACCCGGTTACCTATAAGCACTTTGAGCTTGGGCATATTGCTATCGGTATGTCTCGACAAAATATTGTTAAGCAGTCTTCAGAAATTTTACAGAGCCATATGGTTGAAACCCTTTTTATGGTACTCATTTTAAGTGGCACCATTTTCTTTATTTTTAAGCTAAGTACAGTTAAACCCATTCGTGAATTAATTGAAGGTTTAAGCCGGGTATCGAAAGGCGAGCTGAACTACCATGTGGAAGTCGACAGTGAAAATGAACTGGGAAAGTTAGCGCAATCCTTTAATCGCATGGTATTTGAATTGCGTCAGGCTCATAAAGAAAAAGAAGAAGCATTATATCAACTCGAAGATTTAAATAATGATCTGGCTTTAGATGTGGAAGCTCGTAGTCATGCTTTAAACCAGATAAATAAAGAGCTGGAGTATGTTGTTAAACATGATTCATTAACACAGCTGCCTAACCGGGACAGTTTCTTTAAGGAAGCAAGCTTTGCGATTGAGCGTGCCAGACAAAATGGCATCATGGTCGGAATAATAATGATGGACATTGATAGCTTTAAGGAAATTAATGAAACAAATGGACATGATATTGGCGATGAAATTTTAATTACGATTGCCGCTCGTTTAAAAGATACGATACGAGGTAACGATAGTGTTGGTCGCCTGGGGGGCGATGAGTTTGTCGTTCTGATCGATAACATAACAGAAGAACAATTAAAATTTGTTGCGACAAAAATAGCCCGTGAGATTGAACCCGTTGTTAATATTGCCGACAAAAAGTTTTATATTACCGCGAGTATGGGGCTGGCATTATTTCCTAAACATGCCCACACTACCAATGATCTGTTACGTTGTGCCGATATTGCAATGTATAAATCAAAAGAACGTAAAGATGTCTTTACCGTTTATGACGATACCTTAGAGGTTAAGAAGGTACGCCATGTAGATTTACTTGGTAGCTTAAGATCCGCTATACAGGAAAATCAGTTTTATCTGGAGTATCAACCCAAAATCGATATTAACAAGGGAATGGTTGCCGGTGTTGAAGCCCTGATACGCTGGAAGCATCCTCAGCGTGGTGTTATTCCGCCATACGAATTTATTGGTCTGGCAGAAAATACAGGTCTGATTAAACCCGTAACTAACTGGGTACTAAAAGAAGCGATTAAGCAAAATAGTCTTTGGGGTCAACAGGGGCTTAAACTGTCGGTGAGTGTTAACCTGTCGATGTTAAATCTTGAAGATGAATTACTGCCTGCTACGATTCATTCCCTGTTAGAAGAATACCGTATGCCTGCAAACCAGCTTGTTTTAGAAGTCACTGAAACTATGATTATGGCAAACCCTAACCAGGTAATGGGTACGTTAACTAAGCTGCATGATATGGGCGTGCATCTGTCGATTGATGATTTTGGTACGGGCTATTCCTCCTTATCTTATTTACACAAGCTGCCGGTGGATGAAGTAAAAATTGATCGTTCCTTTGTATCGGTTTTATCCGAAGATAACCTGGAAAAGTCGATAGTACATTCCATCATAGAGCTGGGACATAATTTATCTTTAAGCGTGGTTGCTGAAGGTGTTGAAGATGTGGCTACGGTCTTACTATTGTCAAAATTGCAGTGCGACCAGATCCAGGGCTTTTATTTTAGCAAGCCACTATTGGCAGATGATTTAAGTCGGTTCTGTGCTCAAACCAAGATGGCGGAAACATTCAAACATAGTGTTAACATGCGTTAAATTGTGAGTTAAACGGGATAGATACTACCGAGAATAACAGGTTTAGTCGCACCCGTTACTGATGGTAAATTACCAGTTGCGTGTTCGAGAGTTTGCCTGGCTAGCCAGGCAAAGGCCATTGACTCTATCCAGTCCGGATCTATAGATAACGAGCTTGTTGATGCAACTGTCGTGGTATTGATGTGAGCCTGTAATTGTTGCATTAAGTACGGGTTATTAGCACCACCTCCACAGACTAGAATGCGATGGATATCGATAGGCAATTGTTCAATGGCACTGGCAATGCTGCTGACAGTGAGTTCAACCAGGCTAGCCTGGACATCCTCTATAGCAAGCAACGAATTATCTTTAGTTAATTGTTTTTCCAGCCAGGCAATATTAAATAATTCTCGCCCGGTACTTTTGGGATAGTCTAATTTGAAATAGGGTTCTTTAAGTAGCAGGTCAAGCAGCGTGGTATTGGCTTTTCCTGACGCTGCCCAATGCCCGTCTTTATCGAAGCGGCCTTTATTATTTTTCTGGGTCCATGCATCAAGTAACCCATTACCGGGGCCGGTATCAAAACCAATGACTGTGGCGAGTGGATCAGCTGGAATCATTGTTATATTAGCAATACCACCTATATTCACTACAACCGTGTTTTTATCCGCATCGTGAAATAGTTCTTTATGGAAAGCCGGGACTAATGGTGCACCTTCACCACCCACGGCCATATCGCGTCGTCTGAAGTCGGCAACAGTAGTAATACCTGTTTGCTCTGCAATAATATTCGGGTTGGCAATTTGCAGGCTATTATTTATTGGCGATTGCGGGTAATGTCGAATTGTTTGGCCATGACTGCCAATCGCAACGATGTCGTCTTTGTTTATTTTGTTTTTCTTAATTAATTCATTCGCGGTAGTAGCAAACTGCTGACCTAGATTATTATCCAGTTGCATCATTTTCTGTATTTCATTATCGCTACCTAGACATAATGCATTAACTTGCTGACGAGTACTGTCTGATAAGGTATGAGAGTGATGTGCAATTAGCTGGATTTGACTGCTTGAGCAGTCAATTAATGCAGCGTCGATAGCATCCATGCTGGTACCAGACATTAACCCTAAGTAATAATCCGGCATTACACTTTCCTGTAAAGTAGCGTTAGAACCTGACGTTAATTTGAGATGCAGCCAGTTTAAAGTTAAAGGACTCTAACTGCGCTAACAGACTAGAAGCATGCTTTTTAAAGGCCGGTTTGTATGTTTTGTTAATAGGCGCCGCATTAGGAAGTCGAACTGTTAATGGGTTTCTATGAACGCCATTAATTCGGAACTCGTAATGAAGGTGTGGCCCGGTAGCGCGGCCGGTACTACCAACATAGCCAATGGTTTGTCCCTGCTTAACAAATTTACCGCTATACAAATCACGACGATAGTTATTTAAGTGGGCATACAATGTGCTGTAACGGCCACCATGACGAATAATAATCGCTTTACCGTAGCCGCCTTTTCTTCCTCTGAAAATAATTTTACCGTCGCCAGAGGCTTTGACTGGTGTTCCGCGAGGTGCAGTATAGTCCACACCTTTATGTAATCGTATACGGTTTAGCACCGGGTGCTTACGTTTTCCAAAGCGAGAGCTGATCCGCCTAAAATCGACTGGTGTACGAAGAAAAGCTTTTCGCATTGATAAGCCCTTGGGAGTGTAGTAATTGCTACGTCCTTTTGGATCGGTGTATCTAATAGCGCGATAAATTCGTCCCTGGTTTGAAAACTCTGCGGCAAGGATATTGCCATCTTTTATTTTCACACCGTCAAGAAAATGTTCTTCATACAAAAGAGAAAAGTTGTCGCCTTTACGAAGATCCAGGGCAAAATCAATATCCCAGGCAAAGATTGAGACCAGTTCCATAATAAGAGCGGCATTCATTCCTGCATTTTTAGCATCAACAAACAGTGAACTATTAATATGCCCCGAGATATGTTGCTTACGTTTCTGCGCTACACGTGACAAAGTTGAGGCTTCATACGAATCCCCCGCGCGTTTAACTCGCAAGCTTTGAAAACGGTTCTGCTGATAAACCATTTCCAATAATTGCTGATTTTCATCAAACCTGAATTTAAACAGTTGCCCGGGTTGAATGTTTTTTAGCGCACGGGTTTTTTTACCCAGCCGCATAATACGATGAAGTTCTCTGGGACTAAGCTTGTTACGTTTAAACAGTTGAGCAAGCGAGTCACCAGAGCGTACTTTTACATCATGCCAGACATGTTCCGGTGTTGTATCTTCTTTGTTCTGAGAATTCAGCTTATTAGCTTCGTTCAAAGGTTGTTGTTGAATGGGGTGCGGTTTGGCATAGGCTAACGTTTCAACTTTTTTCTTCGGTTGCGCCTCGACCGGTTTATCTAAGCCCGTGGTGCTGCTTTTTGAATCGGCATTAAATAGTGGCAACGGCACTGTAATTTGTAGCTCTGCGGAATCTGTTTGTGTCGTTTTAACGTTATCTGTTTCAGGTAATGATGTTTCTGGAATTTGTACCGTATGGAGCGGGGAAATTTCGCGTTTAGCCGAAACATCCTTTGAAGCAAAAACGAGCAGTGTGCTTAGTGCACTTAGAATAGCCACAAGTACAAACCAGTGCAGTTTGCTCCACTTTGGTTTTTGCGGTTCACTTAGCCCTAAAGACTTAAAATCTCGCGTTAAGAAAGGCTTGTAATTCACGGAATTTACTCATTTTTTTAAAATTTATCAATAACCATACGATAGCGTGAATTTGTCATTTGGTCAAATTAGATGCAAGTAAACGCTTGTTTCATAATGTAAATGGCAACGCAGGTTCGGCTTTTATTTTAGCTAGCTATCAGGGGGCATTTTAAGGCCGGCCTATTTAAAAATACCCGGAGTCGCTAAATGAAATATGCTAAAGTACGCGGCCTGAAGATTCGGCGAAATTTTTATTGCTGTTTATTCAAAACTTAAACAATAAGATACCCCAAATTAAGTGAACTGAGAATTAAGAATGAATCCAATTGATACTCTGGAGCAGCTGAAAAGAGGCTGTGATGAAATATTAGTCGAAGCTGAATTAGTTGAGCGTATTAAAAGTGGTAAACCCATGCGAGTTAAAGCCGGTTTTGATCCGACTGCGCCTGATTTACACCTTGGGCATACAGTATTAATTAATAAACTGCGCCAATTCCAGGATTTAGGGCATGAAATATTATTTTTAATTGGTGATTTCACCGGCATGATAGGTGACCCAACGGGTAAAAGCGCCACCCGGCCGCCTCTAACGGTAGAGCAGGTCGAAGAAAATGCCAAAACGTATCAGCAACAGATTTTCAAAATTCTGGATAAAGACAAAACCACCGTGATGTTTAACTCTAGCTGGATGAACAAACTGAGCCCCGCGGCCTTAATTCAACTGGCAGCCAAACATACCGTCGCACGGATGTTAGAACGTGATGATTTTAATAAGCGTTATAACTCTGGGCAGCCAATTGCTATCCATGAGTTTTTATATCCGTTAATTCAGGGTTACGACTCGGTTGAAATGAAGTCAGATATTGAATTAGGGGGTACCGATCAGAAGTTTAACCTACTAATGGGGCGTGAGTTGCAAAAACATTACGGACAAAAACCGCAAGTCGTAATGACCATGCCCTTGCTCGAAGGCACTGACGGGGTAAACAAAATGTCGAAGTCTTTAGGCAACTACATTGCAATCGATGAACCCGCTGATGAAATCTTCGGCAAAATAATGTCGATTTCCGATGAGTTAATGTGGCGCTATTTTGAATTGTTAAGCTTCCGGG
>Ga0316207_10005046_pt1 | contig 11128 bp, 10 predicted proteins | sample 6weekpyrite_MG_FD_204943 | JGI IMG/M metagenome (GOLD analysis project Ga0316207, IMG submission 204943) | Microbial mat bacterial communities from mineral coupon in-situ incubated in ocean water Damariscotta River, Maine, United States -... | ecosystem: Environmental > Aquatic > Marine >...
GCTGGTTTCAACAAATTGGGCTGGAAGAGACCTGGTTCAGGCAGCATGTCTATATGTCCGCAATCTGCCGCTGTTTCCCGGGTAAATTTAAAAATGGGACACGGCTGAAAACAGGTGATCGCGTGCCTACAAAAACCGAGATTGAGAACTGCCAGCAATGGCTCAATGCAGAAATCGAAATTTTACGGCCTCAGCTGATCATTGCCGTTGGCAAACTGGCGATATCCCAATTTATAAATTTCAATAAACTCACAGACGTGATAGGAAAGACCCATCATTTGCAGATCAATAACCAGCCTGTGGATCTGATCCCTCTGCCCCACCCCTCCGGCGCCTCGACCTGGCCAAGAACCGAGCCAGGAAAAACTCTACTTGCCCAGGCCCTGCAACAGCTTAAACAACATTCAGCCTGGACATTTATTGAATAGTTATTTGACACATTGATTGCCACGTCTCAAACTCAACTTTTCTAAAAACACAGCTTATAAAAATGAATACTCCTAGTTTCTACTGGTATGACTACGAAACCTTTGGTATTGACCCCAGGGTTGATCGCATTTCACAGTTTGCAGGCATCCGTACAGACCTGGACTTTAATATTATTGATGAGCCAGTGAATATTTACTGTAAGGCCAGCGATGATATTTTACCTAACCCGGAAGCCTGTCTGGTCACCGGTATTACACCCCAGACCACCCTGGAGGACGGTCTAATAGAAGCGGACTTTATCGCCCGGGTTCACCACGAGTTTGCCACACCCAATACCTGTGTTGTGGGTTTTAATAGCATACGTTTTGATGATGAATTTACGCGTTACAGTTTGTACCGCAACTTTTTCGATCCCTATGCCAGGGAATGGCAAAATGGTTGTTCCCGCTGGGATATTATTGACCTGGTGAGGGTGACTCGCGCCTTAAGGCCTGAGGGCATAAACTGGCCTGTGGATGAGAATGGCATTGCGAGCAATCGATTAGAACTCATTACCAGGGCTAATAATATCAGCCATGAAGCGGCCCATGACGCCTTATCAGATGTTCATGCAACCATTGCAGTGGCAAAGCTCATAAAGGATAAGCAGCCAAAGCTTTTTGATTTTGTGTTCGAGCATAAGACCAAACAGAAAGTCTCCAGCATGCTAAACCTGCGCAAACCAGAACCTGTATTACATACATCTGGCATGTACTCCAGCGAAATCTGCAATACCGCAATGGTTTATCCCCTGGCTCAGCATCCCAGCAACAAAAACGGCGTCATTGTTTTTGACCTGAGATTTTCGCCAGAACCACTGACTCATCTCTCTGTAGAAGAAATTATCGAGCGTTTATATACCCCCCGAGACCAGCTCGCCGAAGGCGTAGAACGAATTCCGCTAAAAATCATACATATTAACAAGTGCCCGGTAATCGCTCCCTTAAGTACACTGGATGAAGCTTCAGCACAACGCACTGACATCGATAGAACATTACATTTTCAACACCTTGAGCAGTTAAAAAAGCTACCGGACTTAAGCAGCAAATTGCACCAGGTTTATAGTCACAACCCCTTCGATGAAGAATTAGACCCTGATAAAAGCCTGTATAGCGGTGGTTTTTTTAGCCCGGATGACAGGCAGCGAATGGATCAAATTAGAGAATTAAGTGCGACTGAGTTAAGTACCGCTCAGTTTAACTTTAAAGATAATCGCATTCCTGAAATGCTCTTCCGGTACCGCGCCCGAAACTACCCCCAGAGCCTCTCAGAAGAAGAGCTAAAGCACTGGAATGAATACCGAGCCAGCCGTTTTGCCGGTGATGATGAAAAGAAAATACTCAGCCTTCACTCATACCAGCAAATAATTGCAGAACACCTGCAGGACAGTCAGCTCACTACAGACAAGAGGCAGGTACTGGAAAATTTACAGGCCTGGGGGGAGCATATCGCTGTTACGCCTTAAACCCGCACACCTTATAATATCTGAAATAAAAGACTCTAAAACCAGAGGTTCTGAAACCAGAGTCTCAGGCATCGCAAATACTATGCATAATTTCACTTAAGGTATAGAACCTGGCATTGCGCATAAACCCGGCAATAATTTCTGTTTTTAAGGTGAGCGCCTTACCCTGGCTATCTTTCTCGTTAATCCAGTGCTCTGGTAAGCCATCAAACAGATGCATTACCGATAATTCGCCCCTGGCATCTGTAGAAAGGTGTACTTGCTGATTCATTATATTTTTAAAAGCCGGCATAAAGCCAAAACTGACATCACTGAAGACAGCGCCATTTAGCTGATGATACCTGCCCTGTTGTTGCACAGCCTGTTGATGGCTCATGTACATATTAATACCCTGCGTAGCAATCTATTCTATGTATCGGCTAAATACAGGGATTCTTTAGAGAAATCTATGCAGAATATTTGTTTAAACTCCCAGCTAGATAGCATCGGCCTGGCCTCAGCCGTCCCGACTTGAACACCTCCTATCTAAAAATCGCACAGACTTGCCTCTGCTGCTATATTTTTGACTATAGTGTTATTTATGAAAAAACATCAAGACTAGCCCAAGATGGAGCAACACCATGCGACCCCCTTATTCAAAAACGCTTAAGCAGCAGAAACCTGTAGAAATAAGAGCACAGGCAAAAGCCTGTTCCATGAACACTCGCCAGACTCAACCGTTTAATAAGGTTATGAGCACAGGCCTGGCAGCTTTAGTGGTAATTTCATTTATCCTCATACTTATGGGCAATTAGTTTACGCCCTTCCCCATTTTAGATTTCTTATTAGCGCTATACTGTCTAAAAACAGGTATATTTATAATTCTGTATCTGGTCTACTATTTACAGAAAAACCACAGACCTGAAAACAGCAGAATACGGACTAATTTGAGATATTATTATGGCCCAACAATCGACTCTAGCCGCAAAGCAGAGCCAGCAAGTACTCAAGCACACCTCAGACGCAATTTCCTCTATTATTCTTGGTAAACACCGACAGATACAGCTGGCTTTAAGCTGCCTGTTAGCCGGTGGACACTTATTAATTGAAGATTTACCCGGTGTGGGTAAAACAACACTCTCCCTTACCCTGGCTAAAGTCTTTGGCCTTGATTTTCATCGAGTACAATTTACCAGTGACCTGCTCCCCTCTGATGTCCTTGGTGTGTCAGTCTATGACAATAAAACCCAGTCTTTTAGCTTCCATCCCGGCCCCGTATTTACCCAGGTACTGCTTGCCGATGAAATTAATCGCTCTACCCCGAAAACACAAAGTGCACTGCTTGAGGCCATGGAAGAGAAACAGGTCACCCAGGACGGGCTAACTCGTCAACTGCCTGAGCCTTTTTTTGTTGTGGCCACGCAAAACCCAATGGAACAGATTGGCACCTTCCCTTTACCCGAGTCTCAGTTAGACCGGTTTCTAATGCGTATTAATATTGGTTACCCTGACCAACAGGCAGAGATGGAGTTATTAAAAGGGAGCAATCGCCATGATATGATTGAACAGTTGCGCACTGTAATTACCCCTGAACAGCTCATCATTTTACAAAAATCAGTGAGCCAGGTGCATATGTCCCAGGCCATTCTTGACTATGTGCTTTCACTGATACGCAGCAGCCGACTTTCCCCCTGGTTTATTAGCGGGCTTTCACCCCGCGCCGGACTGGCACTACAAAAGTGTGCGCGTGCCTGGGCGTTATTACATGGCCGTGACCATGTACTTCCAGAGGATATCCAGCAGGTATTACCATCAGTTGCGGCACATCGATTACAGGTACACCCGGAGCACCAGGATAAAAGCATTGATGAGTTAGTGATTATGCTGATTAAACAGGTACCTGTTTAATGGCTTCAGATTTACCCCTGTTACCCCGTTTTGCTGAAAAGTTCATCCAGAATTTTGCTGCAAAGCGCCAGCCAGAAGCAAGCCAGCAGACAACTGTAGATCGCCACAGGCTGTATATTTTACCCACCCGCCATGGCCTGATGTTTTTTTTAATTTTGCTACTGATATTGCTTGGCGCAATTAACTATGAAAATAGTTTAGGCTTTATGCTTTCGTTTCTACTCGGCTCACTGGGCTTTCTGGGAATGATTTATACCCACCAGAATATCAATAAGCTCACGGTATCGATTGGACGAGCTGAAGCGGTTTTTGCAGGCCAGGAAATATTATTTCCCATAACAATTAAGCGCGCGGATTCTAGCCCACACCCAAACCTTCAAATACTCAGTGATCATGGAACACCTGTGCATGCTCACATTATTGATGCAGACATTACCGAATGTAAATTAACCCAGCTTGCACAAGCGCGGGGCTACACTCATGCAGGGCGGATAAAACTCTTTAGCGAATACCCGCTGGGTTTATTTCATGCGTGGAGCTGGTTAAACCTGCAAAGTCGATGCCTGATTTATCCGGCCCCGGACCCACACCATTACACCCTGCATTTTGCCGGCGATAGTTCAATGGGAAATAATACCGATGATAAGAGTGGCGTTGATGACTTTAGCGGCATCCGGGAATACCAGTCAGGTGACTCGCCCAAACACATGGCCTGGAAATCAATTGCGAAAACCGGAGAGCTACAAACTAAATTATTTAATAATGAGACCTCAGAGGAAATTGCGATTAACTGGTCTGATACCCAGGAAACCCTCGACCTGGAACAACGCTTATCTATATTGTGTCGTATGGTATTAGATGCCAGCGAACAAAGCCTGAAGTTTGCCCTTAATATTCCAGGTACAAACATTGCGGCGGCAACGGGCTTACAACATAAGCACCAGTGTTTAAAAGCCCTGGCGTTATTTGGCAAAAACGAATGAACTATCTAAAACAGATAAGCCAGTCACCTGTTTTCTGGGTAGTCATTTCCCTGGCCCTGGTTATTTTACCTCATATTAGCCGTTTTCCCGGCTGGTCAATATTGTTTATTACTGTTTTATTAGCCTGGAGAATTGTCTGTATAAAAAAACCAGGCTGGCTTGTGCCCAAGTGGTTACTATTAATTATTACACTACTGTCCACCTTAGGGATTGTGGCCTATTTCGGCACACTTCTGGGTAAAACAGCCGGTTCGGTTTTGCTTTCTGTATTACTCGCAATTAAGCTACATGAGAGCAAAACCAGACGCGACTATATGATGCTCATTGCATTAAGCTTCTTTATTATCGTCACCAACTTTCTTTTCTCGCAGAGCATACCGACTGTTTTATATATGATCGCCATTAGTATTTTTCTGGTGATGAGTATGATCAGTATTAACCAGGATGATGCACCGCTAAATATCAAGTATAAATTTAAACTGGCCAGCAAAATGATCTTGCAGGCTTTTCCTCTAATGTTAGTAATGTTTATACTTTTTCCACGGATATCAGGGCCACTCTGGAGCCTGCCTGATGACCAGCAATCTGCGACAACCGGCTTAAGTGACAAGATGACACCGGGTAATATTTCTAATTTAATTCAGTCTAACGCCCCCGCATTTCGTGTCGAGTTTAATTCTGAAATCCCCGAGCAAAGCCAGCTATACTGGCGCGGTGCAATACTCTGGTACTTTGATGGCCAGACCTGGGAAAAGGGTAAACAAAATTTAAGCACTGTACCGGTTATTCGATCCGCCCCACCCCTTATTGATTACACGGTAACCCTGGAGCCACACCAGAAGAAATGGTTGTTTGCACTTGATATGCCCGTAGAAACACCCCCTGATGTTTTCTTTACAAATAATTTTGTATTACGCTCAAAAGAAAAAATAACAGGGCTCTACCAGTACAGCCTTAAGTCTGCACTAACCTATAATATACAAACTAAATTATCTCCCTGGGAAAAAAGTGCTGGATTAAAAATTCCCCCAAACACAAATACCAAAACAATAAAATTTGCTCAGCAACTGGCTCAACAATATTCAAAGCCAGTGGACATTGTTAACCATATGCTGCGTTACTTTAACGAGAATAATTTTCACTACACCCTTCGCCCACCCACGACTCCTGGCTTTGATCCAGTTGACCAGTTTTTATTTGATACGCAGCGAGGCTTTTGTGAGCATTATGCCAGCAGCTTTACCCTGATTATGCGTGCTGCGGGTATACCGGCCCGGGTGGTTATTGGTTACCAGGGTGGCACAAAAAACCCATTCAACCAGGTGCTGACCATACGCCAGAAAGATGCTCATGCCTGGGCTGAGGTCTGGCTAAAAAACCGCGGCTGGGTTCGAGTTGACCCAACCGCCGCCATTGCCCCGCAACGCATTGAACAAAACCTGAATGCTGCACTGGATCCTGGAGAGTCACGACCCTTTCATATGCAGCTGGATAACCCACTGGTAAGAAATGTTTTATTTTACTGGGATGCGCTGGATAACCAGTGGAACCAGTGGATAGTCGGCTATGATGCAAAGCTGCAACAAAAATTACTGGAATCATTATTAGAGCAACGCCTGGCTTTATCTGACCTGGTACTGCTGATGGTAGGCAGTGTAACCACCGTGTTGATCATTGTATTGATTTTTATTCTGAAACCCTGGCAGCGCAAGAAGCTGGACCCTGTTGTGAAAATTTATCAGCAGTTTTGTGACAAGCTCTCATCCAGAGGGCTGCACCGTGAAGCATCAGAAGGACCTGTGGATTTTTCAAAACGAGCGATAGAAAAATTTCCAGCACAAAAAAGTGCCATTGAGCTTATAACTCGCCTATATACAAAGCTACGCTATGAAGCTGTGCACAATGAAAAGCAACTAGAACAATTTAAGCAACATACACGCAAGTTTAAGCCGGGGATTAAAAAGGTACTGGAAAAATAAATCGTGATACAGGCCAGGCATTGAGGGGTTGCATTCACCGGAATCACCTTGCTCTGTTAAAAGTGCTTCCTGATTATTTCTGACAAGGTTTCTGGCGTTATCAGGGAGTAGCTTGAGCAATTAGTGACAGGATGTCCCAGGGTCAGTGCCCTGCTTATTCAGGGGCTTATTTAAGTGCCTGCCCCATCAGTGCAAAGCATTTAACAAAAGCGGTGGATAATCCAGGATCCTTAATCATCAGGGCATAGTCGCCTTTATTAAACTTCAACTTTCGGGAGGTGTAAGCCAGGCCTAATTTCATTAAGCCAGGTGGTTTATCAACCAGTGCATCCCACTCATCAGCTGTTGCACGCAGATCCCAGTTTAATACTTCACCATTGGGGCTACCTGCAGAAACGACCTGTCCATTTGAAACCGTCAGAACTACGCGGGGAGCTTCTTCACCATCCACACCAAAAGCCACCACAGAACTAAAGTCCGAGTCACCTAACTGGTTAACCAGATCTTCGCTCTTGTTCCACAGTTCCTTGTATTTATTCGCCCACTCTGTTGAAAAAAGTTCTGGCATGAGCCATTAACTCCAAATAATTTTTTAATAGTTAAGTCGATCCACTGAAATTAACAAAGGAAATTAACAAAGTTAAGCAATTGAATTCAGTAGAAAAATCAGACTTTATCCGCAATACCCAGCCATAGCCAGATAAAACCTGGCGCAATTATACGCAATTAAGCTGTCAGTTTCATCTCTGAATTCTCAATCTGGCACTTTTTGGAAGAAATCAACGAAGTACTGACCCAAATGAGGTAGAAAATACCCCACTTATATTACTGTATTATAATTTAATAAATAACAAGCCATAAAACGGAAACGGGTCAAAGTGAGGATATAAAAAACTCAACTAAATAAGAAGCAGGCAGGATAGGCGATAATAATAGATACCCGTTTTTTTGAAGCATATGTCCTGTTATTACTTTAATCCTGCAAAACAGAAAACCCTAAAACTTTATTTATTGATGTGCTTTTATAAAAAACAATATTTAGAGACTTTTATTTATGTTATACCAGTATCCAGGAGTTAAGCTAAGACAACTGTTATCAACTCATAGGGTTCATTTATTATTTAATAATAAAATACTGTCTGGCTGCCTTTATAAGGTTTTCAAGATAAAAAGCACACTAAAATGCTAGAGCATTTTGAACTTACGGAGTATGGCTTCAAAGGTGCAAAGCACAGGAAATAACGCAATATATACGCGTAAATAAAATCACTGGTATAAATGCACACTACATCACAGGCGAACAGTGAACAAAGTAATTTGCATTTATTCGCGTTCATTTGCGTTTTCTTTTTTTATAGCGCTACAATGCAAACTAGGCTATTTTAAAATTACCAAGCCAGTACTCCATCTCATTATCTATAAACTCCTGCACAGGAATATAATGTGATCCATCACAGGAGAAATTCAATCCCACCATGCCATTGATAATATTCACTGAACCTGAACGTAAATAAATATTTTCATCAGCAAAACGCAAGCCCTTAAACTGGTTTAAAACAGCTATCAAACTACGCGGGCCTACACAGGCTTCTTCTGGGTATTCTCTATTAGCATATTGCGAGTAGATACTTTCATCCACCAGTTCGTCGGTATTATGTAGTCGGTAGTGGTGGGGAGAGTCATATAGCCACAGGGTCACCCGTGAACTGGAATAGTGCAATTTAAAATGAAACACACCATATTGGGTCAACAACTCCTGCACGACTTCATGCACCTTATCGATATGCACATCCAGTCGACTATGACTCCGTTGCTGATGAAACAGCCCCCCCCTGATGGCAGGATCTCCCTTAAACTGATGCCAGCTACTCATCATCTGGGTGATACCATTGGGCAATGGCATATCATCCAGGTTAAAGTCTGCAATGAGAAATCCCTGGAGTTCATTCTCTTTCTGCACCGCCTGTACCAGTGAAATCAGGTGCTGTGAGGTATGGGCGTCCTGGTAGAGATTCGATAACACCAGCCCTTTTAGCGGTAATGTAGATTGCAGATAAGGCCGCTGTGATAATTCCTGGCCCCTGTACTCAGGCGCTATGCCCTGTGCGCTAACATTTGATGAGAGCTGTCTGTAACAGATATCGGTGACATACATCATCTTACAGCTGGGTAACTGTCCAACGGCTTTAAAGAGACACAGATCAAGTTTATCAATCTCATCTAACACAGGCTCGCACTCTCTCGATATCGCATCAAGTACCGGCCCCACCAGCTCAGACAGATAGCGTTTTTTTTCTGATACCTCATGTGCTAGTTGTTGAATGTTTTTTGTTTTCATGTTTTTTCTCAGTTCGCCTGATATTAAACTCGTATGAAAGTCATCATTCAATCGCTGCAAATTTTGTACCTTATTTATTTTTTCGTACCAGGTCAGGAAAACTTCTGCGATATAGACAGATAAAGATAAAAAACTATCGTTAAAACAATAAAGACTAATAACTGTTATCTGGACAGGCAGGGGTCTGTGTCGGTTTGTCATGCTGGAAGCTCAACAGTTTGAAGCGCATGGGTAAAAGCCTGTGTATGAAGGTATCGTGGAGCGGCTTAGCTTAAACGAGTAATTAGGCTATTGGCTGGACAGAAGAAAATAATGCTTGCGAAGAGCATTATGCCTCGACTAAGCATCCGCAGGGATTTATGGCTTTACTGAAAATAAGCCGCTGATTTTTAAAAAATGAAGCTTTAGATAAGGACTGCTAACATTTCATCCTCTCTGGCACCACTTAAAACCCTGGTTTTGTCACTATTACGCACTTACTTCCATTGGGGCTTCAGGGTCCGCTGCCCACTCCTGTAATGATGCGGTATATACCGCAACATCCGTATAACCCAGCCGAAGCATTGTAAAAGCATTGGAGGATGCGGCTATTCCGCCACCGCAATAAGTAATATTTCGCGCATTTTTATTTCCGCTATGCAGGGCTTCCAGTGTGTCTAGTGGAAGGTAACAGCCTGATTCATCCAGTAAGTTAAGAGCTGAAATATTGACTGCACCGGGAATATGCCCAGGCCTGGCATAAAGACTTTGCTCACCCCGGTAATAAATATCCGGTAAGGTATCGATGATTTGCACCTTCTCACTGTTAATAGCCGACAACACTTCTTTTTTATCCGCTATAAGTTCAGGCCTGAGTTCAGGCGTGAGTTTCTGTACTGAGCGGCTAACGGTTCCCGTAATCAGCGGGCGCCCCCCGGCAAGCCATGCATTAAGGCCACCATCAAGAATGGCTGCCCTGTCAAAACCGACCCAACGTAACATCCACCATACCCGGGCAGCCCAGGCTGAGAAAAAACGATCATAGAGCACTACGCTAGAGTTATCCCCAACCCCTAACTTGCCCATTGCCGTGCAAAACGCCTCGGCATCTGGCATGGCAAACTCAATGTCAAGATGACTGTCACATAACTGATCGGTCAGGTCAGCAAATCCGGCACCTGGGATATGCCCCTGCTGGTAAGTCTCAAAGCCACTCTCATTATGGTAGCCTCCGCCATCTTCCATGACTGTATTCACACTACAGTCCAGTATAACGAGTCCTTCATCATCCAGGTGCTGGTTAAGCCAGTCTGCACTCACCAGCATCTCTAACTTGCTATGTTTATTAGTATTCATTGCATCCTCTACCAATAAGCGACTTAAAAATTTATTCCGGGGCAAAGCCCTGCTTTACGCTACCTTTTTTCGGTGCAGATAGAAATGTCCGCTTTAACATCATCATTGAAAAACGTTCAACTCGGTTCCAGGGAAATAGAGAAACCAGTCTTGCCATTGTGCAATATCCAAATATGATTTGAGCCCAGGTACCTATTGTAGGCACCCAGAATAGCCAGTGCATTGACTCGAACCATGAAACAAGCAACAGCATCAGGTACCAGAACCGAACCTGGACAGGAAAACTGCTTACACTGCGCTGCAGGCTGACATAATGAAACAACTGAAATACGCTCAGTGATATTGCCCACTGAAATCCGGGCGCATACCCCGAAACACCCATGGTCAAAAAAATAGCCGTTGCCAGCCAGTACCACCAACCAATATCTTTATACTCTAACATAAACATAAATACGGCCTCTCTACCCTTCATCAAACTTAAATCCTAGGTCACTCAATACAACTAATTGAACATGCAGTCTGCACTTAATCTTTGAGCATTCGTTCAGTGCTCTTTACTCTTACAAAATTAAATTTCATGCCTTCCTTACTTGATGCAAGCTTGCATACAAGGCGCACTCATTCAACCCGCAACGGCTTTCCAGGAACACGCCCATATTTCATCCAGGTAAGA
>Ga0316207_10005047_pt1 | contig 11125 bp, 11 predicted proteins | sample 6weekpyrite_MG_FD_204943 | JGI IMG/M metagenome (GOLD analysis project Ga0316207, IMG submission 204943) | Microbial mat bacterial communities from mineral coupon in-situ incubated in ocean water Damariscotta River, Maine, United States -... | ecosystem: Environmental > Aquatic > Marine >...
GCATCCTTGTTGGGATCTTTGCCGGCAAAGCCGGGTGTGGTCAACATCAGGCCGATTAATAGCAGGCCGGTTTTACTTAGTGTGTTCATGGGTCAGTCCCCCTGTCGTTGATCATGAAAAATGAACTTGAAGTATAACCCTGTTGAATTTCACAGCAAATTCCCAATTTTTGCGCTAATATGTTGCAAATATGCAACAGCTTAACTGGGACAATCTGCGCTATGTACTGATGGTGGCGAACAAGGGGTCAATCTCCGCAGCCGCACGAGAACTAGGGGTTAACCGTTCAACCGTACTACGCAGAATCGAGCGTTTTCAGGACGATCTTAATTGCCGTATTTTCGACCGTAATAGCAATGGCTACTCCCTGACGCCAGAAGCGGAGAAGATGATTGGCGCAGCGCGCGAGGTTGAAACCACGCTGTTCGACATGCAGCGCCAGATAGAAGGCCAGGAATTACGTCTTGAAGGTAAATTATCTATTACCACCACCGATACCTTTATGGTGGGTATGCTGGCGGGTCCACTTGCGCGTTTTCGTGAGCGTCATCCGCACATACTGATTGATGTGCTCGTTACCAACCGCATCCTCGACCTGGCTCGACGCGATGCCGATATCGCAATTCGACCAGCCAATTCACCTCAGAACGGGTTTAGTTCACGCAAGTTATGTGATGTTAGCTTTGCAATTTACTGTAAAAAAGATTTTCAGCTTCAGGCTGACTGGAAGCAGTCGAACTGGGTTGGGGTTACTGATATTTTGCATGAATCACCCGTCGGCGAATGGTTAGACAGCAACATTGATTCAGAACGAATTGTAATTCGATGTGATTCACTGGTGGCGGTGCGTAGTTGTGCCGAGGAAGGCATGGGGCTCGCATTGCTGCCAACGATGCTGGCTAACGCCTCCCCCGGGTTATGTCAGGTTGAGGAAATACGTGTAGATTTTACAATTGGCTTATGGATATGTGTTCATCCAGACCTGGTTCGCTCTGCGCGTGTGAATGCAATTATTGATCACATGAGTGACGAATTCAGTCGCTAGGCTCCGTTTCTGTCTAAATCCAGCTATGTCTCCAGGCAGGGCGCGGGTTCTGAGCAATAGTTTGATAGCTTGAAATATGCATGTCCTGTGATTAGCCGTGCTCGCCTGTTTCATTTTTATGAAAATATTTAATCATATAAATCAGAGGCTTAACTAAAAGTTGCTTGCTGGCTTGATGTGGGTTTATTGACTAGAACGAACGTTCGTTCTAGTATCTGTGTGTAGGAGATAATTGCATGCAAAATAAAAAAACAGATACCCCGCAGACGGTGCTGAATACTGCATTGACTCTGTTTACCAAAGAGGGTTATTTCAATACCTCTGTGCATGATATTGCCAGGGTGTCCGGGGTTAGTGTTGGTTCTATCTATCATCACTTCAAGGACAAAGAGGGTGTTGCAAGGGCATTGTATACACTGCTACTGGAGGATATGAGTCGTGAGCTAAGTGCATTTCAGGAGCAGTACGAATCTGCTTGTGAACAGTGTCATGCTGTAATAAAGCGAATGTTTATGCTGACAGAGAGTGACCCGGAGCGCATGGAATTTATGCTCTATTCAAAGCATCGGGAGTTTTTACAAAATGAGTTGCCTGTATGCTCATCAACGCCATTCAAGTTAATGAGAGAGATGGTGCAGAGAGGCATGGACAGAGGTGAAATCGTCGAGATGGATTTAATGGTTGCTTCAAGCTGTCTGTATGGCGGTGCATTGCGCATGATAACGTCGCGACTGGATGGCATCGTTGAGAAAGATTTAATGGAATACTTCGATGATGTATGGATATGTTCATGGCGGGCCGTAAGTGTGGATGATAAATAATCGACAGGGGTAAAAGTAATGACGGTAAAAACAAAACAAGCGTTATGTTCAATGTGTGTGTACTTGCCAGAAAACTTACCGGCAGTTGCTTATAGCGGTGAAGATTATGCAATGCTACAGGCAAAAGACTGTTCATACGATTTTATTGCAGGAAGCAAAGAATGTATGGAAACACGAAAAACAAGCTGTTCCGTTGTTGATATGGAAAATTTAATGAAACAAAAAAAGAAAGGTGCGCAGTTATGATAAAAATTATCAAGATAATGATTTTGTTGGTGATGATGTCTGCTAATGCTGCTACAGCTGAGATAAATGACAGCCGTGCCCTGGGTGCGCTGGAAACAGGTAAAGGTGTTTTTCTGGTAGATATCGGAGATGCCAAGAAATTAAATTTTTATCTTGAAGTTATCCAGGGTACATATAAAAGTATGCAAGCACAAAATGTGACAGCAGATTTTATCCTGGTGTATATCGGGCCGAGCGTTAAATATTTAACCAGCAGGCCAGCCCAGGAAACAGAGTCTGTTTCGGGTGCCATATTAATGGATATAGAATCGAATATAGAAAAGCTGGCAGAACTGGGTGTGAGGCAGGAAATATGTTCTGTAGCGACTGATGCATTTGGGTTAGATAATAAATTTCTGTTTGATGATCTGCAACTGATTGGAGATGGCTTTATATCATTGATCGGATATCAGGCACAGGGCTACCATCTGGTGCCTGTGTTTTAATAGGTGCAAGGAAATCAAAATCGCGTAAGAAAAAATGGATAATGTAGATGTGTCTATCTTGCTGGATAAAGTGTGTCGATAGCTTTTACTCTGATCACAAATATCAGGAAACTGAAAAAAGTTTCTAGCTAGTTAATCAACTGTAGATAATGATTGTCATGTGTTAAGTAGACGATAGTTTATTTTGCAAACAGTCGAATTGTAGTTGGGAACCTGTATTTTATACCCATATTCAATTTCGATAGCTTGATATCATCTACAGCGACTAATTGCTTTAATAGGTATTTTATATAGACGCCAGGTCTCATATGCTGGATTAACTGGTATTTTGTGTTTCCTATGGGTTCGTCGAGATTTAATTGACAGTAAAGCTGTGCAAAATTAATGCCTGCAAATAGGGATGCCATTAAACTACCCCAAAATCGTGGGTTAATTTCTATTATATACACCTTGTCTTTCTCGGTATCGATACGCAAATCAATGTGCGCAACACCTTCCCATTTTAAAGTTTTCATCAAGTCTTTTACAGCAGTATATACATGAGAGTTATCTACGAAATCGACCGCTATGGCAGGAGAGTACTGCTCTATCCCATGTATTAATGTCGTCTGTATAGTATAGGCAACTATATCACCATGTTTGCACAGTACACTCATGCAAATATCATTACCCTCTATGAATTCTTGAATAAGACCATCACGGGTATCAAGATTAGGTAGTTCTGTTTCTAATGACTTAAAATCTGTGAATTTCACGATGCCTCGCCCGCCACAACTATCGGAGGGTTTGTATAGTACTGGCATAGTAAGATTTAAAATTTGTTCTGTTGTTGCTCCAGAGCTAAGAGTTAACGCCTTAGGGTATGGGATATGGTGTTGATCCATAAAATCAACTAGTCTGGCTTTGTTGTTTGCCAGTTGAAAAGCTTCGATACTTGGCAATGTGGGTAAGTTAGCAAATTTTTTCAATGTGTTTTGATGCTTAATTAAAAATTCAACGGATGTTTCGCTCCCAGCAAAAACCAATTCAATATTTATTTCATTGCATATTTTTCTGATTTGGGAAATAAAATAAATATCTTCATCATAGTTGTCGATAATGTGATAATGGATGTGCTTTAATTTATAGAGATTCTCATCAGTGTTAAGGCAAAGCAGATGAAGTTCATATTCAGGGCACATGGCTATACAACGAGCCAGGCTGAACGAATAATCGCCGCTTCCATCAATTAAAAGTAAGTTTTTATTATGTGTTGCCAATATGCTTCCTTTTTTAGGCCGTAAATAATTTTATACTAGGTTGATGCTGCTGCCTAGTCATCGGTAGATTCCGCAAGAGATTGGTTGTCAGTTTTTAGCTAAATAATCATTGGTGTCCCATTACTACAGAATAAGGTGGGTCTGCTGGTCTCTAGATTTATTGCAATGAAATCACGATAAGCCATTGAAAAGCAAAAAAGGAAACCAGATCCTGGGCCGCCATAATACTGTATTTTTACAACTACTTAAACTGATGCCGAGAAATGAATTTTAAACCCTTGCAAAACAACATCATAGCGGCTGTTGTTTTCGAACCGCTTCCCGATGGCCTTAGCTTAGCTGTCAGGTAGAAATAGCTTGCGAGATATTGTTGTTAACCTGTCGGCTCAAGCACACAGGCTTTATCATTTAGGTGCATCAAAACTCACACGTTCTAATTTGTCTCATATTAATAAGACAGGCTTTCAGTTTATATGAGGCGTTATTTTAAAAGATGTTAAGCCTATGTCAAACGCTTACACCTAAGCACGAATTTAGATTTAAAAAGCTGTTATATTCACTTGATGCGTCAACAGTCGATATTTGTTTATCTATTATTTCGGGGGCTAATTTCAGGGCATCAAAAGGTGAGATAAATTACATGTCGGCTTAAACCATTATCACTCACCTGGCAAGCTACTGTTTTAACTGTTATTGCTAATTCCAAAGTAAGTCACCAGCATATCCTCATCTCCCTCATTTCTTAACTCATGCACTTCGCCAGCATTAATTGCGATACAGGTGCCTGCCTGTAACAAAAATTGATTACCATTAACGCTCATGGTTCCGTGGCCGGATTGGATAAAAAATATTTCATTCATATCGTGATGACAATGTGCATGGGCGATTTCACCGGGTGGAAAAATGGCCTGGGAGAAATAGGTTAGATTATTTATTTCATCTGGCTGGATCAGCATTTTTTTCTTGATGGCGGCATTATGAGAGACGCTGGTTTCTTCGGTGTCGGAGAGGGCGTATATTTTCATGACTGAGCTGTCCATGGATGAAAAATGAATTGCATTGACTGCAAATATTAAAACACAGGCAAAAAAAAGGCGCTCATTAAATGAGCGCCTTTGTGATACTGCTAACGATATTGCATTATGCTTCTAGTGCAGTGCGTAATTTTTTCATGGCATTTTTTTCAAGCTGGCGAATACGCTCAGCCGAAATACCATATTTATCGGCCAGATCATGCAGGGTGGCCTTGTTTTCATCGTCCATCCAGCGAGACATTAAGATGTCGCGGCTGCGATCATCCAGCGTGCTTAATGATTCCTGCAGTGCCTCTGTGCGCTGGTCCTTCCAGTCATCTGATTCCAGCTGCTGTGCAGGGTCGTTTGCAGGTGAAGCCAGATAAGTAGAGGGTGCAACCAGTGCATCTTCGTCATCATCATTTGGTGCATCGAAGGCCATGTCGTAATTGCTCAGGCGGGATTCCATTTCCAGCACGGTTTCGGGTTTTACGCCGAGGTCTTTTGCCACGCCTTCGACTTCTTCCTGACTAAACCAGCCCAGGCGTTTTTTTGCACTGCGCAGGTTAAAGAATAATTTTCGCTGTGCCTTGGTGGTGGCGACTTTAACAATGCGCCAGTTTTTCAGTACGTATTCATGAATTTCTGCACGAATCCAGTGCACTGCAAACGATACCAGGCGCACATTGTGTTCCGGGCTAAAGCGTTTTACGGCTTTCATCAGGCCCACGTTACCTTCCTGAATCAGGTCGGCAAGTGGCAGGCCATAACCCTGATAACCACGGGCAATACGAATAACAAAACGAAGATGCGACATAACCAGCTTTTGTGCTGCTTCGAGGTCACCGTGCTCCATCAGACGACGACCGTATTCGCGCTCTTCTTCTTCAGTTAGCATGGGCATGGCCTGTGCATTCTGGATGTATTGATCCAGGCTGCCACTGGCTAGCGGCAAATGATTTGAGGCAATGACTAGTTTGTTTGACATATCAGCTCCACGTTTATTCGGCATAATGTTAGCACTCTTTTTGTTAGAGTGCTAATTGCTATATAAGTTCATACTAATGTGCATGTCATGTGGATTCACCCCCTGTGGAATCAGGGTTTCAGCGGATTACTGGTTGACTGCGGCGGAGCTGCTCGGGTGATAAAGCTGTAGATATTGCTGGCGCAGAGCGAGCAGATTATTCAGCCGGGCAACCAGGATGGCTTCATGTACCGGTTTTTCGATTATATCATTTGCATCGGCGGTAATGATGCGATTCAGGCGGTCGGGCTGGTCGTGAAAATCGTCTGCAGTCGATACCAGAACCGGCAATTGTTCATGGCTTAAGCCAAGCCCGTGGCGAATTTCTCGAATCAGGTCGCGGCCACTCATATGGCCTTCCAGTTGCAGATCGGTGAGAACCAGGTCAAAGGGCTGGATATGATCTTTGGAAAAGGCGTTTTGTATATGCTGCAGTGCGGTTTCAGCATCGCTCGCATGCAGGTAGTTATAGTCATACTTGCTCAGCAGATTTTTGGTGGCCAGGGCCACGGTCGCGCTGTCTTCTACATACAGTATATTTCCGGTGATACGCGCGCTGGGCGGCTCAATTTTGATAAATGAGCTGATGTAGTTGACCAGCTTCTGTTGTCCGAGCTTTTTATCAAAATAGCCATTAACCAGATTGCAGGCCATCTGCTCTTCAAAAACACCCATTTTTTCGCCGGATATAACGATCAGCGGAGTCGAGGTCACTTTAAGTTCATGGCGAATGGTATTGACCAGTTGCTGGCATTCGATATCTGGCAGGTTTCTCGAAGTGGTGATCAGGCCGTATTGGTGATCTTTAAGCAGGCGAAAGGCTTCATCAGCATTCATGGCTGAATCAACTAGAACACCTGGCAGGTGACGGGCAATCAGTTTGTTGATAATTGCCAGACTGGTGCCTGAGTGATCGATCAATAACACACGCTGTTTAGTAATGGACATGAGTCCTGCCTGTTGAGGCGAATAGTTTTTGTTTTTTCTGGATGTATGGCGCGTATTTGAGCCATATATTCATGGCTAAAGAATGACAGATATTGTCGTCGAAAGTTAGGGCGCTGGTCGTTAGTTCGTTACAGTTTATCGTGAAATGAAGAAAGACTTAACTGGGTTCAATTTCGCTTAAATGACGCCCAACCGCAATCCAGGAACCGGCCAGCCCCAAAATACAACTAAAGCTAATCAAACTTAAGGTTTCGCCAAAGCTGAGTCCGCGTAACTGATAACCGCTGTTATAAAGGCTGGCCAGTTGTGCAACTGAATTATCCAGTAGCCCGATGGATATGGCCGTTAGAATCCACGCCAGAATTCCGCCGGCCAGGCCATACCAGAAACCGGTGTAGAGAAAAGGTCGGCGTATAAAGGCATCTGTACCACCGATCAGTTTGGTGACTTCAATCTCTTCACGGCGATTCTGAATATCCAGTCGAATGGTATTGCCGACTACCAGCAGTACCGCAATCCCCAGCAGGCTGGCGATTACCCAGATGCCACGCTGCGCAATTTCCAGCATCGCGAACAGGCGCTTTACCCACTGTAAATCGAGCTGGGCAAGATCGACCTGCGGCATTTCATTTAACTGCTTAAGCAGGTGGCGAATCTTGTCCGGGCGCTGTGGGTCGACTTTCGGTTGAACCGTAATCACATGGGGAAGGGGATTTGTGTCGAGTGAATCGATGGCATTGCCAAAGCCGGAGACCTTGCTGAACTCTTCCAGTGCCCGGTCTTTATTGATCATTGAGGCCTGTTGTATATCGTCAAACAGGCGTAGTTTATTGAGCAGTTTCTGTGCCTGTTTTTCTGAAGTGTCTGCTTGTAGAAAAACAGAAATCTGCGCACTGTTATCCCAGCCAATGCTCACATTGCTGGCATTGTTCAGTACAACCAGCAGGCCGGAGGGCAGGGCCAGAGCAATTGCAATCACCGCAATCGTCATCATGGATGAGGCTGGTTGACGGAACATAGCGCCCAGGCTGGCAATGAATGTGCGCAGGTGATTAATGCCCCAGGCTTTTAACGGGCTGCTGCGGGCTATCTGGTTACTGTCGGCTTTAGCCATGAGACAGCTCCAGATCGTTGCGTTCAAGCCGGCCCTGGCTAAGGCTGATCACCGGGTTACCCATCTGTTTAATCAGGTCCTGGTCGTGGCTGGCAATGAGCACACTGACGCCAACCTGATTAAAGCGTGCAAACAGTTCCATAATCTCGCGTGACAGTTCGGGGTCGAGATTACCTGTCGGTTCGTCTGCGAGGAGCAGGCCCGGTTTGTGCACAATGGCTCGGGCAATACCGACACGTTGTTGTTCACCACCCGACAGGGTAATGGGATCTGATTTTTCTTTTGTTAACAGCCCGACCTGATCCAGCGCGGCGCGCACGCGTTTACCAATTTCTCGGTGCTGATAGCCGGCGATGACTAAAGGTAAGGCTACATTATCAAATACTGTGCGGTCATAGAGCAGGTGATGATTCTGAAAAATAATGCCGATATTGCGGCGAATATAGGGGATTTTGCGATTGCTAACGCTGCTTAAGTTCACGCCGTCGAGTAGTAGATTGCCGCGGCTGGGGCGCTCAATTAAGGCAATGAGTTTTAATAAGGTACTTTTGCCAGCACCCGAGTGCCCGGTGAGGTAAGCCATTTCGCCACGGGGCAAATGAAAGCTCACATTGCTTAAGGCTTCGTGGCCACCGGGGTAGCGTTTGCTGACATTATCAAAACGAATCATATGGCTGGGTATTCTGCCCTAAGTTTTGTGAGGGTAAAAGGCTGACGTGTTTTATTCTTTATTGTTATTGTTTATCTAGCAGCGCATCAACAAATTCTGTCGCATGAAATGTGCGCAGATCGTCGATGCTTTCGCCCACGCCAATAAAGCGAATCGGTGTGCCAAGTTTTTCAGCAATCGCAAACAGAATACCGCCTTTTGCGGTGCCATCGAGTTTGGTGAGCACCAGGCCAGTCAGTCCCATTGCTTGATTAAACTGCTGTGCCTGAATTAAACCGTTCTGGCCAAAACCGGCATCCATCACCAGCAGGGTTTCATGTGGCGCGCTGTTATCAAGTTTGCCCATCACGCGCTTTATTTTTATTAGCTCATCCATTAGATTCGATTGCGTATGCAAACGCCCGGCGGTATCGGCAATCACAATATCGATGTTACGTGCTTTGGCCGATTCAATCGCATCAAAAATAACGGAAGCCGAATCGGCGCCCGTGCCCTGAGCTACCACAGCAATGTTATTTCGCTCACCCCAGGTTTGTAACTGTTCAACGGCCGCCGCTCGGAAGGTGTCGCCTGCTGCCAGCATCACGGATTTGCCGTCATGCTGAAAACGTTTGGCCAGCTTACCAATGGTGGTGGTTTTTCCAGCGCCATTAATACCCACCACCAGAATCACGAAAGGAGTTTTTGAGCTGTCGATCTGTAATGGTTGATCCACCGGCTGCAGAATTTCCACCATATCATCACACAGGGCATTAAACAGGGCTTCCGGGTCGTTCAGTTCCTTGCGAGAAACGCGGCGGGTCAGGTCTTTGATAATGCGGGTGGTGGCTTCGACGCCCACATCGGCACTGAGCAGGCGGGTTTCCAGTTCTTCGAGTAAATCATCATCGATGTTTTTTTTGCCGAGCAGTAAATCGGCCATGCCATCGGTTAAACTGGCGCGGGTTTTACTCAGGCGATCACGCAGGCGACCAAACATGCCCTTGCCGTTATCTGCAGGGCTATCTTCCGCCGGTGTATTATCGCTGGCTAACGGTTTGGCAGTTGCTGCAGCAGGTGCAGTGACTGTGGGCTGATCTGGAACTGGCTTATCCGGGACTGGTTCGACTACAGATGATCCGGTGCTGTCTGGATCACCAGTCGCAGGTTCTTCAAACGTGGCTACCTGTTCTGCAGCTGTCGCTGATGACGGGTCAATGGTAGCTTCATTGGCATCATCGCTGGTTTCGATGGCTTCAGGTTTATTTTTCTTGCGGCGTAAAAAACCAAACATAATAGGCTTGCTTGTATAAGAGTGCTTGTATATGAGAAAGTGCTTATCCTATCATTCCGGGCTACTCAGGGGAACTTGTCAGACAACTGGCCTGGGGAACTCAGCGGAAGTTTACGGGTCATTCCGTGAGTTATCTGATCTTTAATTGGAACGTGTGATGTCATTATTAAGAAAAATACAGTTAGTTGTTTGTGTAAGCAGTAGTGCCCTGTTGCTTGCGGCCTGTCAGCCGCAAATCACAAGGTCCGCAGATCAGGCCGGGCAGACGGCATCGGAATCCGGGGTGTTTACCTACCAGCTGGATAATGGAATGCATATTCTGGTGAAGCCAGATCATCGTTCACCGGTTGCAGTTTCACAGGTCTGGTACAAGGTGGGCGGCTCCTATGAATCAGCCGGAGTGACGGGGGTTTCTCATGCGCTTGAGCATATGATGTTCAAGGGGACAGAAAACCTGAAGCCGGGAGAGTTTTCAGAAATTATCGCGGCGAATGGTGGCAGTGAAAATGCGTTTACCGGTAAAGATTACACGGCTTATTTTCAACGCATTTCAAGTGATCGTCTGGAGCTATGTTTAAAACATGAAGCAGATCGCATGCGTCATCTACAGTTGGATGAAGCTGAGTTTAAAAAAGAAATTGAAGTGATTAAAGAAGAGCGTCGCACACGTACGGATGATAATCCAACGGCATTAACCTACGAACAGTTTAATGCCGTCGCGTTTTTGAACTCCAGTTATCAGCAACCGATTATTGGCTGGATGCAGGATCTCGATAGCATGCAGCTAAGTGATTTAAGCGAATGGTATAAAACCTGGTATGCACCAAACAATGCAACACTGGTGGTGGCTGGTGATGTAAAACCTGACCAGGTTTATCAATGGGCAAATAAATATTTCGGTCCGCTTCAGCCATCGGTTATTTCGCCACCCAAGCCACGCACAGAAGTTGAACAGACAGGTGAGCGTCGTATTACTGTGAAAGCACCGGCGGAGATTCCCTATCTATTAATGGGTTATAAAGTTCCGGTATTAAAAACGGCAAAAGAAGAATGGGAAGTTTATGCACTGGAAGTGCTGGCGGGAATACTTGACGGTGGAGACAGCAGTCGCCTGAGTCAGCAGCTGGTGAGAAAAACAGAAATTGCTGCATCTGCGGGTGCAGGTTATGACCCTTATGCACGTCAGCAAACACTGTTTCTATTTGATGGTGCGCCAAGAACCGG
>Ga0316207_10005048_pt1 | contig 11125 bp, 7 predicted proteins | sample 6weekpyrite_MG_FD_204943 | JGI IMG/M metagenome (GOLD analysis project Ga0316207, IMG submission 204943) | Microbial mat bacterial communities from mineral coupon in-situ incubated in ocean water Damariscotta River, Maine, United States -... | ecosystem: Environmental > Aquatic > Marine >...
ATCAAACTGAATGGTACATTTTTGTGCAGCGGCAAGTGACGTGCAAGGATCATACGACCTGCCGTTGTTTCAACGCGCATATCAATAACATCGCCGTGCTCATCAACGCCTTTAACGCGGGCATTAATTTTAGACTGCAACGTGATGATACCATCATCCAAAGCAAACTGAATTTCATCAAAATCAGAGTATGATTTGCCTTCACCAACATCGCCTTGGCGCATGCTTGTCATATAATACAAGCCAAGCACGATATCCTGCGATGGTACGATGATTGGTTTACCGTTCGCAGGCGACAGGATGTTGTTAGTAGACATCATCAATACGCGTGCTTCAAGCTGCGCCTCAATAGAAAGCGGTACGTGTACCGCCATCTGATCACCATCAAAGTCAGCGTTAAAGGCCGCACAAACAAGTGGGTGCAACTGAATTGCTTTACCTTCAATCAACACTGGCTCAAACGCCTGAATTCCGAGACGGTGCAATGTTGGTGCACGGTTCAGCATTACAGGGTGCTCGCGGATCACATCGTCAAGGATGTCCCATACTTCGCGGCGCTCTTTTTCCACCAGTTTCTTCGCGGCTTTAATTGTCGTTGCAATACCCTGACGGTCAAGGCGCGAATAAATAAACGGCTTGAATAGCTCAAGCGCCATTTTCTTCGGCAAACCACACTGGTGCAGCTTCAACTCAGGACCAACCACAATTACAGAACGACCAGAGTAGTCAACACGCTTACCAAGAAGGTTCTGACGGAAACGGCCCTGCTTACCTTTCAGCATATCTGAAAGGGATTTCAACGGACGCTTATTAGCACCTGTAATAGTGCGACCACGGCGGCCATTATCAAAGAGTGCATCCACAGATTCCTGCAGCATGCGCTTCTCGTTCCGAATAATGATGTCTGGTGCGCGTAGTTCAATCAGGCGCTTCAGACGGTTATTCCGGTTAATCACGCGGCGATAAAGGTCGTTAAGGTCAGATGTCGCGAAACGACCACCATCTAGCGGCACAAGTGGGCGTAGCTCTGGTGGGATCACAGGAACAACTGTCAAAATCATCCACTCAGGACGGTTACCTGAATCGATAAAGCTTTCAACCACTTTCAAGCGCTTGATGATCTTCTTAGGCTTCAGCTCAGATTTTGTCTCAGCAAGCTCTTTAAGAAGCTTTTCACGCTCGTCTTCAAGGTCAAGTGTTTCAAGCAATTTACGAATTGCTTCTGCGCCAATACCTGCAGTGAAGCTATCTTCGCCGTATTCATCTTGTGCACGGTAATAATCGTCCTCTGAAAGCAGTTGGAACTGCTTCAAAGGCGTAAGGCCCGGCTCAATAACAACATAATATTCGAAATAGAGAACGCGTTCCAGATCCTTCAACATCATATCCAGCAAAAGGCCGATACGGCTAGGAAGTGATTTCAGGAACCAAATGTGCGCAACAGGGGCAGCAAGATCGATATGCCCCATGCGTTCACGGCGTACTTTTGAAAGTGTTACTTCTACGCCGCATTTTTCACAAATAATGCCGCGGTACTTCATGCGCTTGTATTTGCCGCAAAGACATTCATAGTCTTTTACTGGGCCAAAAATACGAGCACAGAAAAGGCCGTCTTTCTCAGGCTTGAAAGTACGGTAGTTGATTGTTTCAGGCTTCTTGATCTCACCAAAAGACCATGAACGAATACGCTCAGGGGACGCAATCGAGATTTGAATCTGATCAAACGTCTCTGGTTTCTGGTTCGGGTTGAAGTATTTCATCACTTCTTGGTTCATGTCCGGCTTCTCTTATTTCTGCTGCAGCTCTTCATAAAAGGGGCTGCAATCGCCTTCCAAAATCAGTTGCCATCCAGTTGGATGACAGGTCGAGGGCAAGCCCTCGACCAAACTCATCAGCTAACGCTTATTCGTCTGTGCCAGTTATCAGCTCAACGTTCAAACAAAGCGACCGCATCTCTTTGATAAGTACGTTGAAGGATTCCGGAATACCGGCCTCAAACGTATCATCACCTCGAACGATTGCTTCATAAACCTTGGTACGGCCTTGAACATCATCTGATTTCACTGTCAGCATTTCCTGAAGCGTATAGGCAGCACCATATGCCTGCAGTGCCCACACTTCCATCTCACCAAAGCGCTGGCCACCAAACTGTGCCTTACCGCCAAGAGGCTGCTGGGTCACAAGACTGTATGGGCCAATCGAACGTGCGTGGATTTTATCGTCCACAAGGTGATGCAATTTGAGCATGTAAATGTAACCAACAGTTACCTTACGGTCGAACCTTTCTCCGGTACGGCCATCATACAAATGAACCTGCCCACTGCTATCAAGACCTGCTTTTTCAAGCATAGTAACGATATCAGCTTCAACCGCACCATCAAACACCGGTGTACCCATAGGAACACCATTAGTAAGATTACCTGCAAGCTCTAATATCTGAGCATCGTCTAGATCAGCGACATCACTTTCGTACTGAGCATCACCGTAAATATCTTTGAACTTCGTACGGAAGTCATCGATCTGGCCTTGGCCATGGCGATACTCTTCAAGCATACCATCAATCTGACGTCCCAGACCACGAGATGCCCAACCCAAGTGTGTTTCAAGGATCTGCCCAACGTTCATTCGAGATGGCACGCCGAGAGGGTTAAGTACCACATCAACTGGTGTACCATCATCAAGGTGTGGCATGTCTTCTTGTGGCAAGATGCGAGAAATCACACCCTTGTTGCCGTGACGGCCGGCCATTTTATCACCAGGTTGAAGCTTACGCTTCACAGCAACAAAAACCTTAACCATCTTCAACACGCCAGGAGGCAACTCATCACCACGCTGAAGTTTTTCGATCTTCTCGTCAAAACGGCTCTGCAATTGAGCACGGTTCTCGTCAAACTGCTTACGCAGTGATTCAATATCCGCCATTGCAGCGTCGTCATCAACCGCAAGATCCCACCATTGAATACGACGAAGCTCTTCAAGACCTTCATCAGTAATCACAGTGCCCTTCTTCATCTCTTTTGTGCCGGCAGTGATTGTTTTGCCAACAAGAAGAGGTGCTAGACGGCCATAGATATTGCGCTCAAGGATAGAGCGTTCGTCTTCACGGTCTTTCGTAAGACGTTCAATTTCCTCACGTTCAATTGTCAGTGCACGCTCATCTTTATCCACACCGTGGCGGTTAAACACGCGTACTTCAACAACAGTCCCTGCAACACCAGGAGGCAAGCGCATGGATGTATCACGAACATCAGAAGCTTTCTCACCGAAGATCGCACGCAGAAGTTTTTCTTCTGGTGTCATTGGGCTTTCACCCTTCGGCGTGATCTTACCAACGAGGATATCGCCAGGATGAACTTCAGCACCTACATAAACGATACCGGCTTCATCAAGGCTTTTCAGTCCTTCTTCACCCACGTTAGGAATATCGCGCGTGATTTCCTCAGGGCCAAGCTTCGTATCACGGGCCATGACTTCAAATTCTTCGATATGAATCGAAGTGAAGACATCCTCTTTTACGATACGTTCAGAAATAAGGATCGAATCCTCAAAGTTATAACCATTCCAAGGCATGAAGGCCACAAGAGCATTCCGGCCAAGGGCCAAATCACCAAGCTCAGTGGAAGGACCATCACAAACGATGTCGCCCTGACGGATCAAGTCGCCAACTTTAACCAATGGCCGCTGGTTAATGCAGGTATTCTGGTTAGAACGCTGGAACTTTTGAAGAGTGTAGATATCCACGCCTGATTTGCCGTGGTCTTCCTCTTCTGTTGCCCGAATAACGATACGGGTTGCATCAACCTGCTCAACCACACCAGTACGGCGTGCAGCAATAGCAGCCCCACTATCACGTGCAACAACAGCTTCCATACCTGTACCAACAAATGGTGCCTCAGCACGCACAAGCGGCACAGCCTGACGCTGCATGTTTGATCCCATGAGTGCGCGGTTCGCATCATCGTTCTCAAGGAACGGAATAAGTGATGCTGCCACAGATACAAGCTGCTTAGGCGATACGTCCATAAGGTCAATTGTATTTGATGTAGACATCAAATATTCACCAGCCTGACGACAAGAAATCAAGTCATCAGCAAAAGTACCGTCTGCATTCAACGTAGCCGTTGCTTGCGCAACCTTAAAGCGGCCCTCTTCCATTGCTGAAAGATAAACTACTTCATCAGTTACTTTTCCATCGATCACTTTGCGGTATGGGCTTTCGATAAAGCCATACTTATTCACCTGCGCATAAGTTGCGAGCGAGTTGATCAGGCCAATATTTGGCCCCTCCGGTGTTTCAATGGGGCAGATACGACCATAATGCGTCGGGTGTACGTCACGTACTTCAAAACCAGCACGCTCACGCGTTAGACCACCAGGGCCAAGCGCTGACATACGACGCTTATGCGTAATTTCAGAAAGCGGGTTAGTTTGGTCCATAAACTGCGACAGCTGGCTTGAACCAAAGAACTCACGTACTGACGCAACAACAGGCTTCGCATTAATCAGGTCATGCGGCATTACTGTGTCAATATCAACAGAAGACATCCGTTCACGGATGGCACGCTCCATACGAAGCAAACCAATGCGATACTGGTTTTCCATCAATTCACCAACAGAGCGCACCCGGCGGTTACCAAGGTGATCGATATCATCAATCTCACCCTTGCCATCTTTCAACTCAACAAGTGTTTTGAGAGTAGAAAGAATATCATCACGGCGCAGTGTACCAACACTATCGTCACACTCAAGATCAAGGCGCATGTTCATCTTAACACGGCCAACATCTGAAAGATCATAACGCTCTGGATCAAAGAATAGGCCGTAGAACAATGCTTCAGCAGTTTCTTTGGTAGGCGGCTCACCTGGACGCATTACTTTGTAAATTTCGGCAAGCGCGCCATCAAGACACTCAACTTTATCAACCGCAAGCGTATTGCGGATATAAGCACCAACATTTACATCGTCGGTGTCGAGCACTTCGATTGAATCAAAACCAGCATCAGCAAGAGCTTCAATCTTCTCTTCTGTAAGCTCGTCACCAGCTTCTACATAAATAGCACCGGTTTTTTCGTTGATCATATCTTTGGCAACAAATTTACCAACGATCATTTCAGCCGGAACCAAAATCGCTTCAACACCGTCTTTTTCAAGCTTCTTAGCAAGACGCGGCGTAATTTTTTTGCCTTCTTCGACAACAACTTCGCCTGAATCTGCATTCACCAGATCAAACATAGCTTTTTGACCGCGCCAAGCTTCAGGCTTGAATGGCATACGCCACCCGCCATCGGCACGCTGATAGCTAGCTGTGTTGTAGAAGTAATCTAAAATATCTTCTGCCGTCATCCCAAGGGCATACATCAATGTTGTCGCTGGTAATTTGCGACGACGATCAATACGCACATTGACGATATCTTTAGGATCAAACTCCAGATCCAACCAAGAACCGCGGTAAGGAATTACTCGTGCAGCAAAAAGGAATTTACCAGAGCTGTGTGTTTTGCCTCGATCATGGTCAAAAAACACGCCAGGAGAACGGTGCATCTGAGAAACGATCACACGCTCAGTACCATTTACCACAAATGTACCATTATCGGTCATCAGCGGCAGGTCGCCCATGTAAACGTCTTGTTCTTTAATATCAAGTACAGACTTCGCTTCAGTCTCAGGATCAACCTCAAAGACGATCAAACGGAGAGTAGCCCGAAGCGGCGCGGCATAGGTAATGTCGCGTTGCTGACACTCTTCAACGTCAAATTTTGGCGCCTCAAGTTCATATTTCACATACTCAAGTGACGCTGTATTTGCGAAATCCTGAATAGGGAAAACAGATTTAAGAACTCTTTCCAACCCTGATGCCAAACGTTCTTCCTCGTCTGAACCTGCGCGGAAGAATTGGTCATAGGACCTTCGTTGAACCTCAATGAGGTTTGGCATTTGCGTCACTTCGGAAATATTGCCGAAATCTTTACGCACACGCTTACGACCGGTGAATGAAGTCGCCATGCTTCGCCCTCGTCCTTTTTTTTTGCCATTTTCTAGCCGATAACGTCGCTAGAGTTGGCTGCCCAAACGGAGATTAGGGGACAATCTACCCTAAACTCCTGAAAATCCAAATTTTTTAGGGGAGAATTACAACTCTACCCCATCATCAAGTAGTTTATTTACTGTCCTCTACTCTTAGGACGCCGAAAGGCCGGGCACGAAAATCGTGTCCGACCTTAAGGAATTTTGACAGGCAAGCTTACTTAAGCTCAACCTTAGCGCCAGCAGCTTCAAGCTTAGCTTTAAGCTCTTCTGCTTCGTCTTTAGATACTGCTTCTTTAACAGCTTTTGGTGCGCTCTCAACAAGCTCTTTAGCTTCTTTGAGGCCCAGACCAGTGATGCCGCGAACTTCTTTAATCACGTTGATTTTCTTCGCGCCAGCTTCAGCTAGAATTACGTCGAATTCTGTTTTCTCTTCAGCAGTTTCAGCAGCAGCACCAGGTGCAGCAGCAACAGCAACAGGTGCAGCAGCAGATACGCCCCACTTGTCTTCAAGAAGCTTTGAAAGCTCAGCAGCTTCCATTACTGTCAAACCAGAAAGTTCTTCAACGAGCTTTGATAGATCAGCCATTTTAACTTACTCCAATATTTCGGCTCCACTACAGGAACCACATGTCTATGCATAATTTTGTAGGCAGCCGTAACTGCCCGGGATACTTTTTTAAGAATTAAGCTGCGTCTTTGTCGCCATAAGCGCTGAATACACGAGCAAGTTGCCCTGCAGGCGCTTGCGTAACGCCAACAACCTTCTGAGCTGGAGCTTGTAGGAGACCCACAAGCTTGCCGCGAAGTTCGTCGAGCGATGGCAGATCGGCCAGAGCTTTAACACCAGTTTGATCCAACACCTTATCGCCCATGCCGCCGCCAAGGATACGAACTTTTTCGTTCCCTTTAGCGAATTTGGCGATGGCCTTAGGTGCGGCTACTGGGTCATCAGCAAAGCCAATTGCCGTTGGACCTGTAAATAGATCCGCAATGCCTTCGTAATCAGTACCTTTAAGCGCAAGACGAGTCAGCCGGTTCTTAGATACTTTAAGTGTAGCACCCACTTCACGCATGTCCGCACGTAGTGCAGTAATCTCAGCAACGCTCAGGCCGTCATAGTGAACTACAACAACTGAAGCAGCAGCAGAGAATACTTCATGCATGGATGCAACCAGATCCTGCTTTTCGGCTCTTTCCACTTTTTGTCTCCGACTTTGAAAACCTGACCAAATAATGGCCAACATGGTTCTCGTCATTTGAGCCATGTACCACCAGCCAACTGGATACCCATTTGGCTTAATGATACGCTACCCTGTCCAGGGTCGCAGAATGGGTTACACCCAGTCCTGTAGGAACCGCGACATGTCACCAGGAAACCCCGGCACAAATTCCTAAACCCCATCTCATACAGGCCGTGATTTCGCGACAATCACTTGTTTTAAATTCCGACGGTCAACAACTAGAAACACACGTCGTAACACCTGTAATCTCGGACAGATACTTCCATTCAGGCAAAACAACCGCCCAAATGATTATGTCGCCCCAAAATCAGGAGCGACACAAATTCAATAGCTTACGCCTCAAGCGTCGCCACATCAATCTTCAGGCCAGGGCCCATTGAAGACGACATTGCAACACGCTTAACGTAAGTACCTTTGGCACCAGAAGGCTTTGCCTTAATCACAGCATTCAGGAATGAATTCACATTCTCAACAATTGCTGCTTCCTCAAAGCTTGCCTTAGCAACACCACCATGAATGATACCGGCTTTCTCAACACGGTATTCAACCTGACCAGCTTTTGCAGCTTCAACAGCGCCTTTAACGTCCATTGTAACTGTACCCAGCTTAGGGTTAGGCATAAGGCCTTTAGTACCAAGAATTTTACCAAGACGACCAACAACAGCCATCATATCTGGCGTGGCAATACAACGATCAAAATCGATCGTACCGCCCTGAATTGTTTCCATCAGGTCTTCTGCACCAACAATATCGGCACCAGCAGCTTTTGCTTCTTCAGCTTTAGGGCCACGAGCAAAAACAGCAACACGCATAGTTTTACCTGTACCGTGTGGCAAAGAAATAACGCCGCGAACCATCTGGTCAGCATGACGAGGATCAACACCAAGGTTCATAGAAACTTCAATGGTTTCGTCAAATTTAACGGCCGAGCGCGCTTTCAGTTCAGCAGCAGCCTCAGCAACAGTGTAAAGCTTTTCGCGGTCCAAACCGTCCCAGGCCTTTTTCAAACGTTTTGTAGTTTTAGCCATCGGGTTAGCCCTCCACTTTGAAGCCCATAGAGCGAGCAGAACCTTCGATGATCAGCATAGCTGCATCGATGTCATTCGCACTAAGGTCAACCATTTTAGCTTCTGCGATCTCTTTAACCTGCGCACGCGTTACCGTACCAGCCACTTCACGGCCAGGGGTAGAACCACCAGATTTAAGACCCGCTGCCTTCCTAAGATAGTAAGAAGCAGGAGCTGTTTTGATTTCAAACGTGAAAGAGCGGTCAGCATACACAGTGATGATCGTTGGAATTGGCATCCCAGCTTCCATCTTCTGCGTCTGCGCATTGAACGCCTTACAGAATTCCATAATATTAACACCACGCTGACCGAGCGCCGGGCCGATCGGAGGTGAAGGATTTGCTTTACCAGCAGGAACCTGAAGCTTCAGGTACCCATCAATCTTCTTTGCCATTCTATTTCCCTTTCTAATGACAATTGAAGCAAGCAAAAGCCCGCTTCATTAGGGTGCGCGGTGCGGCAATGGCTAGCCTCCCGCGCGTCACTCTGGGGCAAGCCCCAAAATTCTTAACTAATCTTCTCTACCTGAGCATATTCCAGCTCAACCGGTGTTGCGCGACCAAAGATTGACACAGACACTTTCAAACGTGCCCGGTCTTCATCCACATCCTCAACAGCACCATTAAAGCTAGCAAATGGCCCATCGATAACACGCACCTCTTCACCAACCTCATAAACAATATTCGGACGTGGGCGCTCAACACCTTCCTCAACCTGATTGAGGATGCGCGCAGCCTCTGCGTCACTAATTGGGCTAGGACGACCTTGCGGCCCCAAGAAGCCCGTCACTTTGGCATGACCCTGCACAAGGTGGTAAGTATCGTCAGTCAAAACCATCTTGATCAAAACATAGCCAGGGAAAAACTTCTTCTCGGAAGTAACTTTTTTCCCTTTGCGAACCTCAACCACTTCCTCGGTTGGCACGATCACATCGTCCACCAGCGCCTCAAGACCTTGCAGCACTGCCTGCTCTTTAATAGCTGCAGCAACCTTTGCCTCAAAACCTGAATAGGCGTGAATAATATACCAGCGTGATTTGCTCACTTTATTCTCCAAGACCAAGCAGCGACTGAACACCGAGGTTCAAGAAAAAGTCCACACCCAAGAAAAAGATCGCCATAATCACAACCATGATAAATACCATGACAGAGGTGATTCCCGCTTCTTTCGGCGTCGGCCAAGTTACCTTGGATGCCTCACGCCGTACTTGGCGGAAAAATTCACCTGGCGAAGTTTTTGCCATCGTGTGCCCTTCTTTTTGCCCAACAAGCCCGCGCTTTTAATCCAAAAACCGCAGGCTAAACAATTCGTTACAAGCAAGTCTTGTTTCAAGACCCTATTCTTGATTGGCTGGCAGGGGCGGAGAGACTCGAACTCACGACACCCGGTTTTGGAGACCGGTGCTCTACCAACTGAGCTACGCCCCTAAACCAATCACTCGTTACTCACGAGGGGTGCGGTGTAACGTCCACGAGCGCCCCTTGCAAGTACTTTTTTTGTCATTATTAAAATGACTTAACGCATAGTCCTAGCCAAGCCAAAATCATGCGCAAGAAAAAGGACCGGATAACCCGATCCTCTTTCCATTTATTACCGAAATTATTCGATGATGTTAGCTACGACGCCAGCACCGACAGTACGACCACCTTCGCGGATAGCGAAACGCAGACCGTCGTCCATCGCGATTGGTGCGATAAGCTCAACTGTCAGGTTCACGTTATCACCAGGCATTACCATCTCTGTACCTTCAGGCAGAATAACATTGCCTGTTACGTCTGTTGTACGGAAATAGAACTGTGGACGATAGTTTGCGAAAAACGGCGTGTGACGACCACCCTCTTCTTTGGTGAGGATGTATGTCTCAGCTGTAAACTTAGTGTGCGGCGTGATTGAACCAGTGTGAGCCAGAACCTGACCACGCTCGATGTCATCACGAGCAACGCCGCGAAGCAACAGACCAACGTTATCCCCAGCTTCACCCTGATCGAGCAGCTTACGGAACATTTCAACGCCTGTTACAGTTGTTTTCGCTGTATCCTTGATACCAACGATCTCAACTTCTTCACCAACCTTAACAATACCACGCTCAATACGGCCAGTTGCCACTGTACCACGGCCTGAGATTGAGAATACATCCTCAACAGGCATCAGGAAGGCACCATCAACCGCACGCTCTGGAAGCGGGATGTAATCATCAACAGCAGCCATCAGCTCAAGAATCTTTTCTTTACCGATGTTGTCGTCACGGCCTTCAAGGGCAGCAAGCGCTGAACCAGCAATGATTGGAATATCATCACCCGGGAAATCATACTCAGAGAGAAGCTCGCGGATTTCCATCTCAACAAGCTCAAGAAGCTCTTCGTCGTCTACCTGGTCAACTTTGTTCATGAATACAACAAGCGCTGGTACACCAACCTGACGTGCAAGCAGGATGTGCTCACGTGTCTGAGGCATTGGGCCATCAGCAGCGTTCACAACAAGGATACCACCATCCATCTGTGCAGCACCTGTGATCATGTTCTTCACATAGTCAGCGTGACCTGGACAGTCAACGTGTGCATAGTGGCGGCCTTCTGTCTCATACTCAACGTGTGCCGTAGAGATTGTAATACCGCGCTCACGCTCCTCTGGAGCTTTGTCGATATTTGCAAAATCAACCGCTTCACCGCCAGTTGCTTCAGCCAATACTTTTGTAATCGCAGCTGTCAATGTTGTCTTACCATGGTCAACGTGACCAATCGTTCCAACATTACAGTGCGGCTTAGTGCGTTCAAACTTTTCTTTAGCCAT
>Ga0316207_10005049_pt1 | contig 11124 bp, 7 predicted proteins | sample 6weekpyrite_MG_FD_204943 | JGI IMG/M metagenome (GOLD analysis project Ga0316207, IMG submission 204943) | Microbial mat bacterial communities from mineral coupon in-situ incubated in ocean water Damariscotta River, Maine, United States -... | ecosystem: Environmental > Aquatic > Marine >...
CAGCCGCATTATCAGCCCTAGTCCAAATGCAAAACTAAGCCACGTGGTAGCAATTATCATCTAACGTATACTCTATAAATTAATCATATCTATAAAATATCATAAATAGCTTAATTATATTATTTATTTAGATGAGTAACATTCTTTATTTGTGGTAATTATTCAATATAAATAACTTACGTTGGTTTTTTCAATGATATTTCGTTAAAACAAAATATAAAACGAAACCTATGCACAAGCTGGATATCTGGGTGTAAGAAATTAAATATTTTAAGGTAGACCTAATTAGTTAATCTAATATTATCGGCACGCGCATAAAACAAAAATTAACTTAGCGCTTTCTACTAAATCCTAACCCCATCAAACCTAAAATTAAAAGCATCAAACTTTCTGGCTCAGGAACTGAACTCATATTATTAGCCAAGACACCACGTGCTTCAAAAAGTCGTGTCCCATTATCCCATTGCTCGATACTAAAGATTGCAAAATCACTCGTATTTATATCGGGCATAAGCGGTAGCAGTGACGTATCTGATACCATGCCGTTGTCACCATTCCAGTCAATCAGTTCAACTGAAAACGATAAGCCTGTATGACCTGTCACACCAGTCGCTGGTTGCCAGTCATTGGAATACGCGCCCAACCAAATGGTGTCAAAACTAGTAGGGAGTGGACCGGATGGAATTAAATCCAGATCAGTCATCCAGGCGGGAGCCCAGTCAGTTACCGGCCCTGTTGGTACCGGCCCGTCTTTCGCAATGTAGAACTCCGAATGATTACCCGTCAATGAATTTCCAGCAATTGTAAACGAACCACCAAAGGGAGCATCTAAAAAATTATATGACATTTCATATGGATCATCTGCAAAAGTATATGACACGGCACTCGGATCGTTATCCCAAATAATACTTGTACTAAACGAATCCCCTAGAGCAATAGTGTCGATACCTATACCATAAGTATCTGTTGCACCCGATTGCATAGATATCCAATCGATCGTGCCACTATAACTGTTTGTTACAGGAACAGCCTGAGCTGAACTAAATGAAACGAATGCGAGTAAAGCGATACAAATTCTATTTAAAGAACACTTTAAAACAGATAAAACTCTCATGACAATTCTCCCTGAATTGATATTTTCCAACTTTTAACGGTTGATCAGTGAATTTTTATTCTTATGTACCCCAGTAACCAGATTTTTTTGCAACTTACCGTAAGCATATAAAATACTGCAGATAAAAAAAATACTATGTTTATGTATAATTATTTTCACAAAAATACACTTATAAAATATCATAGAATACAAATTCAATCTGTATAAAAAGCACTCATTTATCCGAAATCTAGAAATGAATCATCAGTATATACACTTTAAGAGATTATACTTTTAAATTTAATTGCATGATTATCATATAAAATGTTTATAGGCATGCACGTAACACGTACATTAACGAACATAATATAAAGGAATTGATGACAAACCAGCTCATCATGAAACTCTTTGACTTACAATAAAAGTACGTACTTATTCCACATCTTTTTTTGGTAGCCGAACAAACAGAGACATTATAAAACCTAAAATCGTATAACCAATGACTAATGCAGATATGGAGTACGTGATTTTTAATTGTTCATCAAGAGGTGCCGGGGTATTGTGCCCCATACCAAACAGACCAACCACAAATGAAGCACCAAGAGCATAACTTGCAGTTACCCATATTAATAGAACAATTAGAGACCCAATTGCTCTTGCTCTTCTTTTTTCCAGATGTTTTATAAATGTATAGGCATAATAAATTGCAAACGCACCTGCAACAATACTGGCGATTATTGCTGCTGCCAAATATAACAATCCGCCAAAATTTTTCTGATTATTGACTGTTTCGATAATAGTCTCGAGTATATTCCGATTTTTTGCTTCTACATATTTGTGGTAGCGTTTAGCGGTACTTTTTACTGCAGTGTCTTTATGATTTGTCAGTTGATTGAGCTGTTTTTCTATTTCAGGTGTATTGAGTTTTTTTACATTTACAACTCGCAACGCAGCTAACAACACTTTCCTGTTTCTATCTTGCAGTCCATGTAAAACATACTCACTACTTTTGCTGTTATTATCAGGGTATTTCTCTAACACATGCATAGTGGCAGCACGAACTATAGCATCTTTATCATTTAATGCATCTTCAAACCAGCCTTGTATTTCTTTTTGCCGTTGTTGATAAAGCTCATGTTTATACATATGCCTTATATAATAAACGCTAGCTCCACGTACCTTTGGTTCTTCATCTTTCAATAATGACTCAGCAGCTTTAAAAAACTTAGGATTGATATAAAACCTCCCGTTTTTAACAGAAATGCCTCGCCGTAAAGAGGTTGCCCTGATCTCCGGTTTTTGTGACTTATCAAAAGCTGTCACTAACAAACCATCCTGGCCCTGACCAGACTTATCACTCCGAACTTCTTTAAATCTGGCAATGGCATTATTTGCCACTTGCCCATTCCATTCATGCTTATCACTCACTGCTTTTTCTAGTGCTGGCGATAACTTGTTAGTAAGTATAGATTGTTGGCTTAATGCTGTAATTGCCGTAAGCCTTAATGTTCTATTTTTATGAGTTACAGCAGCACTCTCTATCGTTTTCATCACCTCATCACTAAAAACTTGCTTTGATGCCTGGTTATTAAATGTTTCCATGATTAAAGATGGAATTTGGTTATAAGATTTGTTTTCTTGATAATAACAACTCAATAATATATTTATAGTTTCCTTAGGCAAAACAACATATGCGGCATAACCTTTTAACGCTTGTATTAGAATCGCAAGTTTTGATATTCGACGATGAGTAGCCTCTGCAACAAGTACACCTTCAAGCATCACCGTAAAATGCTTGATATAGATATAAGGATCGGACTGAGAATTAACCGTGTTTTGCAAGAATATATAAAGAGAATTATAAACCGGGTTCGAATTCGTACCCAGATTACTTTCAATTTTTTCATCCAGTACTAAATCCGTAATTTTATCAATTTTATCTAACGTTAACGCTGGTTTATCTTTCGCATTAGTTATTTGCTCTCTTGATAGATTAGAATAACGACTATATCCCTGTAGCGATAAAGTAATCGCTCTTGCCTTTAGATATGGATCCTGCTCTTGTAACGCCATTTCTGAAACAGCAGCAATAACATCTTTATCATTCCATATAGGATGCTTTATCTTATCAAGCGCAGCTTTTCGCTCAATCTGACTCCCTGACTTTAAGCCCGATACAATACTACTCACAGCGGGTTGCTGTGCCTGTTGCCAACCCTTGAATGCTAAAGGAACAATTGCAGTAATAAATGACAACACCAACCATATCGCCACTGCATAGATAATAAAACTAATAAATTTGCTTTTTGGCATAGTCCATTAACCTTAGAAGAAAGAATTTTAATTAAAGATAATCTACAGCTTATTCAATATAAATAAAAGAGTTCTGTGAACAATACGAGGATTTAGATTTGCCACCACCCTCTTTTATAATGAAGATGATACCAGTTAATCTATGTTTCACGGGTGTGATCGTTAATCCATGTATTACATGCACACACATGACATGTACATTAACAATATTCAAGATAAAATTTAAAGTGATCTATAACAAATTAAATTTATCAACAAGATTTTCGTATGCAGTAATGTAGGATTAAAATATAAATGGGTTTAGGGTTTATCTGCCCACAAATAAGATCAAAGTTTGAATGCGTTTCCAGGTAAAACAGTAAATGTCCATATATGTTTACTATTATTTTTAAACACTTTGTGAGTGACAGCATCACGGTATATTGTAGCACAAAACCCACCACCTTCATTTTTCTTATAACAAAATTCCCCACCCTCGCCGACTGTCCAGGTACGTTGTCTTTTTTCATTATCTCTATCATTAATAGAAATTGCAGTCCCATCATCCTTATAAAAGTGTTTAAAACTAAACCCCTTTTTTGTATGTTCACCTTGTATAGAGTTACCACTAAGTAATAACTTTATGTCTTTACCATTTAATTTGTCAGCTATCGCCGAACCTGACCAAACAATATATAATAAAATTATATATGAAATAGTTTTCTTCATTTGCTGATTCCTCTTATTCAATAAACAAGTTGGTTCACCAATACAGACCAAATATATAGCAGACCCCGACTGTCTTTGCCATAAAAATATTCATGAAAAACTCATAGAATACAACATTTTATTTTTTATCAGGTATGCATGATTAATCATTAGTTAACAAGCGCGCATGATAAGTGAAGGTTTACGAGCGCACTTTATCTATAGATAAACATTAGATAACATAAGTTGAAATTAATTAATAATAAATATGAGCCATTAACAATCACTCAATATATTATTTATAAATCAAGGAGAATTACATTTTAAATATTTATACACACAGGACATATAAACTTAAATGATTACATGTGCTTTTGCCTGTATCCAATGTTAACAACTTCCGGTCTATTTTTATGTTTTATCTAGCGTTTGGCGTAAACTAATTGCAAGTTCTTCTTGTCTATAAGGTTTATACAAAATTGGTATATCAGATGCGAATTCACTATCAATAGATTTTTTTGGTTCAAAACCTGTCGCAATTAAAACATCTAAAGTAGGTAAAACTGATTTTGCTTGTTTTATAAGAGTATAACCACTCATCTCACCTGGCATAATAATATCAGTAAAGAGTAAATCAATATTTTGCTCCTTACCTAGTATCTCAAGAGCATCGTTTGGTGAATTAGCTGTAAATACTTTGTAACCCAATGGCTCAAGGTACTGTCTTGCCAGGTTACACAATTCTTTTTCATCATCGGTTACGAGTATCGATTCTGAACCACGAGGAAGAACTTTTTTAGTATGATTGAATTCTTGTTTTTGAAAGCTGATATCTTTTAGTCGAGGAAAATACAGTTTTAATGTAGTCCCTTTTCCTAATTTCGAATCAACAGTAATTATACCGTCGCATCGTTTGATAAATGAGTAAACCATGGCAAGTCCAAGACCCGTGCCTTTCCCCTCTGGCTTTGTTGTAAAGAATGGTTCAAACACATGGCTTAGTGTTTTACTATCCATTCCATTCCCATTATCAGTCACACTCACAAGCACACCTTCACCGTTTATTGTTTCAGGTGTTTCGCTATCTGAAACATTACGAGTTTCAATTAAAATACTACCACCAACTTCTATAGCATCCCTCGCATTGATGACAAGATTTAAAATTATATCCTGAAATTCATTCGGATTAATATTCACTGGCCATACACCAGGCGAGCAAATAGTTTTCACAGATATAGCTGGTGTTAATGTTCGCGAGATGAGATCATCCATTTTTAATAGTTCATGATTGATATCAACATATTGTGCCTCATCACTCGTTTGGCGCGAAAACGTGAGCAGTTGCCGTGTTAAGCTGACACAGCTTTCCGTAGCCGTTATAACAGTTTCCATCCATTTTTGTAGTTTCTTATCTTCCTTAAGAGCTGAAGATATGAAGTCAATATAACCAAGTATAATTCCTAATTTATTATTAAAATCGTGTGAAACACCGGAAGCAATTTGCCCAATCGCTTCCATTTTTTGCGATTGTCGTAAAGCATTTTCAGTTAATCTTTTTTCAGTAATATCTTCAAGAGTGACAATAAAATGACTGACATTATCAAGTTCATCTTTTACAGGGGTTATAGAAATGTCACCCCACATTTCAACATCGTCCTTTTTATATAGAAGAAGCGTTTCTTTCAGAGGGGCTTGCTCATGAAGTGCTGAATAAATATTAACACTCGATGAAGCATTTGTTTTCTCTCCAAACAAAATATCAAAACCTTTTCTTAACAACTCCTCGGCTGAATAGCCAGTAATGTTTCCCATTGCTGAATTTGAGTACATCACAGGATTATTTTCAGATGCTTCCAATAAAATAATTCCTTCCTGGGCTGCTTCCATCGCACGATCTTTTATGTGTAAATCTTTAACAGCATGCAAACGTTCTAGTTCGGCACCTGCACGTGCAGTAAAAATTTGCATGATTTCTGAAAGCCAAATAGGCGGTTTCAGCTCTTTGTCATGCAAAAGAACAATTAGTCCAATCGTTTTTCCTGTGGAGTCAAGAAGTGGAGAACCAATATAACTCTCAATTTCCAGATTTGCTAATAACGTATCTTTTGGAAATGCTTTATGTACACCTTTGGTATAGGAACAATCACCGCTGGTTACGACATTTTTACACGGCGTGTGCGGAAGAGAATATGAAAAGTTATCGATAATCTGACTATTCCTGCAGGTAGCGAGGGTATTGATTTTCTGCTTATCATCCTCATTGATAACCCCAATAAATGCATACTTAGTTTGAAATAATTTACTGATACTGATAACTAATTGTTCAAAGAAGGCATTACCTGTGTTACCACAGATACCTGTTGCAATAGTTTTTATAGAATCTTCTGTCCGTTTTCGTAGAGTAATATCTCGCACAATCCCCTGAATACAATCTTTACCGTTAATTTCAATTAGAGACAGACTGACTTCAGCATCAAAAAGTGCTCCACCTAATTGCTGATGCTGCCAATTAAATGTTTCTCTATGACCATTCATAACAGAAAGAAGTTTTTCTTTTGCAACTTCGCTCGATGGTCTGCCGTCATACTGTGTAATGGGTGATAGCTCAACAGGGTTACGGTTTATAATATCTTCACGTATGCAGTTAAACATGGTTAACGCGCTTTCGTTGCAGTCAATAATTATATTTCCATCCAGTACTAATATCGCATCCCCTGCAGATTCAAATAATGAACGATATTTAATTTCACTATATGCCAGTTGATTGGCTAGTTTTTTTTGTTCTGTCACATCAGTGATGATATTACAAATTGCGTAAGGATTGTTCTTAGTATCAAGTAACGGGAATTCTAAGGTATGATAAAAATGTGTATCTTTTTTATTATCTAGAAATTTTTCTTCATATTCGATGAGACTCCCAAAATTTTTAATTTCACTATCACTTCCTGAAAATAGTCTATCTACTTTTCCATTTTTTATTCGATTATCATGATATTCCCTTATGTCTGTCTCGTACCGTTGATTACCCATTAAGTGTTGGCCATCAAATGACTTAATGGAAATTGAGGCTGGCATGTAATTAATAATGTCGTTAATGCGATCTCTGTCTTCCTGACTTTCCTGATGTAATTTTATCCCCATCAAAATAATAAACAGAGGGAAACCGTATTGTGCGAGCAGAACAAAGTTTAAGTTCTGTGTTATAACAATAAAATTTTCGACAAGTAAAATTGCAAAAATCAGATTTGCAATGAAAAGGAATAATGATGATTTGTTAGCTTTTAAGTACTGCCGTATGCAGGCATAGAAGGTGTAGAAAATAATTAAAAAGACCCCCAACCAACCCAGAATATAAACCAGCGATACCTGCCTCTCATGCCAAACAATGCTTTCACCCCAGGGTAAGATTCGAGTTGTTAAGACAGGTAACTCATAAAATAATGTGCCATACGGCCGTGCAACATTAATAAAAAAATGCAATCCCATGTAGGCGCTTAACATGATGACTAGCCACCTTGGACCAATTTTTGTATAGGTGTAAGTAAACCATGGCCAGATCGTTATAAAAATGAGCCCAAAGATAAGACGCCATTTGAATGCCGTTGCATAACTAATCGGATCATGGGAATGATAAAGGTAGAGTTCCCCCATCAAAAACGCTGCGATCGCAAGTGCACTTGCGCCTAGTTGGAGATATAAATAATTCGGTCTAGTTCGCTGAAAACAATTTTTAAAATGAAACAGAAAATGTGTACCTGCATAAATACAGATACCACCTAAGATCGCCAACGAAATACTAAAATAAGGCATGAATCTTTAAGCTCTCCATGTCGCTACGAAACGGCTCATGCTTTCTCAGACACTCATTCAATAGCATCAATAAACTATCTGGACTATATAATCCCCCATATAAAGTATGACTGTAGCAACGAACCTTGAAAACTTCAACAAATACGCTAAAATCGCTATTAACTATAAAATCGCTATTTACTGGATCTCACCTATGGGTAAAGCAACACCGTCTGAACCGTACTTCACACCGACACAAGTAGCTGAAATGTTTAAAGTAGCTCCGGTAACGGTCCGTTCCTGGGCATTAAATGGTCGAATAAACTTTTTTAACACGCCAGGCGGCCATCGGCGCTTTACTAAATCAAGTATTGAGGACTTTGCCCGTAAAACAGGTGTTGAACTCCCTAATACAAAGGGTGAGATGCGAGTATTAATTGTCGATGACGACCTGGAATACGCCACTTTTCTTGCGAATATTCTGAGAGAATATCGTGTTTTGGTCGATGTTGCCCGTAGTGGTTTTGAGGCAGGTGAAAGTGTCCAGACGTTTAAGCCCACTGTGATTTTGTTAGATTTAATCATGCCCGGCCTAAATGGATTCGAAACATGCGAAAAACTAAAATCAAGTGAGCGTACACAACATATAAAGATAATAGGCATTACTGGTTTTGATCATAAAGATTATGTTGAACATATTGTTACTCTTGGGGCTGATACCTGTCTTATAAAACCCATACTGAGTTCTACTCTACTTGAAACATTAGGGATTACTGAAGAAACCCAAAAAAAATAAAAGGTATAAACACACAACGCCATATTACCTTTTCGTTAGATAGAAACACCCACCTCAACACATGCACAGTTAATCCATGTTTTACGGGCGTACTTATCTATCGATAAACATTAGATAACATTATTGAAGTTAATTAATGGCGGCTATCCGGCCATTAGTGGTCATTCAGATTATGCCTGATCTCATACATCAGCATAAAAACAGATTAGCAACTAAGCTCCATATATTGCTTTCAATAGTGTTACTAATCGCCAATTTTGTCGTTCAGATTGTTAAGCAAATATTCACCGAACGCCCTTGCAGAAGGCGACTGTCCTTTCCGCGAAGGCATGAGCAGGCTCAACTGCGCCTTTTCCGAAATCCAATCAGGCAAAACCCGGATTAACAAACCATCAGTTATTTCTTTACGACATGTATAAGCTGGTAGACTTACAATACCAAGGCCTTCAACAGCGGCATTTTTTAATGTGCTCATGTCATCGCTGCAAAGTTGTGGGCTAAAGGGCACTGTGGTTTTTAGTCCCTCACTATTGTGCAGTGTCCAATGTCCTGCAGCGGGTTGCCATCCAACTTTCAAACTCTGTCTTTTAAACAAATCATAAGGTGTTTTCGGGGTGCCCGTTTTAGACAGATAGGCAGGACTTGCAAATAAATGCCATGAAACGGTGGCTAGACTCCTTTGAATAATACTCGAATCAGGCAAGGTTTCGGTATGTCCTCGTATTGCCATGTCCATACCTGAAGAAACCAAATCAACATTCTGATTAGTGACTTGCTGAATGAGCTCAACTTTTGGATGTTCTATCAGAAATTGAGCCACTAGTTGCTTGAGTGCAAACTGAGCGATTCCCACCGAGCAGCTCACGGTTACTCGTCCACTTAGGGATGTCTTTCTACTTTGTATGGCTGCCTCTGCGGCATCCATTTCATCTAGAAGCGCTCGAGCATGCTGGTAGAAAATCTGGCCCGTTTCCGTCACATTAAACTGGCGAGATGTTCTTTGTATTAACTTTATATCTAGTCTTTCCTCTAGTTTTGACACATGGCGGCTCAAACGTGACTTGGGCATATTTAACGCTTTAGCCGCCGGTGAAAAGCCTTGTTTTTCTACTACGTGAACAAAGTAATAATAGTCATTCAAATCGATCATATGATGTACATTCTCTCTGATTACAGTTCATATTGTTTCAAATATAGAACAAATGTTCCCACTTTTGTATCTACACGAAGTTATCGTTCTATTGCTAGTATAACAATCACCGTAAGACAAAACATAATTAGAGGATCGAAAAATGAATGCATCAATCAAATTCTCAGCAGGCGCCTCAGCCAAATTAACCCTAGCTCCCCAAATCACCCCGGCTAAATCCGGTGAAGTATTCAACATCGGAAGCGGTTTTAAGGCCCTGGCTTTTCGGGATGAGAACTTTACTGGTGCGATGGATCCACTGGTTATGGTGGATCATTACAGGATGAGCGAACCCACCTTTGGGGCTCATCCACACGCAGGCCTATCTGCAGTTTCAGTACTTTTTGAAGACAGTGAGGGTGCATTCCACAATCGAGACTCTCTCGGAAACGACGTCGAATTAATGCCAGGAGATTTGTATTGGCTGAAAGCAGGTTCTGGTGTTATCCACGATGAGTCGCCACGTAAGGGAGCTAAAATCCACGGGTTACAGGTTTTCGTAAATTTGCCATCTAAGGAAAGAAAAAGTGCGCCGAAGTCGATTCATGTTAAAGCGGAAAATATGCCCATATTTGAGAGCAACGGAAGTCGTGTCCGTATCGTGCTTGGCGATAGTAATGGGATGATGGCTCAGCAATCACCCGTATTACCCATGACCATTCTTGATGGGTACATTGATTCAAATTCGTTTTACTCTCACCAAGTAAAGGAAGAAAAAAGTGCCTGGATTTATGCTGTAAAAGGCGAGCTCATCGTGATGATTGGAGGTCGGAAAGTACACCTTTCATCGGGCCAAGCCACGTCTATATCTAAAGTTTTGTTTACTACCGATAGTGAGATCCACTTATTCAACCCGAAAGATCAAACAGCTCATTTTGTTCTGTTTTCAGCAAAGCCTATTAACGAAACTTACGTTCAAAAAGGGCCTTTTATCATGAGTACGGAAGCAGAAATTGCGCAAGTTGAAGCGGACTTTGCTGCAGGTAAATTTGGGCGTTTGGAATAACAACACACTTAGGTTTAATTTAACTATTTATTGGAAGAAACAAATGAAGATTTTAGCATTCGCAGCAAGCAACAGTCGCAAATCAATCAATAAAACACTTATGACTTACGCAACGACTTTGTTAGGCAAGCATACACTAGAAATATTAGATATCAACGATTATGAGATGCCCATTTATAGCAGTGATCTTGAAGAAGCACATGGGATTCCAGATGCCGCCAGTCGCTTTTTAAATAAAATAGAAAAGTCGG
>Ga0316207_10005050_pt1 | contig 11123 bp, 13 predicted proteins | sample 6weekpyrite_MG_FD_204943 | JGI IMG/M metagenome (GOLD analysis project Ga0316207, IMG submission 204943) | Microbial mat bacterial communities from mineral coupon in-situ incubated in ocean water Damariscotta River, Maine, United States -... | ecosystem: Environmental > Aquatic > Marine >...
CTGAACACTCCCCCTCAACCCATAATAAAGTCGTTAAAGCATCAGAAAAAAAGTCATCATCTTTCAGATCAAACTTGTAGTCACTGAAATCTTCACGTTCTTCCTCATCAAGCTCAGCCAGCTTGCACTCGATATGGGTTTTACCATTTTTAGTGTTCGTATACTGCTGACTAATATCGTATACATACGACCGATCCTCGCATCTCAATTTAAAATACCCCACGTCCATATAATCATCGGGGCCCAACAATCCATCCAGGACTATCTCCAGTTTATATGTTAAAAAGTCGTCAGTACGCAAGACTTGCCCCCATTCTTTCCTAACCCGCCGACTTTACCTCCTTTACCTGCAATCCAAGTCCTTTCGGGTTATCTGGGTTATCTGTTATCTGGTTATCTGGGGACAGTATACTTAATTCCTTTAACTTATGAGTGAAGGCATGAAATAGGTATACTGACCCCGGAATCCCCTGAATCCCTGTCCCCGGAATCCCAAATGATTACCTTGTACATTCCAACATGGTAAATCGCCCGCTTATAAAGCTCCATCGCAATTAATGGAGCAAATATCGTTATAGCATCTTTGATGAGGATAAAAATCGCAAGCATAGATAATACTAACGGATCATTACCCATTTATTTTCGTTGTTGAGGTAAAAACTAAATTTGTGAAAGTGGTACAAACGAGCTTTTGGTTCGGTAAACAAAATAGGTTCATGCCGGCGCACATTAACGAGTATACGTGATAACTTTCCATCTGCAAAAACGTCAAGGCGAATTTCTTTGTAGTCTGTTCTAAATTGATACAAATCCAACTCATCATTCAGCATGTCTTTACCCGTACTAATTTTTTCGTGTCCTTCTTTTTCACCGTCTAGTGAATAAGCATAAGCCGTTTCTTTTGCTCTTTGTGAATACAACTGCTCAATTTTGCCAGAATCTTTCGCCGCCATTGCTGAGTGAATTTCTCTGTATACTTCAATAAGTGAGTCATAATTTTCTTGGTTATTTTCTATTTTTTTACCATCTTGCCAAGCCCAGCGCGGAAAAGGTGATTTAATTTCAACTGACTCACTTATTAATACTTCTCCATCTTTTGAAACTACCACATCAGGGGTAGACTTCTCATTACTCAAATGATTTTGAGTTTCCACAAATTCAACACCATCAGGGTTAAATCTTACGATAGCCGAAGCCAAATTTTCTTTGGCACTATCGCCGTTTTGTCTAAACAAGGTCGCTGAAACATAAGCTCCTACATCATATGCTGGCGCTACATCAGCACCGTCATGAGGAAAACCGGTCGAAACGCTTAGAATATTTACGCCATCAACAATCGAATCGGGGGCGGGAACTTCAACCGTTAGCTGCCCTCTTTTAGACTCAAAATAAACAGGGATATCATTGACTCTGACATCCACAGCAACATTATGCAGATCGATATCGACCCCAAAATATGGAGCGGCGTCGGCTATGTTAGACATAATTAAACCCTTAATAATTAGTAAAGTTAAAATACTTTTAAATTCAAAATTCATTTTAATTGAGCCCATGTAATCTTTAAAATTCTATTAAATATCGCCTTTTGGCCAGATCAGGTGATTCGTTATCAGGCTCAAATTTGAGCCAAGTTTATATTCTTTAAACTTGGGTGTCCTGTTATTTTTCCCATGGTATGAGCAAAGGTATTTAGAATCAGAATACTGGACAGAGACTCATCCAGATGTTTTTTGACCTTGGCCAAATGTTTCCCCGCATGGGGTTTAGTGGCCATAACCTGCTCTACATAGCCCGGTGTTATCGATAGTAGTACCGCTTCCAGAATGGAACACAGAAATGAAACGCCAATAGCGATTGCCAAATAAATTAGCAATAATGTCATGTACTTCAATGCCTGATTGTTAGTTCTTTACTGTATGATAGCTTATTCAGACACACACATTAAGACTTAATAAAAACAATAACTTAGATTTTGTTGAAGGCTTCGGGTAGGATCTACACAACACACTGATTACACTCACAACATTGACCAGAAACGTGTATTCTCCAGGCTTAAAGCCTCCTTTTCTTATCTGGGGACAATATACTTAATTCCTTTAACTTATGAGTGAAGACATGAAACAGGTATACTGTCCCCGGAATCCCCCGGAAGCCGGAATCATGTTTAATATCAGCCGCCCCACCTAACCTTCATCAACTTTAATAATTCTAGATCGCTCTCCCAGAGTAATTTCCAGAGTAATGGTAAAAGTAATATCCTCTGAACACTCCCCCTCAACCCATAATAAAGTCGTTAAAGCATCAGAAAAAAAGTCATCATCTTTCAGATCAAACTTGTAGTCACTGAAATCTTCACGTTCTTCCTCATCAAGCTCAGCCAGCTTGCATTCGATATGGGTTTTACCATTTTTAGTGTTCGTATACTGCTGACTAATATCGTATACATACGACCGGTCCTCGCATCTCAGTTTAAAATACCCCGCGTCCATATAATCATCGGGGCCCAACAATCCATCCAGGACTATCTCCAGTTTATATGTTAAAAAGTCGTCACTTGTATCCATAATATCTATTCCTGGTTTGTCTTTAAAATACGGAGTCAAGTCTTGTCTTTTGCCTTAGCCTTACAACGCCATAGCAAAAGGCAAGACTTGCCCCCATCCTTATCTAACCCACCGACTTTACCTCGTTTGCCTGCATTCGAAGTCCTTTCGGTAGTAACCCACGCTCGATCAGTTCAAACAAGCCTTGCACCAGCAGCGCTAGTGCTGCAGCAGGAATGGCACCTTGCAGGATCAAGCCCATATCATCGAGTCGTATACCCGTGAGTATGGGCTGACCGTATCCGCCGGCACCAATGAGCGCACTCAGCGAAGCGGTGCCCACGTTGATCACCGCCGAAGTTTTTATGCCCGCGAGGATGGTGCGCGTGGCCAATGGCAACTCAACAATGCGCAGCCTGGCACGTGAGGATAACCCAAGTGCCTGTGCTGATTCGACAATAGCGGGCGGGATATCTTTGAGTCCGGCATAGGTGTTGCGAATAATGGGAAGCAGACTGTAGAGAAACAGGGCCATGATCGCGGGTGGTCCTCCGATGCCAAGTAGTGGAATCATGAAGACAAACAAGGCTAACGAAGGAATCGTTTGAAGGATACCAGCCACACCGAGCACAATCGCGCCAAGGCGTTCACGGCGTGCCGCCAGGATACCCAGTGGAACGGCAATAAAGATGGCGGCGCTCAAGGAGATTCCAACCAGTATCAAATGTTCAGCGGTGTGTTGCCAGAACCGTTGCCATGCGGTTTGTATCTGGTAGTCCACTTGCAGGTTGAGCGCCTGTTTCAAAAACCCTGCGGCCACTGCGGACTCTGCTTCACCATTGAGTTTCACCTGGGCATTCAGTGTGCTCATTGTGGCTGCATCAATGCGACCGGCAAGTCGATTGAACATCGCCGCAACTTTAGGTGCACGTTGTTCAACATCGGCGCGATACACAATGACCGCGTTATAAATCGGGAAGTAATTCAGGTCATCCTCAAGCGTGCGAAGCTTGTAATAGGCAATTTCCGCATCCGTTGCATAAAGATCGATAACCTGTAGCGTGCCTGAGGCAATTCCCCGGTAGGCTAAATCATGGTCCAGCCCCCGAACGTTTTGTTGAGGCAACTGGTAACGTTGCTGCAAACCTGGCCAGCCGTCGGCCCGATCCATAAATTCGTTACTGAAACCCAGGTTAAGTTCGGGATGGTTTTTTAAATCAGAAATAGACTGTAGCCCGAGTCGCTCGGCAAGCTCTGCTTTCATCCCGATGGCATAGGTATTGTTAAAGCCGAGCGCAGGCGTCATTCGCAGGCCACGTGCCCTTAGGGCCTGCTTGAGCTCGGCCTCGGTTTTCAGGTTTTCCTTAACCATGATCTCCTGTATCAGTGTGCCAGTGTATTCGGGGTAGGCATCGATCTCACCGCTGAGTAATGCATTCCACAATACCCGTGTACCACCCAGTTGGCGTTGATGGTGCGTCTCGATGCCTGTTTGCCGAGCCAGGTGCCTGAGCATCTCGCCTAAGATGACCGATTCGGTAAATACTTTAGAACCAATAGTGATACTCACTGGTTCCTCGGGACTGTTTGCGGCACTGGTTGCGGTACTGGAAACCGTACTTACCAGTAAGGCACAAAACCCCAACAGCATCACCCCTACCCTTTGTTTTGCTTTCATCTAAGTGCCTTCACCAGCTGCGCCATGGGTTCACGTTGTGCGGTAATGAATTGTTCGACGAAGGGTTCCGCCGGTGTCTGGGCCAGTTCTTTAAAGGAACCTGTTTGCACGATGCGTCCATCGCGCATTAGCACCAGGGTGTGGCCGAAAAAAGCCGCTTCGGCAATATCGTGGGTGACCATAACAACGGTTTTACCCAGCTGCGCAAAGATGGCTTTGAGTTCCTGTTGCAATTCGTAACGAATCATAGGATCAAGTGCACCCAGGGGTTCGTCCAGCAGCAACAGATCTGGGTCCAGCATCAGTGCGCGCATCAGGCTGACACGTTGGCGCTGGCCGCCGGATAGCTCAGCTGGGAAACGGCGCATCATTTTCTCAGGTAGCCGCACCAACTGGGCGAGTTCGTTGAGCCGGTCATCAATCCAGCGGGCATCACGGCGCAGGTAGTGCGCCATGACGGTGACGTTATCGCGTACAGTGAGATGGGGAAACAGGCCACCTTCCTGAATAACGTAGCCCATTCGCTGACGTATCTGCAGAATATTCTCAGGCGATAATTCAGTTCCTTCGAAAGTGATGGTGCCAGAATCTGGCTGAATAAGGCCTGTCATCAGGCGCAATAAAGTAGACTTGCCGCAACCGCTGGGGCCTATGAGCACTAGCGTTTCACCGCCAGGAATTTGAAGATCAGTCGGTGCCAGCGCCTGGACATCAGCCGGGGCATCGCCGTAGTGTTTAGAAACTTGTGAGATTAACAGCATACACAGAGTGTGCAGGATTTACCGACGGCGCTCAAGGACCAAACTATTAACCAGTTAACCAGGACATCCATGATATTAAATCTCATAGAAAACGGCTAAACCTTTATTTTTATTAATCTCTTTTGATGGGTATCCTATTAAGCCCCAGACATGACCACGTAAAAAGTATCTGTGGGCTCGAGGCATAGTGCTTCCTCCTTAGAGCTGTGTTTTTGTCCTTAAAAAACAACGTTTAAGCCTGGTATTCGGCCTTCTTCTAAAGGCTTTTACATTCTATTCAATGTGTTACGTAGGTCCGACCCTGTTACTGTTACTGTAACTGTTACTGTAAGTTGTTGCACCGCTGTTGTCGCGAGATAGGAAACCAGACTTGAATCGGTTTATGATTGAGTTTAAAGAGCGTTTAACTGATTATATTTAACTATGGCCAGTACTCAAAATTATTTACATCGTCTCATTTAATTATTCCATAGGTAAAACAGCAATCGTTAAATTAACATCATGTTCTACGGGCTCAAATCCATCATTGTCACCACTAAAAACTCGATAGACTTCGTTATTTGTAACAGCAGATTTAGCTCCAGCTTCCACCATGGCTAAACGTAAATCGGTACATGAAAGCTTAGTGTTATATGTACTATTAAATGCTCTGAAAACGACATTAGTAAAATTAAAATGTTGACCCGCTGCTTTTACAGAAAGAGCAACATTTTTGTACAGAGCTTTATTTGCCTTTACTATTTCACCCCGACTCTGTAATCCAGTCTCACCCTCATTTTCAATATTGAGGCTTTTAACATACACATTTCCCATAATATCTTTGGCAGTAAGAGTTGCCCCCTGAGCTCTATAATATGCTACTGCGATTTCCACTGCTGTGATAATATCTTCAGCTTTGGTGGCGTCTACGTTAAAGACCCACACTTCTTTATCAATCAGCTTAACCTCTCCAGGCTTTTTAGAAGATATGTCAAACGCTTTAATACCCATATACTTCAAACGCCATTTTTTATAAGAATCTAGTGTAGTTCTCAGCACATAAGTTTTACTCTTATTTTTGCCGCTGCTAAGCACAATTGAGACATCAGTTTTGTATAGTGGGTGACCTTCTGCTACCGTCATTGCACACATAATTTGCACTCTCCTTGACTATTCTGCCTAATTTGATCAGCACCCATAGTCGATTTCCATATGATTAACTATTATTATTAGTATTTGTAATTACAAATGAATTACAACAACCATTAAACCTCATCATCAGGCCCATCTGTAGAAGCAAAAATAGAAAACTTTGGTCCAACTTCATTCAGGGCCCTTACACCAAATTCATTTACTTGCTGAGCTTTAATTGAGTCATCTTGCCAATCCTGTGGGTCATATCTTAGGCACTTGGGAATATCCACAAGTTCTAATTTTTTGGCCAATAAAAACCCCTCAATCTGGCTTATTGCTTCTTGCATTGTATTTGCAGGTACAAAAGTTTCACCCATTAAGTACTTCTTGCCATCCAAAGCTACCAAGCAATCTTCCATTACCCTTGAAAGACTATAAACTATCCAGATACTTTTTTCACTCATTGATCATTCCTCGTTGTTGACCTTGCTCAACGTAAAAAGATACGTCGAAATGACTATAGTCCCTTCCCTGATCATATTGTTTTCACTCACAGTTTGGTGGTTTTCATGCAAGATCTATAATTAAGGCTTTTAAATAGTCCCATGTCAAACTACTTTAGGTCAAGAAAAATTTGCTGTCTGAATTCACAATTTGTGAATTGACCGAGTCCAAATTCAATTAATTGCATCCAACTTGTAATATAAACTTGAGTTTAGAGTCTCTGATGTAAAAAATCAGTAAAAATGTAAAACAAGTTGACATAGCGAGGGGTTTCGCGATGCCGCATCGCTACTTAGGGTCGGACCTATACAATCGCTACTTTGCGCAACTTTGGGCGCAACTTTGTGGACGCAACTTTGGGAATTAAACGGGATTAACCAGGAGGATTAACCAGGACACCATGATATTAAATCTCATAGCAAACGGCTAAACCTTTAATTTTATTAATCTCTTTTGATGCGTGTTTCGATAAGTTTGATAAGTTTTTGTGATTAGGCTGCAATCACTAATTTTTGTGATCATGAAAAATAAAAATATTTTGACCTAGTTAAAAGAGTAAATTGAAATTACCAATCATCAAAAACTACCTTTTTAAGTTCAATCGACTCTTTTACGTTATATAGCCTAACCTTGCTATTAGAACGAGGATATTGCAGGTCAAACTCCATAACAATCCGTTGTTGTTCTTCTGTCAGATTCTCATGGTTTGCCAACTGTTCAAATGCGGACACAATTTCCAAATCATCAAAATTCATCTCGTAAAAATATTTTTTTTGTCCTGAATGACAAGTGACGAGGTACTGGTAACAAACGTAACTCTCCTGACTCAACGAAAGGAAAATGCCCTCTTTCGCTCTCGCCATTGACATATTCAATCCTAAAGCTATAGATGTCTTCATTTTTAGCCTTAGCAAACCAGTGATATTTACTGCGATAACGCGACCATAAATTAAAGGGTATACCATTATTTTTCAAAGACGCAAGTTCTTCGGGTGAAAGTGAATTAGGTAACTGTTTAGCTATGTAAGCATCTGAATCTTCGACTGAACTAAAAGGTAAACGAAAGGCAATACTCGGATCTAACTCCACTTTTTCAGCCTGTCCGAAAAAGACTTCGACTCCCGCCCTCCCCTCTACCCAAACAGACACAACCCCGCCGGGTGCAATGCCTACCATCATTTTAGAATAGGTCGGATTTTCTTTATTTGCTTTTACACCAGCTTGAAAAAGTGCGACTATTTTATCATAGGGTAATTGAAATTCGCCTTGATAAAACTGTTTTTCTGCATAGGAAAAAAAAGTAATCTTTAAACGGTCAGGTAAGCTATGCGAGATACTGCCATGATTTGATAATGGATTTCCCCAACCCCCAGTTAATGTACCGCCGTCAGGAACATACAAGCCATGGTCCTCTCCTTTAAAAAGAAAAGTTCCACTTATGATCTCCATAGGATAACCTTTTGGCGCACATTCCGTTGCACTCCAAGTAAACTCAGTCATATTTTTATTCCCAACATTATTACATCCAGTTAATAATATAAAAAAAACATATAAATTAATTTTGATAATAAAACTATGCATCATAGATATACCTTACGAGCTTACCTTTTTTTATGTGGAAGATTATCGAGACATATAATAACAAAAGACCTAGATACAACGTAAGTCTTTGTTTTTATTTATTTCTTATGATGGGTATCCTATTAAGCCAAGATGAATAAACGGTTACACTGCCCTGACAAGAGCCTGGTCGAGACATGGTTCTTTGAAACCAAGCAGGTGTTTTAGGCGTTTAGGTGCGGTTCTCATTTGGGCCCGGAAGCTCACGAAATTAACGCTTCCATTAAGAGGCCGGATATATGTCAGCACGACCTATTTTTTGATATTGTGCGATAGACTGAAATGATTAATAGTTACTGTGGTGAGCATGATAAGGGTTCGATTTGCTTGACAACAGTGGAGCGTCCATATATGTCTCATAAGTTAATTTAGGTTTATATTTTTACGGTGGATGTGCTGATAATTTTCCGACCTGGCCCTATCATACCGTTAATTTGTGGTATTATTTATTAACTCGACTAAGAACAGGAACATGTGCGATGGTGGGATATGGGAAAGAACTCGCGAATGCGGTAGCGACTCATCTCAAGGAGGTAGGACCGATAGCAGAAATGCATCGTGACTATTGCGGTACGGGTTTTGTCTACCAGGCCGGCGCATTTATTTACACACATTTTCACGATGGCGATCCCAATTTGTTTCCGCTCGATAAGTCCGGCAGGTCAGGTGTGATTCACAGGTTTTCCTCAGAACAGGATTTTGTAAACTGGCTATCCTTACAGAACGACGCGTCGCTTTCAGCCTCGGGATCCGAGGATACCTGGTATGCAAATAATCAGAGGGTTACGCTTGAAAAGTTGAAACGGGCCGTAGGTATATTCCGGAGTTTTTCTAATACGTAAATGTGGTATTGAACATCTTTGATACTGACATCATCCGGTAGGTGATTAACCAGCGCTTTTATTTTAACCTGATATTTAAACCTGACACCCATCGTAAAAACACACAAAAACAGTAATTGTGCCATTTTATAAGTCGCCGTAAAAATTAAACGAAATTAAAAATTAAATTAAATAATTAAACGGGAAGAATTACACGGGACACCCAACATAACATTTGACAAGTATAACTAGCGAGCGTATTTTTTCAAACAACAAAAGAATGGATCACAACAAACCAGGACGTTAACTATGCCAAAACCCCGTTATGCACAAATGTCACTCACGGCAACGCCCTACTATCACTGCATGTCGCGTGTTGTTCGTAGGGCCTTTCTCTGTGGAGTCGATATCAACACCGGTGAAAGTTATGAACATCGTCGCCAATGGTTAGAAGACAAGCTTTTGGAAATTGGTGATATCTTTGCTTTAGATATTTGCTCCTACGCCATTATGTCTAATCACTACCATGTGGTATTGCATATCAATAAAGCACAGGCCGATAACTGGAACAATGATGAGGTGATACATAAATGGCACCAGCTCTATAAAGGTAATGCCCTGTCACAGAGTTACTTGCAAGGTGCCGACCTAAGTAAAGCAGAACGCAATGTTTTAAAAGAATATGTTGAAGCTTGGCGTGAGCGCCTGATGAGCATCAGCTGGTTTATGAAAATAATAAATGAAGACATTGCTCGACAGGCCAATAAAGAAGATCACTGCACAGGGCGCTTTTGGGAAGGTCGCTATAAATCCCAGGCACTATTAGATGAAACTGCCCTCGCCGCCTGCATGGTGTATGTTGATTTAAACCCAATACGCGCAAAAATGAATAAAACACCCGAAACCTCAGCGCATACCAGCATAAAAAGCAGAATAGACACCGCCATAAAAGCCCATCTTCCAAATGATAAACGTCAACAACCTAAAAGCTTATACCCCTTCATTGGTAATCCCAGAAAAAACATGCCTGAAGGCCTGCCCTTTAAACTCAATGATTACATCGCCCTGGTCGACTGGACAGGGAAACAAGCACGCAGTGATAAACGCGGTAAAATTGATGCAAACTTACCCCCACTATTAAAACGACTTAATTTTGAAACAGAAAACTGGTTGTATTTATCAACCCACTTTGAAAGTAAATTAAAAGGTTTGGTGGGTACAGCCATTAGCTTGAAAGTAGCCTGTGAAAAGCTGGGCTATAAACGTACGGTGTTTAAGCACTGTTGCGAGCAGTACTTTCCGTAAGAATTAATTCATAGACATAATTTAATTACCTTCAGTATCTTGCTGATGTTCAACTGTGATTTAATTTCAATAAAATCTTAAAATACGTCTATTTTATAGTCTAAATATAGCAATACAGAATAAAAACAATGATAACCTAACCTATAAAAAAATATTTAGCTTTTATATTCTTTAGACTGGGTGTCCGTATATTTTTCTTTAATTGTCAATCAACACTGCATTTATGAAATTCTAAAAATAAACGATTCAGTATTAATCTTTAACGTAACGGAAGCTCAAGGGGGCAAATCTTGACATAACATATTAAAACTTCTAACTGCTTTACTATCTTCTGACATCAGTAAATTTAATCTCCCTATCGTCTGAGTTCCCGTAAAGTGTAGTGCGTTCCTCCTTATGTGTTATGTCTAGATTTGTGACCCCATTCTTCTCATTCTTCTTTTAGACTGGGTGTCCTGATATTTTTGACTGGGTGTCCTGATATTTTTATTTTTTCACGCAACACATATAAACCAGCTTCTTCTACTGAGCGTTTATTCTTCGAGTGTCGACTAAGTTCAATTAATGCAATATCTGCTTTTGAACGATACTTCTCAGGAATAACATAAATTTCGATATCAGGACTAAAACGAGAGGCACTTTTAGTAGTATGTGCTTTAAAATATAGAACATCCCCCTGATGTTTAATATTAAAATATCCTGTGCCATAATCACCATCCCAGGTCATATTATTAATGTCCATAAAACGACTAGAACTCGATCCCTCTTTATTAAAGTA
>Ga0316207_10005051_pt1 | contig 11122 bp, 10 predicted proteins | sample 6weekpyrite_MG_FD_204943 | JGI IMG/M metagenome (GOLD analysis project Ga0316207, IMG submission 204943) | Microbial mat bacterial communities from mineral coupon in-situ incubated in ocean water Damariscotta River, Maine, United States -... | ecosystem: Environmental > Aquatic > Marine >...
GGTTATAACGTTAAGGAAAAGCGCATTACGCGTGATGAAGTTTATGTGGCTGATGAAGCGTTTTTTACTGGAACTGCGGCGGAAGTCACGCCAATTCGTGAAGTGGATAATCGCATGATTGGTAACGGTAGTCGTGGTCCTGTTACCGAAAAATTACAGTCATTGTATTTTGATATAGTTCATGGTCGAGTCGCTGAAAAAGAAGCTTGGCTGAGCTATGTGTAAATAAAAGATAGGAAAAGAAATGTCTCAAAACACATCTACTGTTAACACAAATACTAAAAATCATTATGAAGTCAGCAGTGCTGACTTGCCTTTGCATTGCCCAATGGATGGCATGACTTTGTGGAATTCTCACCCTAAGGTGTTTTTACCAATCGAAAAAACAGGCCAAGCAAAATGTCCTTATTGTGGTGCAGAATTCACACTAAAGGGCGAATAGTCTGATATGCAAAAAGTTCTTGTCGTCGGCCCTTCCTGGGTCGGCGATATGGTCATGGCCCAGTCACTTTTCCGTTTACTCAAACAAGAAAACACTCACCTAAAAATTGACGTTATCGCACCAGGCTGGTGTAAACCTTTGCTTGAGCGTATGCCGGAAGTAAATCAAACTATTGAAATGCCGTTTGGCCATGGTGTGTTTAAGCCGTCGGCTCGTTTGGCAATGGGAAAAAGCTTGAGGTCTGAAAATTATGATCAAGCAATCGTTTTACCTTATTCCTGGAAGTCTGCATTGGTTCCTTTCGGCGCAAAAATTCCCAAAAGAACAGGATTTGTTGGCGAGCTTCGTTATGGGCTATTAAATGATATTCGCAGGTTAGATAAAAAACAGTTGCCGCTCATGGTGCAGCGCTATTTAGCGCTTGGATTATCTGAAACAAAAGCTTTGACAGATTACCCTAAGCCAAAACTATATAGCGATGAAAAAACTCAGCAAGCGGTTTTATCCAAATTAGACTTGGAAAAACCAGCTAATGAAATTGTCGCTTTTTGCCCAGGTGCTGAATATGGCCCGGCAAAGCAATGGCCGGCAAATAATTTTTCAGCTCTAGCGAAAAAGTTGATAGCAGAGGGTAAAACGGTTTGGATTCTTGGGTCAGGAAACGACAAAAAGATTGCCGATGAAATTAATGAGCTTGCTGAGAATCAGTGCATTAATTTATGTGGAAAAACTACCTTGCAAGATGCTATTGATTTGTTAGCAATATCTGACGCAGCGGTTTGTAATGACTCTGGCTTAATGCATGTTGCAGCAGCGGTGGATACAAAACTTGTCGCGATCTATGGCTCTTCCGATCCTTCATTTACGCCACCATTAAGTGATAAAGTTGCTATCGCTAAAGTAGATATTGAATGTGCGCCTTGTTTTAAGCGAGAGTGTAAATTTGGTCACTATAACTGCCTAAGAAATATTTCTGCTGACAATGTCAAAGAGCAGATACATGCACTTTGATCTATAAGATAGCAATAAAAGGATTTTGGAAAAATGTCGGATAAACCTACATTATCGATAGCTATAATAACCTTCAATGAAGAGAAAAATATAAGAGAGTGTATAGACTCCGTGAACGATATTGCGGATGAAATAGTAATCTATGATTCTTTCAGCTCGGATAAGACCGAAGAAATTTGTATAAGCTATGATAAAGTGGAATTTGTAAAGCACCCATTTGATGGTCATGTAAATCAAAAAAATCGCGCGTTAGAGGCATGTTCCTCAGATTGGATTTTGTCAATCGATGCCGATGAACGAGTAACACCAGAGCTGAGAAATTCAATTTTAAAGTTCTTATCTAGTAATCCTGGTGCAATTGCGGCCAAGTTTCCACGTTTAACCTATCATATGCGAGACTATATTCGTCACTCAGGTTGGTATCCCAATGCGCGTTATCGCTTGGTTAAAAAAGGTTATGCAACGTGGGGCGGGGAAAATCCGCATGATGTTATTGAAATCAATGGTAAGGGTGTAATGCTTACTGGTGATTTGATTCATTATAGTTTTGTGGATTTGTCAGATCAGGTTAATACCATCAATAAGTTCTCTTCGATCAAAGCATTTACTCGCTTTGAAAAGGGAAAGCGTTTTTCTTTGTTAAGAATGCTTTTCAAGCCAGTCAGTAAATTTGTTGAACTCTATTTGATAAAACGTGGGCTGCTAGACGGCATGCGAGGTTTTATAATTGCTGTCTCATCGGCATATTCCGCATTTTTAGTTGAAGCGAAAATATACGAGTTAGATAAAACTGGACTAGAAAAATTAGGCAATCTACCGGTTTCTTATAAGAAGCAAAATTAGTCTTTTATTTATTTTGTAATAACTCGTTGTAAAGTTTTACGTATCGATTAGTTATGGACTCTACATCGTAATTTTGCACGGTCTGCCAAGCGTTTTTTGTGAGTCTTTGAGCAAGCTCGGGGTCTTCGATTATCCTTATAATGGCACGGGCAAGACCCGTTGAATCTTTGGGTTTAATAAGTAAACCGTTGCTTTCGTCTTGAATAATGTCAGGTATGCCGTCCACATCACTAGCAATGATTGGTTTTCTAAATTGCATCACATCTAATAATATTGACCCCAATCCTTCTTCATTAGAAGGAAAAACAAAATAATCGAATAACTCTATATAGTCGCCTACATTATCGACAAAGCCAACAAATTCAATATTAGCTAAATCTTTTGCTTCTTCCCGGAGTTCATTTTCGTCCCTACCCTGGCCAAGTAACAAAAATCTAATTTGAGGATGGCTTGATTGTAGCTGTTTGGCCGCACCAATTATTGTCCTCTGTCCTTTGTGATGATCTTCCAGCGCGCCAATGTGACCAATGATAATCTGGTTCTTATATTTTAACTTTAATTCTTCTACATAATTAACATTACACGGCAGGTCACTGCGCATTGATGGAATTATGTCGCAAGTGAGCTGAGAATCGTACTCAAGAAGTTGATTTTTTATTGCATTGGACAAGCCAATGATTCTTGTTGCATTTTTATAAGCTTTTTTTGTAAAAAATGAGTTACTAGGTTTATTAGGGATTCGTCGAGTAATAATATAAGGGATTCGAGTAAATTTGCTTGCAAAATAAGCGAAATGTGAAGAGCGCCCTTCATGGACATGTATTAAGTCAGAACCCGTCACCTTTAGAGTATGAAATAGGAAGGGTTTGCCAATTTCGATAACTTCTAGCTTTTCGATTGACTTCGAATTTTGAGCGAGGTCTGAATTTTTTCTGCAAATGAGTTTCTGCTTGGTGTCGATTTTGGAGAGGCCCAACATCAGTAAAAACGTTTGGCGTTCCCCACCGCGAAAACCCTTGGCTAAGTTAATATGACAAATGTTCATAACATATCTTGTATTTGGGTAAATTTTCTGTGAATGAGAAATTTTATAGGTTAAAATTTGTGATAAATAGATTATCCCTTTGGCTAAATGAATAATACATTAAATATTGCGATTACTCACATGCGTCATGCTATGACTGGCGGCGTTGAGCGTTACTTGAATTATATAGCAAGTTATCTAGCAGAATTGGGTCACAAAGTCACAATAATTTGTAGAAGTCATGAGGAAAAGCCTCATCCAACGATTAAGTTTGTTGTCTTACGCCCACTCGCTTTAGGCTCAGCTCATAGAGTCTACACATTTGCTGTGGCAGTAGAGCAACATTTAAAATCTCATCATTATGATCTTGTATATGGATTAGGCCGAACTTGGTCGCAAGATGTCCTGCGCTTAGGTGGGGGTTGTCATTTGACTTATCTGGAAAAGTCTCACTATGAGACCCATAGTCATTTGCAAGATTATTTAAGTCTTACGTTTATGCGACATAAAGTGGCTATTAATATTGAGCGCAAGGCGCTAACGACTTCCTTACCAAGAAAAGTAATTTGTAATTCAAACATGGTTAAGCGAGACATTATAAATCGTTACTCAGTCCCGGAAGAACGCATTGCCGTAATCCATAATGGAACTGATGTTGATAGATTTGACGCAAAGCTAAATCGTCCAAAAGCCGAGGCTTTACGTAAACAGTTATCATTACAAAATGAAGAACGAATATTTTTGTTTTTAGGTACTGGTTACAAGCGTAAAGGATTGGACTTGGTTCTTAATGCTTTTGCAAAATATTTACAACAGAACTTGAAAGGAAAATTGATTGTAGCTGGTTATGACTCTGGCGCCGAAGAATTTGAAAAAATGGCTGCCCGTTTAAAAATTGATGATTCCGCGATTTTTCTTGGTGGGCGTAGAGATCCAGAAGTTTTATATGCTGCTGCTGATGTTTATGTGCTACCAACACGTTATGATCCATTTGCAAACTCCACGGTAGAGGCTCTTGCTAGTGGAATGCCGGTCATAACTTCTGAAAACAATGGTGGTTCCGAGTTGATAAAAGAAGGAGTTAATGGCAGCGTGGTGGCTTTAGATGGTAATGAGGTTAATGAGATATTCGAAGCGATGTCTTATTGGGCTGTTGAAGACAATATAAAATTTGGCCGGCTTCAAGCGAGAAAAACTGCCGAGGAACATGCCGTGGAAAATAAAATGGAAGAAACCGCCCAATTATTAATGAATGTGTTAATAGAGAAAGTGACTTTTTGTGAAAATTAAAAGAATACTAATTCATACTCCTGATTTTCCTTCGTGGGATGGAGGTATCAGTACTATGGCTTATGAATATGCTAGTGAGTTAAGTCGTATGGGTTTTGAAGTTCAAGTTGTAACACTATACCGTTGTAAAGAGGATCTTTTGTGGGACTCTTCTCAACCCTTTAAAGTGCACAGGATGCGAAATATTAAGTCGAGTATTGCCGCATATTATTATCAGGTTTATAAAACTTATCGTTTTGTAACTGATTTTGTGCCGGATTTGTTTATATCTCTCAGGTGGGATTTTAGCGGATTAGTTGGTTGTGCTTTAAAGGGGCTTGGGAAGTACGAGCTGTTACAATTTTTTCATGGCAATGATATTTTTAGTGGGCGTCGTAAGAGTTCATTTTGGGAGGGTAAGTTTTTAAAGTCTATTAAAGGTACAGATCATATTGTCAGTGTCAGCCACTTTACTGATCGTTTGCTTAAAGATACGTTGTCTTTTGATGTTGATTCATATGTTAATAATCTCGGAGTAGATATTAATAAATTTTCCCCAGCGCAAGATGTAAGTTTCGTAAAAAACGAATTGGGTTTGTCAAACAAAAAAATTATTTTATCCTTGTCTCGATTAGTTCAGCGAAAAGGGCATGAACAGGTAATTAAGCTACTCCCTAAACTAAGTAGGGTGGTGCCTAATATATTATATGTTATTGCCGGAAAGGGAAGTTATGAGGGAAAGTTAAGGCAACTGGTGAGTGAGAATAAGGTTGATAATCTGGTTGTTTTTACTGGATTTGTTTCTGAAGAGGATAAAGTTAAATATTATCAGGCTTGTGATGTTTATGTGATGCTCAGCGAAACTAATGTATCCAGTGGTGATATTGAAGGGTTTGGTTTAACTTATCTTGAAGCAAATGCTTGCGGTAAACCAGTAATTGCAAAAAGGGAAGGTGGGGTAATTGATGCGGTCCAAGATGGTCAGAATGGGTTTTTTATCAAAAATGATATTGAATTATTGCAAAAGCTATCGTCTCTTCTTGCTGATGAGGAGTTTTATTTGGCAAGAAGTAAAGATGCACTTATTTATGCGAAAAGTAGATTTAGTTGGAGAGAATCTACAAATAACCTTGTAAATATCTTTTCAAAAAATTAGCGCTATGTTTTTTATTTGTATAAGGCGATGAAATTTGTTCGTGCATTTCTATCATAATCAGTTTGAAAAGAGGATTCATACACTTCATTGAATGTTTTCCGATCCAATTGTTCTTTCATATCCAAATTATATATTTGCATTTTATATTCATTAACAAGTAAGTCATAGATTATCTCGGAGGTAGTGTCGTAATTTAAATTGTGAATCTTGGCATGTTCAAATAATATTATTGGTTTGGAGTTAGTTATTGTCGATTTTGCTCCTCTTAATACTTCGTGCTCTGCTCCTTCCACATCTATTTTTATGAAATCGACTTTTAGTTCTGGAGGTAAAATACTGTCAAGAGTCCTGAGTTGTACTTTTATTTCAACTGCTTTTGTTTCTGTTGGGTAGTCTTGTTTTTTTAGGCCGCTCCATGATTCTGCTTTTGGTGCGTAAAAAAATGTTGCAGTTTTCTCTGTGTCACTTAGGGCAAAGTTGTAAATGTTAACAGTTTTATATTTGTTTTTTAATCCTTTTGCTAATTTAGGTATTGGCTCAAATGCGAATATTTTTCCATCAGGTGAAGTCTCTAGAAATAGGTCTAAAAACTTGCCTCTGTGAGCTCCAATGTCTATGCATACTGAGTCATTCTTTAGTAATTTCGGTAGTAAATTATTAATAATTTCATCGTCTCGATCAGTTCGAATTTTCCATTCATGCTCTCTTTTTATCTGCTGTTCCGATTTACTATTTTTTTTCTCAGTAGTTTTTTAATTAAACGCATTGTATTAGCCTGCTGTATTATTAGTAAGTTTATTAAAAATATTTTTAACTAAAGTGTTTGAGCCAGTTTTCTATAAAGTTAATATTCATTTGTAAGAACTCCGATCTTTTCTTTTCAATGTGCAGACTGATTTCAGTATGATTTGTTGTTAGGTTTTCTAACTTGTTATGAAGCAAATCAATATTTCGGATGTCTTTTTGATTAAGGAGAAGATTTTCTTGATCTAGTAATTTCATATGAGCATCGCATTTCACATTATATGAAATTGCTAGCATTGGTACCCGAGCTCCTGTTGCAAAGAGCAGTGCATGTCCTCGCATGCCAACAACAAATTGTTGTTGCTTATAAAATTCCATGAGATTTTCTGGCGAGCTGGGAATGAAAACAGGAATGTTTTGATTTTGAGCTACTTTAATACACTTTTGATCTTCAATAGGGTGGTGTGCAACAAGCACTGCATGTAATCCAAGCCTATCAAAATAGGCTTTTACGCTTTTTGATAAAAGCTTCAAGTCTTCTTCACTAACTCCTCTGGATGTCATGTTTAATGCTATAGTATTTGTTTTACTAGAACTTAAACTAGATAATAAAAACTGAGAGGGGCAAGGGGTTAATTCAGCATGCTTTGCACCAATTGAGTGCATAAAATTGAGAGAATCTATATCTCTAACTCCGATTGATTCCGTTAAGTCAGCGAAAGCGCTTACACGTTCTTTAAAGCTACTTGTGAATTTCCAGCGCTCATGCGGGGTGTGTTCTGCGTTTATCCCAATTGCATAAAAGCATTTTGGGAAATTCAATTTTCGATAATTTTTAAGTGATACGTTGAAATAAAAACCAGATGCTTTTTTGGGTAGATTATAAAGTAATCCACCACCACCCAAAATTAAGCCGTTACACTTTCGGTTTAATTTTAACCTTTCAAGAAAATTGATGGGCTTGCTATCAATATTAATATCTTGAAAGAGCGCGTCAGACTTTTTAGTTCTTATTAATGTTTTTATGCCTGCCGCGGCACCGAGATCACCTAAATTGGGAGTATCTGCGAAAAAATGAGCAAATTGCATAGAAAAACTAACGTAAAATGTGAATTTGAATTAGAATATGGGATGTTATCAATATTATCATTAAATTTCTTAGTTTTTTGACACTATGACATCTGTAATTCCAAATTTTTCTGCTGCAAAGATCGTGGTAGTAGGCGACATCATGCTCGACCGTTACTGGCATGGTGGTACTTCGCGTATTTCTCCAGAAGCGCCTGTACCGGTAGTTCATGTAAAAGATATTGAAGAACGGCCTGGTGGTGCAGGTAACGTTGCCTATAATCTAGCGACACTTGGTTGTTCGGTGAGGCTCGTTGCTCAAACGGGCAAAGATGAAGTGGCTGATAGCTTAAGTCGCATTCTATCTGAGGTTGGGGTTTCGTGTGATTTTGTGGCATCTGATGATGTGCCTACCATTACTAAGCTGAGAATTCTAAGTCGTCATCAGCAATTAATTCGATTAGATTTTGAAGAAAAATTACACGAAGTGCTGAATGACGAACTCTTATCAGCTTTTCGCAAAGATGTAGAGTCGCATAACGTTGTTTTGTTGTCTGATTATGGTAAAGGTACATTAAATAGTGTTTCTGACATGATTGACATAACACGTCAAGCTAAGAAACGTGTCTTGGTAGATCCCAAAGGCAGTGATTTTTCAATTTATCGTAACGCGTCGGTTATTACGCCAAATTTTTCTGAATTCACCCAAGTGGTTGGTGGGTGTGAATCGGAACAAATCATTGAAGAAAGAGCGCGTAATCTAGCAAATGAATTAAACCTGGAAGCTATGCTAGTGACTCGCGGTGAGCATGGTATGTCACTCATACCTGCAAAAGGTTCTGCATTGCATATACCGACTAGAGCTCGCGAGGTTTATGACGTAACTGGTGCGGGTGATACGGTAATTTCAGTAATGGCAGCAGCGTTAGCGTGTGATGAAAGCTTGGAAGATGCTACAGTTCTAGCAAATGTGGCTGCGGGTATTGTTGTTGGTAAGCTCGGTACGGCAGCGATAACTGAGTCCGAATTACGTCTAGCGTTAAAAGAAGATCAAGAGCATGATCTTGGTGTTGTGAATAAGCCTGATCTACTAGCAGCGATTAAAGATGCCAAAGCGCGTGGTGAAAAAATCATTATGACCAATGGTTGTTTTGATATTTTACATGCGGGTCATGTGTCTTATTTAGAGCAGGCACGTCAATTAGGCGATCGTTTGATCGTGGCGGTCAATAGTGATGAGTCGGTAAGGCGTTTAAAAGGTGAGAAACGGCCCATTGTTCCTTTAGAGCAACGCATGGCGGTTTTAGCCGGTCTGGCGAGTGTGGATTGGGTAGTAGAATTTGGTGATGATACTCCACAAGAATTAATCTGCGACCTGTTGCCTGACATATTAGTGAAAGGCGGAGATTATCAAGCAGAAGATGTGGCGGGTTACGATTGTGTCACTAAAAATGGTGGTGAAGTTAGAATCTTACATTTTGTTGATGGGGTTTCTACTTCTAAGATAGTTAGAGAAATTATTGAGTCTCATTAAGTTGTAGAATTATTTTTTGACTAGATTCAACGAAATAGTCACCAGCCCAAGGTCCATAGAAGTTTACATCTCTCATTATGTATGAATCCATGCCTTCAAACTCTGTTGGCATGATATATCCGATGTAATCCCCATTAAAAGAATTAATCCAGGGAAATACATCATTTTCAATTCCCCAATTTTCAATATTTTTCGCAAGTATTCCAGAAAAATCCGCGGGATACGACATAAAAAATAGTTTGCCAATTTGTAATGTATGTACATATGTCGATTCATTATGGAAAACTATTTTCACTAATAAAGGGCTTAGCCGCCAGTTATCACTAATCCGATAATTGCTGCTAGGTAAATCTATCCTAATAATTTTGGAATTAATTGAGGTGCTTCCGGTTTTCCAAGATTTTATTCTTTTAGGTTCAAGCTCTTCACTATCTTTTGGGGTAGTCATAGCTTCGTAGATTAGGTTGCTAAGTCTTTCACCGAGATAATTGCGTTTATGAAGCTCATTGGTATCGCTTGATTTAATTTTATCAGTAGTTGGAGTGAATCCCCCTGGGGCGCCAATGGTGAATATATTGATTCCTCCAAGATCTTGTTCCAGATTATTCATAATAATGGATGGATAGTCGCCGCTGATTTTTCGATTGGTACGCCCCAATATCGTTGGGTGAACGCTTAGTGTTAATAAATTTGCGATACGATTATTATTTTTTGCATTTCTAACTTCCAAGATGTTTAGTGTATTGTGGGAAGTACTTTTGTCCGCTAGCTGATTGTGCATATAGCTATTTATATAATTTGTAGAGATCGCGTGTCTTGAAAACTTAATATGTGAAGCCTGCATTGATTGACGACTATTTAAAATGGCATTAGCTATTTTATCGGTTAGTTTTTCAAAATAGTTTTTTGAAAAACTACCAAGTGTTTGCTCAGCAACAATGCCATTAGCATAGCCTCCTGGTCCAGAGTGGGTGTGTGTTGTGCTAAAATAGATTTCTTCTCGTTGTAATTTTGTTTTTTCAACAACAGTCTGAACTAATTCGGGTAAGGGTAGTAATATTTCCGGCGATACGATTGAAACGGTGTGTAATCCATTGCTAATACTAAGAACTCTAACAAAGACTTCATCAATGTGACCTGTATTTTCCTTAGGATCCCGGGCTGCATTTCCACCAAGCGGTACGCCTGCAGGAGGCGTGATGTTGATCTTGATTGCATTTGATAAAAGTGTTCCAGATTGGGTTTCTGGTCGAAGCGCTGCTATGCGTTTAAAAGTGTTTTTCGCATAGTCGGTTTGAGAATAGTGAGTTTCATCAACTGGCCATGGACCGACAAAAACTAAGATTGAGCAGATAACAAAAAGAAGGACTATAGAAAGTTTCTTTTTCATTGCTCAGCGCTATTTTTTGTTTTCCAAATTAGCCCAGCCAACATTGTCATCCATTGGTTCTTGTTCTTCATCTCTTAATGAGTAAGATTTGCGATTGCTGGATTCATAATAAGTACGTGACATTAGCTCACCGAGTATAGCTGTCGTTAACATTTGTACTGATGTGATTGCGAGCAAAACACCAACCAACAACAATGGTCGGCCACCAATGTCTTCGCCGGAGATTTTAACGCCAAGTAAGTAAAGCAGAATGACACCGCCCAATGCGCCAGTAATTAATGCGAGCTTTCCAAAGAAGTGGCCCGGTCGTGCACTATAGCGCATAAAGAAATAAACGCTTAATAAATCCAAGATAACTCGAAAGGTGCGGCCAATGCCATATTTTGACTGTCCAAGTTCACGCGCATGATGGGTAACGACTTCTTCTTTTATTCTTGTTGCTTTGGTTTTAGTTGCCATCCATGCGGGGATAAAACGATGCATCTCACCATACAAACGAACATTTTTAATGACGCTAGATCGATAGGCTTTCAAACTGCAGCCATAATCATGCAATTTAACGCCAGTAATTTTAGCGATTAATCGATTGGCGATTTTGGAAGGTATTTTTCGTAACCACAGACCATCTTTTCTATTTTTCC
>Ga0316207_10005052_pt1 | contig 11120 bp, 7 predicted proteins | sample 6weekpyrite_MG_FD_204943 | JGI IMG/M metagenome (GOLD analysis project Ga0316207, IMG submission 204943) | Microbial mat bacterial communities from mineral coupon in-situ incubated in ocean water Damariscotta River, Maine, United States -... | ecosystem: Environmental > Aquatic > Marine >...
AAAACAATTGGCGTCATTGCTAAGTCGAATTTGGCGTTTTAGGAGTGATTCAAGGTCTTGTTGAATGTTTTGGTTGTTTAGACAAGTGGAATTTGAATTTTTTAATCTACCGGTAAATTGTGAAATGGCACCGGGCGTTCCAATACCAATGGTGGTTTTTTGTTGTAAATCGATTTCTAGGTCAAAAATAAGGCATTTTATAGCCATGAGCGTTGCTTGGTAGTCACCTTGAGGTGTAGCAATCCGTTTTTGATAAATTGGATTATCAGCGCTGTCTAGTGCGATTATCTCAATTTTGGTGCCGCCTAAATCAATTCCTGTTCGAATATTCATCATGTATTAATTTTAATATGTATTTTATTTATTTTATTCAATAAGTTAACGGTTTCTATTTGTTAGGTAATTATTTTCTTGAGATGTGAGATTAGCACTCTTTAGGGCGTTAATTTAATGTATTAGTAGCCGATACATTATTTAATGAGATATTTTAAATTTACAATACTTAAGCATTTGATTTTAGGGTTGGATTCTGAGCCTAGAAAACAAACAAAACTTTGGAAGACTAATTTTTTACTATTTAGTCTGCTTTTTTTGTTATCCGCTTGTATGAGTGATCAGGAAGAATCCGCAGATGGGAGCTCGTCCACTTCAACAACTCATATCGTATTATCTTCAGATTCGTCAGTATCTCCAAATTCAGTAATATCCTCCGATGCAGTTTATCTTTCAGAAGTGGGTAGTAATTTTCAGTTAACGGCACTGCTAAAAGATGCGAGTGGGATTGCTTATGTAGAACAACCGACATTTGTATGGTTGAGCGATGCTGAAAATATTGTGTCCATTGATCAGACGGGCTTGATTACCGCAAATGCTTTAGGACAAGCAAATATTCAAGTATCAGGTGGTGGCGTTAGTCATTCGATCACCGTCACAGTAAGTGCTGACATTTCTACACTCAATGCAACCGTGAGGTATGCGGATAAGGAATACGGTGCGGCGGGTTTCACTAACCGTTCTGATTTTTTTAAAGCAGTTCGTTATGCCAAAGTAGATCTGATCGCAGTAAATGGCTCAACTATAGAACAAACCACATATACCGACGCAGATGGAAAGTTTTCTTTTACCGGTGTATTAACCAGCCAGCATTCGATTAGCGTATCTGCACAAACTGATGAAAGCTTAGGATTAAAATTACAGGTGGAAGATCGCTCAAGCGCTATATACTCTGTGAGTAAAGCAGTAAGTTTGTCAGATCTAAACAATTTTATGATGGATATTCCTGCTGGTAATACTGCTGCAGGTGCTTTTAATATCTTAGATGCATTTACTAACGCTGCTCATTTTACGATGGCCTATAGCGATGCAACTCTGGTGACTTTGTCTGCTTTTTGGCAGCCCAATAATTCCGATGGTACTTATTTTTGTACAGGTTTTGATTCTGCTTATTGTCTCCAAGGCGCTGGAGTTTATATATACAATTCTGTGAATGGTGATACAGACGAATTTGATGATGACGTGTTATATCATGAGTTTGGTCATTATTTTGCGCATGCCTTATCGAGAGATGATTCTTACGGCGGTTGTCACTTATTATCCAGTAGAGATTTAGATCTTCGCTTGGCTTGGAGTGAAGGTTGGGGTGATTTTTTTCCTTCAGGTGTGAAATCGTGGTTGAGCGATCCGAGTCGCAGTCATTTGTTATCTGCAGCAGATTCTCTACCTATTTCTGCTTATGTTGATACTTATGCGAGTACTGCACAGATTTTTATTGATATGGCAACCATGAGCCAAGAACGATATAGTTCGGCAGGCAATGAGATGGCTGTGGCAAAAATATTATGGACACTGTCTGAGCGCTTTGGCATGTCAGATATCGTTAAGGTGTTAAGTGATTATTTGCCAAATATTGGCAATACAGCGGTAAATCTAGAATCTTTTTGGGATGGCTGGTTATCTGAACACAATCCGAGTGCGGGTGATTTGCAAACACTGGAATCGATTTTTGAAGAAAGACTGGTGTTTTATCAAGACGATGAATTTGAATCTGATGGATCACCAAATGATCAGCGTAAAATTCTTTTGGGGCAAGTAGAAACGCATTATTTATATCGTTCCGATTCATCAACTGACTCGGATTTTATTGCTTTTGATGTGCAAGGAGGTAATCAATATACGTTGCAGACCAGTGGATTAACTGGAGGTGCAGATACTTTTATTCGGGTGCTAAATAGTGGCGCTAATCCTTTAACTGTAAGTGGCGCTTTAGTTGAAAATGACGATGCTGATGTAAATGCTTATTATAGCTATGATTCTGTATGTGGTTCTTCTCGAATCAAAAACAATAGTACTGCGTTGGCATCAAAAGTAACCTTTACAGCGCCTAGCACCGGCACATATTATGCTGAAATAAGAACCACTACGGATCCTGAGCCCTATTTATCTGCGGGTCGATATGGAACTTATGACTTCCGAGTTAGCCAAAACTAATGAAATTCATTTTTAATCAATGTGTAGACATGAAAATAATGACACGGCTTAATACATTTATTGTTTTATTTTTTGTGGCCTTTAGTATAAATGCTAAGCCATTGCCATCTTTGTCCATGAAAATGAACTGGAGCGATGGTATTGCATATGAGCAAGCTGTTAAAGTACATGTGGAAGTCGTATCACAAATATCGAGTGATAAAATGGATTTTAAATTGAGTTTACCAGCTGGTGTGACATTAATGGATGGTAAAACTTCGTTTCAACAAAAAATTGAAAAAGGACAACCTTTGTCTTTGGGTTTTACTTTGTTTATTGAAAAGAGCGCTGTTGGTCAAATTGGTGCGACGGCAAGCATTGGCGATGCTTCACAAGTTTTTTTTCGTGCGTCTAGTCATTTGAAAATAGACAGTGTGGTGAAATCACAGAAAAGTGGTGCACGTGTTATCCCTCTACCTGCGTATCGTCATACGGAACGTAACGGTGTCAAGCTACGCGAATATCAGTTACCTTAAAAGTGTATTTCTTAAATATAAAAAAACTGCGAATTTTGTCGCTTCTCGTTTGTTCATTATTTATTTTAGTTGGTTGTAGTTCGGATGAAGCGGAAACGCCGACAGTTAATGTTCAAACTCTTGAGTTGTCTCCAAACAATTTAACCATAACCCAATTAGATACCGAATTGTTACTTAATGTAATTGCTACGGATGAAAATAGTGACGAAGTGGCATTATCTAGAGGTTTAGTTTGGCAATCTTCAGATGAGTCTTTAGCAACTGTGGATGCTCAAGGAAAAATAACCGCCCTTGCACCTGGTAATTTAAAAATCAGTGTTTCTTATGGCGCGTTAACAGATTCTATAGATGTTGAAATTACAGAAACTGATGTTTCAATTCAGGGGAAAATATTTTATCAAGATAAAAAATATGATAATGCGGGTTTTACGAATGGATTTATTCCATCTTACAATAATGTACGATACGCCACAGTAGATTTATTGGATGCAGATGGCAAAATTTTAGAAACTACGCAATCTGATTCAACTGGCTGGTTTCAGTTTGGGCATATTCTTCCTGAGCAGTATACCATTCGGGTATTGGCAGAAGTTAATGTAGAGCCAGCACCCGGATTTTCTGTTAAAGACATGGATGGTAATGTTTATGCGTTAAGTAAGAGTTCAGAAGATGGTGTGACCACCTATGATATAAAAATGTCAAAAGATTCTGAAGTTGCTGGTGCATTTAATATTCTCGATGTGTTTGTTTCAGCAGCTGAATATTCACGTGAAGCTTTGCAAGTGGATATAGCTGACTTGTCAGTGTTTTGGGAGTTTAATAATGGTCTTGGGACTTATTATTGCTCTGGCTTTGATAAAGATTTTTGTAAGCAAGATCAAGGAATTTATGTGTTGAATATTCCTGGTGGTCAATTTCCTGATACAGATGAGTATGACGATGACGTTTTGTTGCATGAATTTGGACACTTCGTCATGGAAAAACATTTTGTTGATGATTCTCCTGCAGGTTGTCATTTTATTACTACCAATGATAGTGATTTAAGTCTGGCCTGGAGTGAAGGTTGGGGGACTTTTTTTGGTTCAGCTGTTAAATCTTGGATGAAACAAACACCAGGACAAAAATTATCTTCCATCGCGGAGGTTACTTCTTATGTAGACACTGATAGTGTATCTGCTTTTCTCAGTTATGATATTAAATCAATCGATGATTTAATCATTGAAGATAAAGTAGAAGATAGTTTTTTTTATGCCAGTAGTGAATCAGCAGTCAGCAAAATCTTGTGGACAATTTTTGAAGCTTACGATATCGATAAGATTAGGGACGTCTTGGCAAATCATTTTATGACGACCTCGCAACCGACAAATTTAGCTAATTTTTGGCAAGGCTTATTAACCAGTGACCTTTATGATGCTGGGCAGTTAACGGAATTAACATCAATTTTTGCAGAGCGTCATGTTTTCTATCAGGAGGATGATTTTGAAGATGACGATAGTATTAGTACATCGAATCTTATTCAGGTAGGCGCTACAAATGTGCCAGATCATTATTTGTACAAAGATGATTTGGGTGATGATATTGATATGTTTGCCTTTGATGTGGTGTCTGATAAGACCTACCGCGTAGAAACCAGTGAATTGAGAAATGGGATTGATACTTATATTCGAATACTGGATGAAAATGGCAATGTTGCCGATATCCCTGGGGAGGTTATGGAAAACGATGATGCGATAGATGGTGTGTATTATCGATATGATAGTGATCCATCCTGTGGTTCAAATCGTTTTTTTAATGATAAGACCTCACTGGCGTCGAAAGTAGAGTTTACTGCAAATATTTCCGGTCGTTATTATGTAGAGGTGAGCCACCTTGCGACAAATTTTGATAAATTTGGCGCGGTAGGCCCTTATGGAAGTTATCGATTAACTGTTGAGCAGGTTGAGTAGCTAATATATACCGAGTAGTTACTAGTACTTTATTATTTTTTCTAGGATAATCAATTGTTAAATTTGGTTTTGGTAAAGCTCTTGCAATAATATTTAATTGCCTGAAATTTAAACTAATGTGGGAAGTGTAGGTCAAATCTTCGGATTAATATAAAAAACGTGAAAATAACAGAATGACAGCATTAAATTTAAAGAACTTTTCGTCAATAAATACCAGTCATTTAATGACTTCAGTGTTGCCCGCCCTTGCGACAGTGGTTTTGACTATTATCATAGCGAATACTTTTGCTTCTCTGACTTGGAAGTTCGTCCCTGCATTACCGAATGTCGCGGCGCCAATATTAATGGATGAAAGTTTAAAAAGTACACAAACAAGAGCTGTGGCAAATACGAACAACACTTATAAGCAATTACCTAACTGGCACTTATTCGGTGTTGTTCAAAAAAATGTACCAAAAGCGGTGGTTCAGCCGACGCCAGTTGCGCCTAAAGAAGCACCGGATACCCAGCTTAGATTGACTTTGAAAGGAGTTATGGCATCGCCTGATATGATGGATGCATGGGCAATTGTTGCTGATCGTATGGGTAATGAAGATAGTTATGGGGTAGATTCTAATTTGCCAGGTGGTGCAATTCTCAAGGAAATTTATTCCGATAGAATAATTTTAGAGCATAATGGTCGATTAGAAACGTTACGTTTGCCAAAAACGGATGCTACTGGGAATAAGTCGATTTCTTCGTCAAACATCAATAACAGGCGTTCCGGAAGAAGAAATACCCGCGCGAGTAATAAGAGCACTCGCTCTGTTCAGCCACGTGGCAATGTAAACCGAGTCTCTAGCGCTGGTTCTACGGTATTAAAAGGTTATCGCGATAAATTATTAAGTGATCCACAATCAGTTATGAATACGGTACGGGCTGAACCATATCGACAAGCCGGTAAATTAAAAGGTTATCGAATTTTTCCAGGTCGTGATAAAAGCCTGTTCGGTCAATTGGGTTTAGAGCCTGGTGATGTGGTAACGACCGTTAATGGAATAGATTTAGATAGTCCCTTAAAAGGGTTGGAAGTTATGCAAAATGTCACTGATGCGAGTGAAGTTAGTGTTGAAGTTTTAAGGAACGGCGTTAATCAAACCTTTTTGGTTCCTATGAACTAAATTTTGCTAACATAATATAGATTTTGAATAGTTATTTACAAACAAAAATTGGAATTATCAATGTATCTGCGTAAGACGTTATGGATAATAGGCCTGACAATCGGGTTAGCTTGTGTTAGCGGAATAGCCTTGGCGAAATCAGTAACTTTAAACATGAAAGCTGCTGATATCAATGCGGTCATAAGTACGGTTGCTGAAGCAACGGGAAAAAACTTTATTATCGATCCAAGAGTGAAGGGTAAAGTTACCATAATATCTACCAAGTCTATGAACAAGGATCAGTTGTATCAGGTATTTCTCGCCATATTAGATGTGCATGGTTTTACTGCTGTTCCAGCTGGCGGTGGTGTCGTCAAAATTCTTCCTGATTCTGATGCCAAACATTCGGGCACACCGTCTGATGGTAAGGGTGAAGAAATGGTGACCCAGGTGGTTGAAATTAAACATATTGCTGCCGCACAATTAGTTCCTATTCTTCGACCTTTAGTGCCACCTCAAGGACATCTTGCTGCCCATGCACAAACTAATGTGCTTATTATTGCTGACCGCGTAAGTAATATTGAACGTTTGATGAAAATCATTGAGAAGGTCGATGAGCCAAGCGGTAGTGAAATTGAAGTTATACAATTGGAACACGCCTCGGCAAGTGAAGTTGTGCGAGTTCTTACCAGTTTGCAGCAAAAAAATAAAAAATCTAAATCAGCCTCGAATGCTCCAACTTTAGTCGCAGATGAGCGTACTAATTCCATTTTAATGGGTGGTGATAAATCTGCTCGATTAGCGCTAAAGGGTTTGATAGCGCATTTGGATACGCCATCTGAAACTGTGGGTAATACCCATGTAATCTATTTACGCTATGCTAAAGCAAAAGATTTGGTGGCAGTGCTAACGGGTGTTGGTAAAGTTAAAGCTAAAGCAAAAGGTAAAAAAGGGAAATCAAAAGCTACGGCTGCTCGTCGACAAAATAATGATTTTAATATTCAAGCTGATGAAAGTTCAAATACATTAGTGATAACTGCTGCGCCAGATATTTATCGATCGCTGCAAGCAGTTATTCGTAAACTGGATGTGCGTCGTGCTCAGGTTCTGGTAGAAGCAATCATTGCAGAAATTGCGGCGAACAAAACAAATGAATTAGGGATGCAGTGGTTTGTGGACGGCTCACAATCCGGTTTAGCACCTGTAGGCGCTACCAGTTTTGGCTCGCCTAGTTTAGGTGATGTAGGTTCTGCAGTAATACAAACCAATGCGACAGGTACGCCACCAGCCAATGCATCAAGTTTATTAGGTTCTGGATTGACATTGGGTGTTGGACGTTTTAATAGTGACGTTTTAAATTTTGGTGGTTTAATTCGAGCTCTCGCGGGAACAAGTGCAGCAAATTTATTGTCAACGCCAAATATAGTGACTATGGATAATGAAGAAGCCGAGATTTTTGTTGGTCGTGAAGTCTCTGTACCAACAGGTAGTTTTACACAGACCAGTACAAGCTCGAATAATCCGTTTACGACATTTAAACCTAAACAAGTGGGTATACGTTTAAAAGTAAAACCGCAAATTAATGAAGGTGATGCGATTAAGCTGGATATTGATCAAGCCGTAGACGCGATCACGGCTGGTGATGCAGGTACAGCAAATCTTGTTACTAGCCAACGAACAATAAAAACATCCGTTATGGTTGATGATGGTCAAATTATCGTGCTTGGTGGACTAATAGCGGATGATGAAAATAATACCGTGCAAAAAGTGCCATTCTTAGGAGATATTCCTATCATAGGTGCAATGTTTCGTTACAAGCGTAATGTAAAAGACAAAAAGAATTTAATGGTATTTTTACATCCCACTATTTTAAGAGATGGTGCAATAACGTCTGAAATTTCAAGCTCGAAATATTCAATCATTCGAGAGCAACAAATTCGTAGCCGAGGTGAAGATAGGGAAGCAGTAGCGAAAAATCTTGCACCAATAATGCCGCGCGTAGAAGCTCTCGTTGCCCCTATAAAAGAAAAAATAAAGGCCGAAGAAGATATATTGGAAAGCGATATATTTAGTGACGATGCGCTCTAAAATGACTATGCATATGCCTGATCAAAACGATGAACTGACAATAAATCCGATATTGGATGCAGCGGAGTCTGATGTGCCTGTCGTTCAGGAAATGCGGAAAACAATAACATTTGCACATGCCAAGCGGCATCAAATATTAATCGGAAAGTTATTTGATGGCTTTTATCATGTTTATTGTGGTCCTGATGTGAAGCCTCAAAGTTTGACTGAAATACGTCGTTTTTTACAAACGCCGCTTAAAATTCATAGTGTCAAAACTGATGAGTTTAATCGTCGATTACAGGAAAACTATGAAGGTGGTTCGAATGAAGCCATGCAGATGGCTGATGAACTGGGTGACGAGCTGGATTTATTCAGTGTGGCGAAAGAGCTAGCCGAGCCGGAAGATTTGCTGGAAGCTGCCGACGATGCACCAATTATTCGATTGATCAACGCCTTACTTACCGAAGCAATTAAAGAAGGTGCTTCGGATATTCATATTGAACCTTTTGAAAATCGACTCGTAGTACGCTTGCGTGTCGATGGTATTTTGCGTCAAATTTTAGAGCAACAAAAAGCGATTACCAGTTTGATCGTTTCTCGTATTAAAGTTATGGCGAAACTGGACATCGCTGAGAAGCGCGTACCGCAAGATGGCCGTATTTCACTTCGCATTGCCGGTCGATCAGTGGATGTGCGGGTATCAACTTTGCCATCAGGTCATGGTGAACGAGTGGTGTTACGTTTACTTGATAAACAAGCTGGGCGCATTGACCTCGAACAACTGGGTATGGATAAACAGAGCTTTGAAATCATGAATGAAATGATTAAAAAAGCACATGGGATTATTCTGGTAACTGGTCCTACTGGTTCGGGTAAAACAACCAGTTTATACGCTGTGTTGACACGATTGAATGATCGGCAGCGCAATATTATGACTGTGGAAGATCCTATCGAATATTATCTTGATGGTGTTGGGCAAACCGCAGTGAATACTAAGGTTGAGATGACTTTTGCAAAAGGTTTGCGCGCGATTTTGCGGCAGGATCCCGATGTTGTCATGATTGGTGAAATTCGTGATTTAGAAACTGCTGAGATCGCAGTCCAGGCCAGTTTAACCGGCCATTTAGTGTTATCTACCTTGCATACGAATACGGCTGTGGGTGCTGTGACTCGATTAAGAGATATGGGTGTTGAGCCATTCTTATTGTCATCGAGTTTGGTTGGTGTAGTTGCTCAACGTCTGGTTCGAGTATTATGTCCAGACTGTAAAAAACCAGCGAAAGCTTCAGATCGTGATTGTGCGTTAATGGGAATTGATAAAAATAATCCACCAACGGTTTTTCATCCTCAGGGATGTGAATCCTGTAATCATTTAGGTTATCGTGGCCGTACGGGTATCTATGAAGTTATTGAAGTAACTGATGATTTGAGAAATATGATTCATGAAGGTGCGGGTGAGCATCAATTGGAACAATATGCCCGAACGAGAACACCTGGTATTCGACAGGATGGTATGCGGAGAGTGTTGAGTGGTGATACTTCTTTGTCAGAAGTGATGAGGGTTACACAGGAGGGCTAATGAATGAGTTTTGAATTCGTGCTTTACCCATGGTAGGGGCGATTTCAAAGACACATTGGCCATCCATGGCGATTGACGCCAACATCCATGACGGCGACACTTTGAAATCGCCCCTACCATGGGTAAACCACTCTGTGCTGAGTTTTTCCCTTACAGTTACAATTTTATAAAAGGTTTTTCCGCATGGGAGCATTTGAATATAAAGCACTGGATCCTGCCGGCAAGGAGGTGAAAGGTGTACTTGAAGGTGATACTTCGCGTCAGATTCGACAGCTGATTCGTGATAAAGGCTGGGTGCCTTTATCTGTTGATGAGGTGCGTGAACGAGAAGAAAAAAAACGCAAACAATTTTCATTATTTAATAGCGTTAGCGCTACCGATCTCTCCCTCATAACTCGTCAGATTTCGACACTGGCAGGATCAGGTTTACCTATTGAAGAAGCTCTAAAAGCTGTCTCTCAACAAACAGAAAAACCACGTTTGAAGAGTATGATAATGGGTGTTCGTTCACGGGTTTTAGAAGGACATACCCTGGCAACTGCTCTGGCGGATTATCCTCATGTATTTTCTGAGTTGTATAGAAGTACCGTTGAAGCAGGTGAGCATTCGGGTCACATTAATGTTGTGTTGTCTCGTCTCGCTGATTACACCGAAAGTCGGCAAGCGTTACAGCAAAAAATGATGATGTCATTATTGTATCCGGTATTAATTAGTATTGTTGCTGTGGCTGTGGTTGTTTTGTTATTGGCTTATGTTGTTCCTCAGATTGTTGAAATGTTTGATCACATTGGCCAGGAGCTACCAGCATTAACACAAGGATTAATTGCAACGAGTGATTTCATTACTTCCTATGGAATATATATCGCGTTTTTGGGTTTGTGTGCCTTTTTATTTTTTCGTTTAATGTTACGAAATGATACTTTTAAACGGCAATACCACCGAATATTGTTGAATTTGCCCTTATTGGGCAAATTGGTCAGAGGGTTAAATACAGGTCGTTTTGCTCGAACATTTAGCATACTCGCTGCTAGTGGAGTACCTGTGCTGGATGCCATGCGGATTTCTGCTCAGGTATTGCAGAATTTACCGATGCGGGATTCAGTTCTGGAATCTGCTAATCGTGTACGTGAAGGGGCCGGAATTAGTGAATCTTTGGCCGTTGACGGTTATTTTCCCCCTATGATGATTCATTTGATCGCAAGTGGTGAATCTAGTGGAAACTTAGAAGATATGTTGGAAAGATCGGCTGATACTCAAGAGCGGGAAATGGAAACGCTTTTATCCGCTCTAATGGGTTTATTTGAGCCGCTAATGATTATCGGTATGGGGGGAACGGTCCTAGTAATAGTTATGGCGATAATGATGCCAATATTAGATATGAATC
>Ga0316207_10005054_pt1 | contig 11119 bp, 10 predicted proteins | sample 6weekpyrite_MG_FD_204943 | JGI IMG/M metagenome (GOLD analysis project Ga0316207, IMG submission 204943) | Microbial mat bacterial communities from mineral coupon in-situ incubated in ocean water Damariscotta River, Maine, United States -... | ecosystem: Environmental > Aquatic > Marine >...
CTTCAGCCTGATCACCTGACGGTCAAGTTGACTGGTTCGGCCGGGCAGTCATTGGGCGCGTTTGCGGCACCGGGACTAAAGCTGGAAGTGTCTGGCGACGCAAATGATTATGTCGGCAAGGGCCTGTCGGGCGGTACCATTGTGGTGCGTCCTCCGATGGCCAGCACGATCGTGGCATCCGAAAACACGATTATCGGCAACACGGTTCTGTATGGTGCCACCAAGGGACACCTGTTCGCGGCGGGCCGCGCAGGAGAGCGCTTTGCCGTGCGTAATTCCGGGGCTCATGTGGTGATTGAGGGCTGCGGCAGCAACGGCTGTGAATACATGACCGGCGGTGTTGCGGTTATCCTTGGTGATATCGGTGCAAACTTTGGTGCCGGGATGACCGGCGGCATGGCGTATCTGTACGACCCACAAGGCAAGGCAGATAAAATGCTCAACCGTGAAACGCTGGTGACATGCCCGGTTACTGTCGACCACTGGACCGATCAGCTCAAAGGGCTAGTCGAACGGCACCTGGCAGAGACAGGCAGCAGAAAGGCCGAGGATATTCTTCAGCATTGGGAGATCGAAAAAGACAACTTCTTGCAAATCTGTCCGAAAGAAATGCTGGTCCATATCCCGGCTCCGCTCAGCCATGAACAAAAAGCTATTCCAGCCGAGTAATTCCAGGAACAGCACCAGGGTGCCGGCCAGGTTCCGGCACCCTTTTGACCGATCGGTCGGCTGAAAATGATCTTTACCGCAATGGTTCGTGCCCTATAGTCAGGGAATGACAAAGATTATTGCGCTGCGCACCCGCCTTTTATTGATGCTGTTTGCCGGGCTGGTGCTGACCGCCTGCACCGACGCCGCGCCCAAAAACGGGGGCGACATTTTGGTCCTCGGCGATTCTGTCATGGCTTGGAATGGCACTGACGAACAGTCTATCGGTGATGTAATGGGAAAGGTCCTGAATCGCCAAGTCGTCGATAAATCTGTTCCCGGCGCGAAATTCAGCAATGACAGCGCGTTGTTTTCCGCAATCGGGTTTGACATCCGCCAGCAATATCCAGGCGGTAGGTGGAACTGGGTGGTAATGGACGGTGGGGCGAATGACCTTGGCTTCAACGACTGCAAGTGCGGGGCCTGCACACCTGTTGTCGACCGGTTGATTGCTCCTGATGCGCACAGCGGTGATATCCCGACATTTATCGAAGGGCTACGCCGGACCGGGGCGCAGGTGCTATGGATGGGCTATTATGCCGGCAACGGAAAAGGGTCATTCGAAGGCTGCCGCGACGATCTGGTGTTGATGGAGCGCCGCATCGCCCGCTATGCGGCCCACACTTCCGGTGTCACGTTTCTTGACGCGGAAAACGTCATCGACCGAACGGACCCCACGATGTTTGCAAGCGACAATACCCATCCCTCGGCCAAAGCCTCGAACCTTATCGGGACCTATTTGGCAAAAGCGATCTCAGCCCGAGACAACCGTTCACATTGACCGCTCCGGACGCTAAGAGGGGGCCATGGCAAAGCGCGCATCACCCAAGAAGAAAAAGGCCCCTCCCGTCCAGCGGCGCAGCATCAAACGCCGAGCGATTGGTGGTTTGATCAAAGGCTTAATCGCGGTTGCTGGCCTGCTTCTGGCCATGATCTTGCTGTTTACCATGCTCAACCCGCCCACGACCCCGTACATGTTCAGTGAAGGTCGCAGGTTGGGTGGCGTGAAGCAGCAGTGGGTAGCGCTTGAAGACATCGCCCCCGTGGTGGCGAGGTCTGTGGTCGCGGCGGAAGACGCCAATTTTTGCGAACACTGGGGCTTTGACTTGGCGGCGATTAAAAAGGCGATCGCCGAAGGGTCCAACCGGGGCGCTTCGACACTAAGCCAGCAAGTGGTCAAGAACGTCTATCTTTGGCAGGGTCGCACGTGGGTACGCAAGGCGCTCGAGGCGGCTCTCACGCCGGTGGTCGAAGCAATCTGGTCCAAGCGTCGGATCATCGAGGTGTATTTGAACGTTGCCGAGTTCGGCGAAGGCGTATTCGGAATAGACGCCGCTGCTCAGCATTACTTTGGTGCGATCCCCGCGGAATTGACTGATACGCAGGCGGCGCGACTGGCCGCGATCCTGCCGTCGCCCAAAACACGGTCAGCATCGCGCCCCTCTGCTTCGGTGCGACGTCGCAGCGCACAGATACGCGATGGGGCGGCAACAATCAGCAAGGATGGCCGGGCCTCCTGTTTCGAGAGTTGAAAATCCCACCCAACACGGGCATGAGGGTTGTGTATTTCTTTTCAGTACCGGAACCCGTTTATGGCGCGCTTGTATCATGTCCCCCTATCGCCTTTTTGCCGTAAGGTGCGGCTAAGCCTCGCCGAAAAAAAGATCGAGGTAGAGCGTGTAGAGGAGCGTTATTGGGAACAGGACCCGGATTTCATGCGTCGCAACCCTGCGGGCAAAGTACCGGTTTTGCAACTTGACGGGTTTATAATGTCCGAAAGTGCAGCCATCTGTGAATACATCGAAGAGACACGTCCCGAACCTGCGTTGATGCCATCCGACCCGGTGCAGCGCCTGGAAGTGCGCCGCTTGGTAAGCTGGTTTGACGACAAGTTTCACGATGAGGTGACTTCAAAGTTGCTGTACGAACGGGTCAACAAGAAGGTGATGAAACAAGGCTTCCCCGACAGCAGAAACGTAAAGGACGGGGCCAAGGCGATTAAGTATCACATTGATTACATGGCCTGGCTACTGGACCACCGGCGCTGGTTGGCTGGTGATGTCATGACACTGGCAGATTTCGCGGCCGCGGCGCATCTGTCATCGCTGGATTACATATCGGACGTAGACTGGAACCGGTCTGATGTGGTCAAGGATTGGTACGCCAAAATCAAGTCTCGCCCGGCTTTTCGGTCGCTGCTGGCTGATCAGGTTCCGGGCTTCCCCCCTCCGAAACACTACAATGACCTTGATTTTTGATCTAGTCGCGGGTGGTTCTGCTTGAACAACCCCTTGGATACGGCCGGTCTAAAGGACCGTTTGGTTTCCCAGGCGTCAATCGAGGGGTTTGTGTCCTGCCGTGTGTGCAGGCCTTGGGATGTGCCGGATGTGCCAGCACGGCTCGCGGCGTTCGTTGACGCCGGATATCATGGACAAATGGAGTGGATGGCGGACCGTATGGCGTGGCGTGGCGACCCTGCTGCGCTTTGGCCCGAAGCGAAATCGGTTATCATGCTGGCTGAAAGCTATACGCCGCTCTATGATCCGACATCAGTCCTGGACGAAACGGAAAATGCGGCAGTTTCTGTTTACGCGCAGGGTCGGGATTATCACGACATCGTAAAAAAGCGCCTTAAGCGGTTGGCGCGGTGGTTGATCGAACAACAACCATGCGAGGTAAAAGTCTTTGTCGATACCGCGCCCGTGCCCGAAAAAGCATTGGGGCAGGCGGCAGGTCTGGGCTGGCAGGGCAAGCACACCAATCTGGTCAGTCGCGACTGGGGCAACTGGGCGTTTCTGGGTGCTATCTTTACAACCTTGGATCTGGACGTGGACGGTGCGGAAAAAGACCACTGCGGCAGCTGCCGTTCCTGTCTCGCAGCCTGTCCGACAGATGCATTTCCGGCCCCTTACAGGCTGGATGCGCGGCGTTGCATATCGTATCTGACCATCGAACACAGTGGCCCCGTGGACCCTGAACTGCGATCCAAGCTAGGCAACCGTATCTATGGGTGCGACGATTGTCTCGCGGCGTGCCCATGGAATAAATTTGCGGTACAGGCCAGCGACATGCGCTATCACGGTGGCGTGGGGTCGCCACCCCTGGCCGAGCTTGCAACCTTGGATGACGCCGCTTTTCGAGCCCGGTTCAGCGGCTCTCCGATCAAGAGGATCGGGCGCGACCGGTTCATCCGCAATGTGCTTTACGCTATCGGAAATTCTGGCCAAGCTGACCTGGTACCGACGGCGCAGGGTCTAGTCGGTGATCCGGACCCCACGATTGTCGAAGCGGCACAATGGGCCATCGAACAATTGGCCGGAAAATGACGTGAACGGGCTGGACCGATCCTGTTTATTCTCTAAACCAGCAGAAAGCTGAGTGAGGAAAAGTCGATGGCGTACCTGCTGGGAGTTGATACGGGCGGCACCTATACAGATGCCGTATTGATCCGTGACGAAACCGTCGTTGTTGGGGCAGCCAAGGCGTTGACCACGCGGGCCGATCTTGCGATTGGCGTAGGAAATGCCGTGCGTTCCGTCTTGGCCCAGGCCGGCATCGAAGCGGCGCAGGTTTCGCTGGCGTCACTGTCGACCACGCTGGCAACCAATGCGCTGGTAGAGGGGCAAGGAGGTCGCATTGGGCTGATTTATATCGGTTTCAAGGAACGTGATTTGCAAACCCACGGTCTGGCCGACGCGCTGAAGGGTGACCCGTGCCTGTTGTTGGACGGGGGCCATAACCATGCCGGTAGCGAAGCGCAGCCATTGGACGAGCCGCGGCTGACAACCTTTCTTGAGACCCATAAATCTGAGGTCAGCGGCTTTGCGATTGCCAGCCATTTTGCCACTCGTAACCCGACGCACGAACTGCGGGCCGCTGAATTGGTCACGCAGATCACCGGCCGCCCGGTGTCTGCGTCACACCAGCTATCTGCCAAGTTGAATGGCCCCAAGCGGGCGTTGACTGCGGTGCTGAATGCGCGCCTGATCGGAATGATAGACCGCTTGATCGGGCGCGCTCAAGAAATACTGGTTGAAATTGGTGTGACAGCCCCGCTCATGGTAGTTCGCGGTGATGGTGCGTTGATATCAGCATCGCAGGCCCGCGAACGCCCGATAGAAACTATCCTGAGCGGACCTGCGGCATCAATCGTGGGTGCACGTTGGTTGACCGGGGCCGATCATGCTCTGGTCAGTGATATCGGCGGCACCACCACAGATGTGGCCCTTCTGCGCGATGGCCGCCCCACGATTGACCCGGCAGGTGCGCAGGTGGGTATCTATCGTACCATGGTCGAAGCGGTTGCGATGCGCACCACTGGCCTGGGGGGCGACAGTGAAGTACATTTTCGGACAGAAGGTCTGCAAGGTGGCGTCACATTGGGGCCAAAGCGCTTGCTGCCGGTGTCTCTGGTCGCCGTTGACGATCCTGAGGTTGTTCACCAGGCACTTGACGCACAGCTTCGCAACGCAACGCCGGGGGAATTTGACGGGCGGTTTGTGCGCGTAGTGCCAGGACAAACGCACGAAGGTATCGGCCCGCGTGAAATAGCGCTGCTGGATCGGATCGGCGATAGTCTGCACCCTCTGGACAAGATCCTGCGCGCCCGAATAGAGACCGGTGCATTGAAACGTCTGGTGGAAAGAGGACTGGTCCAGGTCGCAGGTGTGACGCCTTCCGACGCAAGCCATGCGCTGGGCCGTCTGGATGCATGGGATGCGATGGCGTCGGTCAAGGCGCTCCGGTTGCTGGGGCGCAGAAGAACAGGAGCCGGAGAAATGCTGGCACCGGATCCTGACAAGATGGCGCAGATCATTATTGATCAGCTAACGCAACAGACCGCATTGGCCCTGTTGGAAACCGCATTCGCTGAGGAAACGCCCGCCTTTGACGGCAGCCCCGATGTCCTGGCCCGGCACATCCTGTTACAACGTGGCCTGGGGCACCATCGCGGTTTGCTGAAGATTGACGCGGCTTTGAACCTGCCAGTGATAGGGTTGGGGGCATCTGCTGCGGCATATTATCCGGCAGTCGGAACGGCGGTAGGGGCAAAGATGATTTTGCCTGAACATGCCGGGGTGGCTAACGCAATCGGGGCTGTCGTGGGGCGCGTCACCATGCGCGAAAGTGGGACAGTCACCTCGCCCGCCGAAGGTAAATTTCGTGTTCACCTTGTCGGGGGCCCCCAGGATTTCTCGGACCAGAGCAGTGCGCTGGCATTGCTGGAGCAAGCGTTGCGCACCAAGGCCCACGCTGACGCAGCGGCGGCCGGAGCAGCCGATATTCAAGTGACCGCACAAAGAGACATCCGCACGGCCGGCGTGGAAAATCGCGAAGTCTTTGTCGAGGCAATCGTGACCGTAGAAGCAACGGGCAGGCCAAGGGTCGCTGTCGGTTGAAATTTTGCCAGCCTATATACAATGGTCGCCGAAGCCGGCGAGGGGCTGTTAATAAAGATTAATTTTTAGAAAATTGACATAATCTGAACACAATAGACTTCTATCTTAGCGGGTGTTCATGGCCTCGGTCGTGCGACATGGTTAGATAACGAGTTGTTTTGTTTGGATAGGGATGGCGATAAAGGCCGCAAAGCTCCGAATGGAGTGGTACGCATCGTCTTTCTTTGGCGGCAGTGAGAGATTGTTTGCCTGCGATTGATAAAAAAGGCGGGATAATACCCGCCTTTTTCTTATTCTGCCGCTGCGCGTTTGGGCAACACCCAGTCGGGACGCGGATAATGGCAGGTATACCCGTTCGGGATACGCTCGAGGTAATCCTGATGCTCCGGTTCTGCTTCCCAGAAATCAGAGACGGGCTCGACCTCGGTAACCACTTTGCCGGGCCATATACCCGAAGCTTCGACATCCGCGATTGTATCAAGTGCCACAGTTTTCTGGACTTCGTTTTCGTAATAGATGGCGGATCTATAACTTAGCCCACGGTCATTGCCTTGCCGATTCAAAGTTGTGGGATCGTGAATCTGGAAGAAAAGCTCCAGTAAATCCCGATAGCTAAGTACGTCGTCTTTGAATATCACCTCAATTGCTTCCGCATGGCTACCATGATTGCGATAGGTCGCGTTCGGCACATCGCCACCGGAATAGCCAACCCGCGTGGAGATAACTCCGTCCCGTTTGCGGATCAGATCCTGCATCCCCCAAAAACATCCACCAGCCAAGACTGCGCGTTGCGTGCTCATGACACATCCTCCACTTGATTTAGATAATCGCCGTACCCTTCGGCTTCCATCGCATCGCGAGGAACGAAGCGCAGTGACGCTGAGTTGATGCAATAGCGCAGCCCGCCGCGATCGGCGGGGCCATCCGGAAACACATGGCCCAAGTGACTGTCACCATTGGTACTACGGACTTCGGTGCGCACCATGCCAAGACTGCTGTCGCGCAGTTCCGACACATATGCGGGTTCGATCGGTTTGGTAAAACTCGGCCAGCCGCATCCGGAATCGTATTTGTCAGACGACGCAAACAGCGGCTCTCCGGAAACGATATCAACGTAAATTCCCGGTTCCTTGTTGCCAAGCAATTTGCCCGTGCCCGGGCGTTCGGTTCCGTTTCGCTGGGTGACCCGAAATTCTTCGGGTGACAGGGCGTCGATGGCAGCTTGGGTTTTTTCATAGGTCGGCATGGAAGTCTCCTTTGAGTCTTGATGTATAAGATGGGGGGAGATTTGGATTTTCAAAGGATTTATGTGCGCGTCGCAAATTTGTGTGAAGCAATGCCGTGCTGTCCTAAGTTTACTTCGCTGCGCAGTGCATCGGCGACGACCTGGCTTTCAGGCTGTACGCTGACGTGATATTTGAACCGCCAGGATACCGATGGCGATGATCGCGACACCGATGGCGTCCTGAAGCCCAAGCGGTTCACCCAACAATACCCACGCGATTGCCACACCGAAGAAGGGATTGAGAAAGTGAAACGTCGCCGCCCGCGTCGCGCCAATTCGGTTGACCAGCCAGAACCAGACCACAGTCGCAAGCAATCCCGGAACCAGACAGGTATAGGCAAAAGCCGCGGCCAATGGCCAACTCGGATTGATATAAGGTGTCTCGAAGGCTAGCATAGCCAGGGTCAGTGCCACGCATCCCACAAGCATTTGCAACCCGACGACCATCAGGAAATTCCCGCCCGAAGTCGCACCCCGCACCAGCAAGGTCGCGGCCGAAAGTGCCACCACCCCGATGCCGCATAGCAACAGGCCGGTCAAATCAACGCCACCGCTGATCCGCGCACTCATGATGACGATCACGCCGATAACACCCGCGACCAGGCCACCCATACCAAGGGGCCTTAGCTTTTCCCCTAGAATTAACCAGGTGGCCAGCCCGACCAGCAGCGGCATTGTAGAGGCGATGATCGCAGCGAGTGACGCCTGAACAGTCTGCATCGCAATAAAATTCAGGCCCAGATATACCGCGTTCTGCAAGATTCCAAAGATTATGGTCGCGCGCCATTGCGCCGGTGTGAGCCGCCAGGATTGCCCCAAGGCCAAGGCGATGCCGACCCCCAGCAACCCCGATATAAGATACCGGGCCGACAAAGCCGTCAGCGGCGATGCATCCGCAACAATGATCCGCGCAGAGCTAAAGGCAGACGACCACATGAATGCAAACGCGAGGCCCCCAAGAATTGCGCGTATGTCCATGCTGAGCCCCTGAGGTTGATATCTTGCGAACCCTTTCGCAGATGCGGGATGAGGGCAAGCACGTTTAAAGCAAAGCAGCCCTGCCTAAAACGCAAAGGGCCGCCCCTAGGGCGACCCTTTGTCAAAGCCTGTATCCAGGTTTATTCGTTAACGCTGTCTTTCAGCGCTTTCGCGATGGTCATCTTCACAACCTTGTCCGCGTCTTTTTTGAACTGTTCGCCGGTGGCGGGGTTGCGCACCATACGTTCAGGGCGTTCACGGCAATAGATTTTACCGATGCCGGGAAGCGTCACCGCTCCTCCGCCAGATACTTCTTTTGTGATCAATGCGCAGATTGCGTCGAGCGCATTTCCTGCCGCTTTTTTGTCTTCGCCCATTTCCTCAGCCAAAGCCGCGACGAGCTGGGTTTTTGTCATTGGTTTAGTTGCCATCTTTTTTTCTCCTTCGTCCGCCCGGATTAGGGCCTCACGGGCAGAATGTAACGGTATGTAGTGGACGAACACAACGAATAGGTGGCGATAAACAGTGAAAACATGCGTTTTTCTGCGATTTTGAGCCTTTATAGAAAGGCTGTTTCGTCAAATGAGCGTAATTTCCGACTGTGAAGCCTCTCCAAAGGCATATCGCGTAATTGCTCCATCGCCCGAATTCCGATCATCAGATGCCGCGCAACCTGTGTTTTATAGAATTCCGAAGCCATTCCGGGGAGCTTCAGTTCGCCGTGCAGGGGTTTGTCAGAAACACATAAAAGCGTGCCATAGGGCACGCGAAACCGATAGCCGTTCGCGGCGATTGTAGCGCTTTCCATATCCAATGCCACTGCGCGTGACTGCGACAGACGCTGCACAGGGCCGGATTGGTCGCGAAGTTCCCAGTTGCGGTTGTCGATGGTTGCGACCGTGCCGGTTCGCATGATCCGCTTCAATTCATACCCTTCCAGTTGGGTCACCTGTTCAACGGCGTCTTCCAGAGCAATCTGGATTTCGGCCAATGCGGGAATGGGGACCCACACCGGCAGGTCATCATCCAATACGTGATCTTCGCGCAGGTACCCGTGCGCCAGCACGAAATCGCCAAGCGCCTGAGTGTTGCGCAGCCCGGCGCAATGTCCGACCATAAGCCAAGCATGAGGGCGCAGCACCGCGATATGGTCAGTGGCTGTCTTCGCGTTCGAGGGGCCGACACCGATATTGACAAGGGTTATTCCCAGGCCATTCGCGCGCTTTAGGTGATAGGTCGGCATTTGCGGGGTTTTTACCGACGACGGGAGGGCTGCGTCGCCGTCGGTGATCTCGAAGTTGCCGGTGGATACAAACGAAGTATAGCCGCTTTCGGGGTCGCGCAGCATGGCGCGGGCGTATTCCTCGAACTCGGTGACATAGAATTGATAGTTGGTGAATAGAACATGGCTCTGGAAATGTTCCGGATCGGTCGCGGTATAATGTGCAAGACGTGCCAGAGAGTAATCGACCCGCTGCGCGGTAAACGGGGCCAGCGGGCGCACGCCATCCAGAGGCAGACAGGTGCCGTTCACGATGTCATCGTTCGTTGTGCTCAGATCGGGTACATCAAATACATCGCGCAGGGTGAATTCCGCTGCACCTTCTTGCGGTATGGTTACGCTGTCGTCATGACTGACTGCGAAATGCACCGGGATGGGCGTATCAGAAACTGTGATGGTGACGGGCTGGCCATGATTTTCAATCAGCAGGCCGATCTGTTGGGTCAGGTAATTCCTGAACAATTCCGGTCGCGTGATCGTCGCGGCAAAGGTTCCGGGCGAAGACACATGACCGAAGGACAATCGCGAATCCACCTGCGCATAGCTGGAGGTGGTGAAGCGGATTTCAGGATAAAACGCCCTGATCCGCATTGCCGGCGCGGTGCTGTCCATTGCCTTTTGAAAGTGCGCCGTCAGAAAGCCGGTCGCCTGGGAATAAAGGTCGATCAACCGTTCCACGGCCGCTTTTGCATCTGTGAATTGTTCTGCTGGCCGGGTATCGGGCGTTAATATCTTGTTCATGAAACAGGCTCTAACAAAGGAATGAATTCAAAGCTACGCACATCCACCAAGCCAAGGTCCGAGATGCGCAATTCGGGAATGACGACAAGCGCCAGCAGCGAATGCTGCATATAGGCGTTGTTCAACGTACATCCGCAATCTCGCATGGCCTGCATCATCGCTTGTGTCTTGGCGGCAACCTCGGCGGCGGGTCTGTCCGACATCAGACCGCCAATCGGCAGTTCGACCATCGCCAGCTCGGCACCGTCTTTGAAGATCGTGATGCCGCCTCCGACTTCTCCCAATCGGTTTGCGGCCAGCGCCATGTGTTGGTTGTCGGTCCCGACCACGATCATGTGATGGCTGTCATGCGCCACGGTTGACGCCATTGCCATAGGCCCGTCGTAGCCGAACCCCGACACCAATGCATTCACGACGGTGCCGGTCCCGCGGTGCCTTTCCACCAGAGCGATCTGGCAGACATCGCCGGTCGGTTGGACGCGCCCGTCGGTGACCGGCAGTTCAAACTTCAGTGCACGGGTCGGGGCCTGATTTTCCACGATACCAATCACATTGGCAGTTACGGCATTGGCACCGGCCGGAGCGTAAATTTGAAAGTCGTCGCCAGTCAGCGATTTGCCCATGTTTACGGTCTGACGCGCGTGTTGCGGCCAATTATAGTGCGGGCAATCGACCAGGCAGGTGCCATTTTCGGCCACGATCCGGCCACGGGCAATCACGGTCTCG
>Ga0316207_10005056_pt1 | contig 11116 bp, 8 predicted proteins | sample 6weekpyrite_MG_FD_204943 | JGI IMG/M metagenome (GOLD analysis project Ga0316207, IMG submission 204943) | Microbial mat bacterial communities from mineral coupon in-situ incubated in ocean water Damariscotta River, Maine, United States -... | ecosystem: Environmental > Aquatic > Marine >...
TCGACCAGCGGCTACGTGAGGTGCCAACACAGCCAGCATTTGCCTGGCATGTTGCTTGGCTTCATCGATCAGCCCGTGTGCTAGTTGGGTGCGGCCACAACAAAGTGTCTGTTTGTTGTGGCAATTTGGTTGGGCAATGTAGACACGATATCCAGCAGATTCTAAAACCTGTAACGCAGCATAAGCGTTATCAGGGTTAAATGTTTTGGTGAAGGTGTCGATTAGCAGCACCACTTCGTTGTCTTCTGTGGCCTTAATTGCAGATTGATAATCGCCGTATTCAAATTCTCGTTTGGCCGATACAGGTAATGAACGCTTACTGGTGATGCCAATCAGTTTTTCATTGAGCTTAGCTACTACAGGGAAGCGGTTGTGCAGTGTCGGAATCTTTTTTAGCACTGGATAGCGATGAAACCAGTCGGCAATGTTGCCAAACAACCGGGTGCGTAATGATGTGCCCTGAATAGCGTTGCGTTGGGCCAGGTATTCAATCTTAATCATAGCCATGTCGACAGAATTCTCGCATTCACGCTTACAGCCCTTACATGCCATACACATATCCATGGTCTGAGCCAGCACGTGATCTGCGAAGGGGAGTTCACCCAGTTCGCCATTAAGCGCCATCTTTAATAGGCGTATCCGGCCACCGGTCGATAGGCTGTTGTCATCACTGGTACGAAAACTGGGGCACATAACCCCCTTGGGTTTCGTTTCACACAGGCCACTCTTTATACAAACAGCCACCGCCTTGGCAAAGTTGCCACCGCTTTTTGGTATATCTGCATAAGCGTCACCCATGCCCGAGTCTTGGTAGCTCGACCAGTCAAGATAGGTTTTCATAAGATAGCTTTCTTAATCATCAAAACTGTAAAAGCAAAGGTGGTGCCAACCTGTCTGCTTAGTAGTCAGTCTTTCAATAAATCAAGAAAAGTCATTCCATTACACACAGTTGGCAGGAACTTTGCTGAGTATATCTGTGTGTATGAGATTTGGGCTAACAGTATGTTTTGTCGTTTTTATATCAGTTGAAAGACAACAGAGCACTGCAAATTGTCGCAACCACAACAAAACTCAAAGGAGCTTCTATGGCAGATGTAAACGAAGTGAGTGTGGCAGAAGCCAAGGCCTTGTTAAACGAACACTCCAATACTTTGATCCTGGATAATCGTGATCTAGCATCTTACAAACAGGGCTGTATTGATGGAGCCATGATGGCACATGAGGGATTGATTGAGTCAGTGCTTGGCAAGGCTGATAAAAAGATTCCCGTGTTGGTCTATTGTTACCAAGGTAATTCCAGCATGGATGTGGCAAAGCTATTTAGCAACTGTGGTTTTAATGCGGTTTACAGCATGACTGGTGGATATGCCGAGTGGAAGCGAACTTATGCGAGTAGTTGATGGTTTAACGCCTTTAATGTTGGCCTGTCGCTTGGCAGATACGTCAACGGTTAGAAGTCTGATTGTCGATGTTGAACTCGATGAACGCAATGATGATGGCAACACTGCACTCTGGCTGGCCTGTTATAGCGACAATATCGAGATTATTGCGTTGTTGGCTGTCAATGGTGCTGACCTGAATAATCAGAACAATGATGGCGTTACCGCACTGATCTATGCAGCATCGGCAGGCAAGGTGGATGTAGTGCGCTGTCTGCTGGCACTTGGTGCAGATCATACATTACAGACAGTGGATGGGTTTACCGCCCTTGATATTGCATCCAGTCGTCAAGTGATGAAGTTATTACGCGATGCCTATACCCCGGAGTATGCATGATGGCGAAAGTTGGAATTATTTTTGGTACAGACACAGGTTTCACTCGTAAGGTAGCCAAGTTGATGGCCAAACAGTTGGGCAAGGAGTTGGTGCCGGATAAACCTGTGAATATCAATCGCACCACGGTAGATGAGTTTCTTGCATACGATGCCTTAATCCTTGGCACACCAACCTATGGTGAGGGTAGTTTGCCTGGCATAGATTCAGGAATAACTGCAGGCAGTTGGGCCGAGTTTCTTCCCAAGCTTGCTGATAATGAATTAAATGGCAAGGTGGTGGCACTGTTTGGCTTTGGTGATCAAGCTAAATACAGCGAACGATTTGTCAGTGCTATGGGGTTGTTGCATGACGTTTTAATTGAAAAGGGCGCCCGTGTTATAGGCCAATGGCCCACTGATGGTTATGAGTTTGACCACTCAGATGCCGTTCGTGATGGCATGTTTGTAGGCCTGGCTCTGGATGACAAAAACCAGGCCTTGTTGACTAATCAACGTATATCGCAGTGGTTGGAACAAATTACAGCAGATCTGGCTGCCTAATTTTTATTAATAATGTAACTGCAACAAATAATTATCTTCACTAACAACAAGCTTAAGGAAAGCTAGATGAAACTAAAAAAATTCAACCTTGCCGACAACAGCATCGCAGTAGAAAAAGATGGTCAACAATTTGATCTGCATAACGGCTTTATTTTTGTTGGCACAAATTACGATGTTATTAATCAAGAGCTCAGTCTCAGGTGGGTTAAAGGTTATGGCGAGGCAGCTACCGACAAACTACCTGATGAATTACTATTTGAGTTTACCGGTGTTTCGTTTCTCAAAGCACGTGAACGTGATCTAGGCAAACCCTATCCGCGGGATGAGTTTTTAAAACAGATGGGATTTATGGATAACAGCAATGTCGATGAGATAGGCGGCAACTACACACATAAGCCAAGCGATGATAGCAACCATCTCTGCCTGGAATTCGAGAGTGGCTTTGCCATGAAGTTTGATGCAGAAGAAGCCACATTGCAGACAAAGGTTAATATTTAAGGCTGGCGAGTTAGCTTTCAAAGTGGGCTGGATAATACATAGAGAAATCCGGGGGGAGTGGAAACACCTCCCGGATTAGGTTTTATTTCTGCTATTTGATATATAAGTTGGGCTTTTTATACTGCCGATCAGCCTGGTTTTTAAGTTAACAAAAGGGGGTTTGTGAATTCCTAATTTCGTCTTAGAGCGGTCAATTAGATTTATGGCGCTGAATGAAGGGTCCATAGACTTGTTCAGAGGCTCCATAAACTACATAGGGAACATTTTCTCTCACAAATTGTCTTTATAAATTAAGTCTTAAACCGATAAGCTAAGAAACTTGACACAAACTTAGATTCACTGTTCAATCCATGTCCATGCAAAATTTACGTGACTATATAAAAAGCTCCGCATCCCTATGGGTTGCCTGCTTGCTGCCAGCATTGCTCTTCATGCTGTCGATGCAGTTGCATATTCACGTGCATGCCGATCATCAACACGACAGTGAAGTACAGCAACATAGCCACAAAACCGATCTACACAACGCCCATTTAGGAAATACTCACGATGCGGCCCACGGGTCCGACATACATCACCCCGAGACCGGCATAATTACTGTTGATATTTCCCCTGAAGGCCTAAGCAAGTCTTTATCTTTGATGCTGCTCGCTTGCGCCCTGATCAGCACCATAATTTTATTACTATCACCGCCTACCAAAAATTTAGTCTTAAAACGCCGTAACGAGTACTCACCCTACCTCAGTAGGCTTGCTGCTCTGCCGCCACAGCTACGCGCGCCCCCTCTGTAGTCACAACTTTCCGTCGAAAAAAACATGCAGGCACTTTCTATTGGTGCTGGTGTTTACTTGAAATAATGGGACTGTATCGTGACTATTGCTTACCTACGACATTTAGCACAGCGCTATAAATTTGCCTGGCTGGCCTGTCTGTCATTGACATTGATAGGCCTTCAGAGTGCTAATTTACATCTGGACGTTTATGACCATCACCATCACGCTGATGAGCCAATGACGTCTACACATAAGCCTCACAGCTCAACGCACATGTGCGGAACCGCATGCGAAGCAAGCCACGATCATGTGAATGTAACGGAACTAGCTATTGCCCCCGAGGGTGTCGTAAAAAACCTCCACTTTGGATCACTGATTCTCGCGTTATTCGCATCAATCATTGCTGTTTTTCTTACTCAAGGCCGCTGCCCCCGTATCTCCTGGCATCGAGATATAAACGCACTGCCCTGGTGGCAGGCTGCACTGCGTCCACCCCTGCGCGCGCCTCCTCTCTAACTCTACCCTAGCTTTATTACTGCTGTAAGCACTAACGCTGCCCCAAGGCAGGTATCTGAACAGACTGTTCGTCCGTGTCATCACGCCGGTTCAGTGCATACAAACAAAGACTTAAACATTACGCCTGGTAACAGGCCGATAAGAGGTACGAAAATGCGATTTGGAATAATTTTGGCGTTAGTGTGGTTAGTCGCACCCATCGCCCATGCCGAGGAAGGATCTGGTCTGGGGTCTGATCTGGGCTCTGATCCGGCCCCAATCACTCTGGATCAGGTCATCATCAAGGTACTGGAACGTAATCCACAACTTGGTATCAACGACTTTGAGGCACAAGCGGCGGCGGCGCGGATACGCCAGTCCCAACAACGTACACCCTTTGAAGTAAAGCTTGAGCTGGAAAACCTGGTCGGCAGCGGTAATTACAAAGGTGTTGATCAGCTGGAAACCACTCTCAGTCTGGCCAAGGTGCTGGAACCAGCTGACACGGTAACCGAGCGCAGCAATCTTGCCCGCCAACAACAAAGCTTGATGGGCAACGAGCAGGCCAGCAAACGTCTTGATTTGCTGGCCAAAGCAGCAGAGCAGTTTGTTCACGTGGTGGTTGACCAACACCGCCTGAAGATCGCCGAAGACCATCTAGCACTGGTGCAGCACACTTATGAACTCGTCTCGCAGCGGGTATCGGCGGGCAGAAGTCATGTGGCGGAACAACGACGCTTGGCCATTGACCTGGCGCGAGCGGAGATCGAACTGGAGCATGCTGAGCACGAACTTAGTACCTCCCGTTTAAAACTGGCGGCAAACTGGGGCGAGACCCAAGTGCAATTCGGCAATGCCGAAGCGGATCTGTTTCAGTTGCCATTGGTTAAGCCCTTTGAGCATTTGAAAATGCTGCTGGAAAACAATCCGGATCTGATCCGCTTCGCCACCCAGGAGCGACTGTCCCAGGCCCAGCTGCGGTTGGCGCAATCCCGTCGTGCCCCCGGACTTACCTTGTCCGGTGGCATTCGTCACTTCAATGATCCAAATGATGCAGCCCTGGTGTTCTCCGTCAGCATGCCGTTTGGCGCCTCGGCGCGGGCAAAGCCTCAGACCGAAGAGATGCAATACCTGTCTCAAAGCCAGCCCCTGCGTTATGAGCAGCAGCGCCTGGCGCTCTATACCAGCCTGTATGAAATTTACCAAGAACTGCTGCATGCCCGCACTGCCTACGAGGCGTTAAGCCAACGCATTATCCCCGAGGCACAACAGGCCGCCACTGACTACGAACAGGGTTACCAAACCGGCCGTTTTTCACTGTTGGAGCTGAACGAGGCGCAGAGCACGCTGCTTGAAGCCCAGCTGGAGCGAGTCATGGCTGCGGCCAATTATCATCGTCTTAAAACCGAAATCGAACGCCTAACGGGTGCTGCGTTGCACTCAGGAGTACAACCATGATTAAAAATATTTTTTATACCGTTTTCGTTGTGATTATCGGTGGCGGACTAGCACTCTGGTTGCTGCTGGACGCGCCTCACCATGACGAACAAGGACATGACGATCACGGCGGTGAATCACACTATACGGCTGAAGAGGAAGAAGCGGTTGAAAAGGGTCCACAGGGTGGACGCCTGCTGCGTGATGGTGATTTTGAACTGGAGCTTACCCTGTTTGAAAAAGGCGTACCGCCGGAGTTTCATCTCTATAGCTATCTAGGCGGTCAGGCCCTGGCCTCTGCGGATGTCTCCGTGGTGATTAAACTGTCACGCCTTGATGGTCAGGTCGACACCTTCAATTTTCAACCGCAGGGAGATTATCTGCGCGGTGATGGCGTGGTGACCGAACCCCATTCTTTTGATGTCAACGTTGAAGCCACCTACCAAGGCACACGCCACAGCTGGCAATACGAAAACTATGAAGGTCGTGTTCAGATCGCCGACCACATTGCGGCTGAAAGTGGTGTGCAAACCGAAGCAGCCAGCCCAAGAAGCATTCAGGAGACTCTAAACCTGAGCGGCCGTATACAGGTCGATCCCAACCGACTTTCCCAGGTACGGGCCCGTTTCCCCGGTATGGTGAAACAGGTAAAGCGCGAACTGGGTGAACGGGTGCGCCGCGGCGATGTGCTGGCGGAGATTCAAAGCAATGAAAGCCTGCAAACTTATCAGCTTAAAGCCCCCATCAGCGGAGTGATTATCCAACGTGATGTTCAGGTGGGTGAGACCACGTCCGAGGTACCATTATTTATCATTGCTGATCTTTCAAAGGTCTGGGCCGAACTGGATGTATTTGATAAAGACATCAGTAGCGTTCGCACCGGTCAAGCTGTGTATCTCGAAACCCTCAGCGGCGAACAAGTTGAAGGCAAGGTCGATTGGCTTTCCCCCATGACTGCCCACGCCAGCCAAAGCATTCAGGCACGGGTTGTCATCACTAATCCAGAGATGCACTTCAGACCCGGGCAGTTCGTCCGTGGCCGCATCACCGTCGCTGAACATGATGTGGCCTTAGCGGTGCGTAAATCCGGCATTCAGGCCTTTCGTGATTTTCAGGTGGTCTTTGCCCGCATCAACGACACCTTTGAAGTGCGCATGTTGGAGCTGGGGCGTGAAGACCACGACTGGGTCGAAGTGCTGGGCGGTCTCAAGCCCGGCACCGAATATGTCACCGAAAACAGTTATCTGATCAAGGCCGACATTGAAAAGTCCGGCGCTTCGCATGATCACTAGGAGCCGACGCCATGATTGATAAATTAGTCTCTTTTTCCCTGGCTCATCGCTGGCTGGTGCTGATCACGGTGATCATGCTGACCGCTTTGGGATTATATAACTACCAAAAACTGCCCATCGACGCAGTGCCGGACATTACCAATGTCCAGGTACAGGTCAACACCGAGGCACCCGGCTATTCGCCATTGGAGGCGGAACAACGCATCACCTTCCCCATCGAAACGGCAATGGCTGGTATTCCTCATCTGGATTACACCCGCTCCATTTCGCGTTACGGCTTATCCCAAGTCACGGTAGTGTTTAAGGACGGTACCGATATCTACCTGGCTCGGCAGTTGATTAACGAACGCCTGTCGGAGGTAAAAGAGCAGCTACCTGAAGGGATCGAACCGGCCATGGGGCCGATTGCCACCGGCCTGGGTGAGATTTTTATGTATACCATTTCCAGCCAGGAAGGCAGCGACTTGAGCCCGATGGATCTGCGCACCGTGCAGGACTGGATCGTACGGCCGCAACTGCGCAACACCCCCGGGGTGGTGGAGGTCAACACCATCGGCGGTTACACCAAGCAGTTTCATGTGCTGCCGAGTCCGGACAAGTTGCTGGCCTATGACCTGACCATGCAGGAGATCATGGCGGCGCTGGCGCGCAACAATCTCAACACCGGCGCCGGGTACATCGAACGCTTTGGTGCGCAATACCTGGTGCGCTCGCCGGGTCAACTGGCCAGCCTGGATGACATCCGCGCCATCACTGTCGCCAAGCGCGACGGGGTACCCATCAAACTGGGCAGCATTGCCGAGATCACTCTGGGCAGCGAACTGCGCACCGGGGCGGCGACCCAAAATGGCGAGGAGGTCGTACTAGGCACCGTATTCATGCTGATGGGTGAAAATAGTCGTGTCGTCGCCCGCGCCGCTGCTGAACGCTTGGAAGATATCAAACCTTCATTGCCCGAAGGTGTGGAACTGACACCACTATATGATCGTACTGACCTGGTGGACAAGGCCATTGCCACGGTGCAAAAAAACCTCGCCGAAGGGGCCTTGTTGGTCATCGTCATCCTGTTCCTGCTGTTAGGTAACTGGCGGGCTGCGTTGATCACTGCTGCTGTGATTCCGGTGGCCATGCTGCTCACCATCACCGGCATGGTGCAATCGCGCACCTCCGGCAATCTGATGAGTCTCGGCGCGTTGGACTTCGGCCTGATTGTCGACGGTGCGGTGATTATCGTTGAGAACTGTCTGCGCCATCTGGCCATGTATCAGCGTAAAAGCCAAAGCCTGCCCGATCTGGTGACACGCCTGCGCATTGTGCGCGAGGCGACAGTGGAGGTGATTCGTCCCAGCGTCTTCGGTGTGATCATCATCATGATCGTTTACGTGCCTATCTTTGCCCTCAGCGGTGTCGAAGGCAAGATGTTTCACCCCATGGCCCTGACCGTTGTGATGGCGCTGACGGCGGCCCTGATCCTCTCGCTTACCGCCGTACCTGCGGCCGTGGCGCTGTTTGTGCGTGGCAAGGTGCAGGAAAAAGAGAACCTCCTGATGCGCGGTGCGCGTCGCCTCTACGAGCCAGTGTTGCGCTGGGTGTTGTCACACCGTTTGCCGGTCGTGACTGCGGCGGTGTTGCTGGTGTTGATTTCAGGCATTCAGACAACCCGCATGGGCGCAGAGTTTGTGCCCAATCTCGATGAAGGGGACATCGCCTTGCATGCCCTGCGTATTCCGGGTACCAGCCTGACCCAGGCGGTGGAGATGCAGCGCCTGCTGGAGGCACGGCTGAGCGAATTTGCCGAGGTGTCGCATATCTTCACCAAACTGGGTACCGCCGAGGTGGCTACCGATCCTATGCCGCCCAACGTTGCCGATACGTTCGTAATGATGAAACCCCGGGATGAGTGGCCAAATCCGCGTAAACCCAAAGCCGAGTTGATTGCCGAGATGGAGGCGGTCGCCAAAACCATTCCCGGTAACAACTACGAGTTCACCCAACCGATCCAGATGCGTTTTAACGAACTTATCTCCGGGGTGCGCTCCGATCTGGCCGTGAAAGTCTACGGTGATGACCTGGACACTCTGGTGGAGCTGGCTGAGCAGATCGAAGCAGCGGTGGCCAGTGTTCCCGGCGCTGCCGATGCCCGCACCGAGCAGGTCACCGGCCTGCCGCTGCTGTCGGTGATCCCCGACCGCGAGCGTCTGGCCTATTACGGTCTGGATGTAGCCAGCGTACAGGAGGCTGTGCGCCTGGCCGTTGCCGGTGAAAACGCCGGGCAGATTTTCGAGGGTGACCGGCGTTTTGATCTGGTCGTTAGATTGCCGGAATCACAGCGCAGTGATCTCGACGCCCTGGCACGCCTGCCAATCCCGTTGCCCGATGCGATTCAGCGGGAAATCGACAGTGATGCCGATTCTCTGGGGCTGATCAAGGTGCCGCCGCACACTATTCCTTTGCAGGAGGTGGCGGAGATCGAGATCACACTCGGCCCTAACCAGATCAGCCGCGAGAACGGCAAACGTCGCGTGGTGGTTACCGCCAATGTGCGCGAGCGGGATCTGGGCAGCTTTGTCGAAGATGTACAGGCGGCCGTGGCGCGCGAGGTGGAACTGCCCGCCGGATACTGGCTCAGTTACGGCGGCACCTTCGAGCAGCTGATCTCGGCTTCGAAACGACTGACCATCGTCGTGCCGCTGACGCTGGTGATTATTTTTGGCCTGCTGTTCATGGCCTTCAACTCCGCCAAGGATGCGGCGCTGGTCTTCAGCGGTGTGCCGCTGGCACTCACCGGTGGTGTGGCGGCTTTGGCGCTGCGTGACCTGCCGCTCTCTATCTCCGCCGCCGTGGGCTTTATCGCCCTCTCCGGCGTGGCGGTGTTAAACGGTGTGGTGATGCTGTCCTTCATTCGTGACCTAGTGGCCAAGGGCATTGCTTTGGAACAGGCCATCATCGAAGGCGCTCTGACACGTCTGCGGCCGGTATTGATGACCGCCCTGGTCGCCAGCCTCGGTTTTGTACCCATGGCGCTCAACGTCGGTACCGGTGCGGAAGTCCAACGCCCATTAGCCACTGTCGTTATCGGCGGCATTCTTTCATCCACCCTGCTGACGCTGCTGGTGCTGCCGGTGTTGTACCGGCTGGCCTACCGCAAACAGGTCGAAAATTTAACTAATTAAACTACACACTAAAGGAGCATATTCCATGTTTAAAAATATCAGTCATCGCTATATTTCCGGCCTGTTCATCGCCATCATTGCACTCTTTGGCGCAACGGCATGTTCAACCACCAGCCTGGTAAAAGAGAATCAGGACATTACGATAGAACGGATTGATTCAAAAGGTGCAAGCATCAGCCATGCTTATTTAGCAGGCACCGGCGATCAACTTTCGTTGCGCGGTGAAGTGAAGCGCCGTTTCACCGGTCGCGGCCCGATCCCCGGGCACCTGCACATCACGCTGATTGATCCACAAGGCACGGTGATTAAAGAGGCCGATATTGGCTACATGCGTCGCAATATAAAATCATCCATTGCCAACTTCAATACTAAACTTCCTGTGGACTTGGCTCCCGGTAGTACAGTTCAAATAACTCACTTCAGTACCGAGACTCATGAAACTTTTCCGGAGGAGGCGGTGTGGAGAGAGGGTCAGTAATTAATCGATATTCTTAATCTTTGAAATATTAAATTTGAGCGTTCGGGGGAGAGTCATTCCCTCGCGCTCAATTTAAGAAGCCTCTGAACAAGTCTATGGCATCTCTGCGGAGCCTGAAACGTGCAGCTGCAAGGCGTGTTTCGTAAAAACCCGTTAGGAGGAAAAAAGATAAATCACTTGCTACAATTAATTTTCGCATTCGAAACAGCTGTCGCTCGTTGTAGAGAGGTTGAATAACAGCAATTGGTATAAACCACCTACTACTGTTTTTCTATCTATCAAGATGCGCATACGGCGGAATAGTTTGAATCCTCGCATCACGAATGCCGCCACCGACGGTGAAGTGATAAAGGCTTTGCCAGCGTTTGTCTGTAACGCCTAGAACCTCATGCACAGAGTCATCAAAATAGCAGCCGATGCCGGTGCCTTGGATACCAGCTGCTTCAGCTTCCAGGTACAGAATTTGACCGATCATACCAGCTTCCCAGTAAAGGCGGCGATAGTGCCAGTTGGCTGTTTCAATTGGGGCACAGTCGGCGATCATGGCCAGACTGAAACAACTTTGACCGGCAATACCTTGGTGGCATGAGAGGCTGGTGGCCAGTTTCTGGCCATTGGCATTGACCAGGTTATAGAGTGGTAGGTGATCAGGGCAGCC
>Ga0316207_10005057_pt1 | contig 11111 bp, 10 predicted proteins | sample 6weekpyrite_MG_FD_204943 | JGI IMG/M metagenome (GOLD analysis project Ga0316207, IMG submission 204943) | Microbial mat bacterial communities from mineral coupon in-situ incubated in ocean water Damariscotta River, Maine, United States -... | ecosystem: Environmental > Aquatic > Marine >...
TCAATTGTCGATTGATGACTATAAAGACAAGATTGGTATTCTAGGCGCCACCAACTCGATATTTGATATCAGTGAACTGGCCGACGGTGCGCCTCAGGAAGTTGCGCTGGCTCATACCACTCAACTACCACTCAGTTCAGACTCATTCCATAACTGGGTTGCCTATATCCTAGCCAATACCATCCTGTTCTCACCTGCTGAAGAAATTGACAGCACCAGCGCACTGGATACTACCGCGGTTTATAACCGACTGGTTGATCAGCTGGATGCAGAGACCGATATCGGTACGATGATCCTTGCACATGAGAAATCGCCACAAAACTGGCGTCGTTTCCGTTCTCCGGAAGATAACACTCGTGAGATGATCGAAATATATCTAGGCCTGTTTGTTCCCGAGCCTGACCCAGACGATACTGATGAAAATGCGGTCGTGAATGCATCGATTGCCTGTCAGCATCTGTACCTGTCTGATGGTGAAGATGGACTGCCCATTTATCAGTTAGTTTCTAATGGTAACTACAATACCGAACAGGTGTTAATTCCATTAACTGATGAACAACAGGTTTTTGTAACGTCATGTGACGAATTTTATGCCCTGGTCGCACAAGCTCCTCAAGCTATTCCTCGCATGATTTCAACCGTTGTAGAAACGCTGATGCTCAATCGCTCGGGTACTGACCGCGCCGCGATGATTCAATCGATTACTGAAGCTGGCCCAACCACCTTCCAGGAAGTTTTTGCTTCGATTATTTTCTCTAAAGAATATTTACTCTATACCGAACGGGCAAAATCATTTGAAGAGAACTTCTACAATTTAGCAAACAGACTTAAGTATGAATTACCTGCTGATCATTTTGTTGATACCGCTTCATGCAGCAACAATAATGGCTGCGCCAACGTTCGTACCTTCCTCGGTAATATGAACTGGCCTTCAATGACGAACAAACTGGGTCGTCTGGCAGGTGTACCGTTAGACACCTTGAGTTTTGCACATTATCACCGCGGCTTCCGTGAAAGCATGGTTATCGACAGTAACGATTACCGTACTGGTTTAATCGACAGCCCAGATACGGTTCAGCCTGACCTGGAAGATGAAAATGCCAGCGTGGTAGCTGATACCGTCATTTCAAGCATGAGCGCTGAAGATTTTCTCGACTACCTGTTCCTGACTATGCTGGAACGTCGCCCGGATGCTGATGAGATTGATACATTTACCAATACCATTGGTTTTTCTAACAACGCGGCTTCCGCTCGATTAATCCTCGATTACATTAGTCGATTACCGGAACAGTATTATTTTAATTGCGCCAAGGGAATGCAAATGACAACAGACCCAATCACGCTTGAGGTTACTTTAGGGGAGTGCGTACAATGAAAAGACGTGAATTTTTAAAAGGTTTGGGTGCATTAGGCGTTACTGCGATTGCCCCGGATATTTTTACCGATAAGAGTTTTTTAAGCAGCGCTATGGCTTCACCTGCAATTGCTAGCTCTCTAATAGACAACGGCGTCCCTGCTGTTACCCCACAGGTGATTAATATCTTCCTATATGGTGGTGCATCGGAGCTGGCAGGTAACTTAAGTAATATTCAGGATATTCATCGTGCATCACAATCGAAGTATGATGAACTCAATCCTAACTTCCTCAATGCTTATGACCCAATTAATGCCAATCCAAATGATCTGGCACAGGGCAATGTTGGCCAGGTAACGCCGAATGCTTTCTGGGCACATGCTGGCGGCATCATTATGGAAGACATGTTGCTTGATGGCGACATGACGGTTTACCGTACCTGTAATCGTCGTAAAAATAATACACGTGCACATCGTCCGAGTATTTTCTCGACTCAAAAAGGTACGCTGGATATTGATAACGCGCCCGGTATGGGCTCGACACTGGCCGGTGTTTTCGCCCAGCATCGGGGAGCGTTTGAAGGTGCATTTGGCAAGCCACTGGAAGAACTGATCATGCCGATGGTGTCGTTCGAAGGTGAATCAACTATTTTCGCCCCCGACCCAAATGCCACTAACCAGATTCCACTGTCATTAAAATCTGTTGGTCTCTCAGCTAATTTTGACAATCCATACCAGCGCCAATCAGAACCTGCAGAAGCAGCGGATCTGGATGCGATGGTCGATAGAAAAATGAAAGCAGTACCTACCGACCCTGACAGTGATGAGTTAACTGATGACTACGGAGAGCGCTTTAAGAAAGTATCGGAAAGCTTCTTAAACCATCGCAAACTCGCCGTGCTGGTTAATAATTATAGAGACATTCTGATTGACCCGGATGCACTTCCGTTATTACCTGAAGGTGATCCGGATGGTTCAAATCCCGATTTTAGCACTGCTTTAAAAAATGCGTTCGATATAGCATCAAATATCAGTTTAACAGCCGCTGAAAGAGGTAGAAACTTTGAGCTAAGGGCAAACGAAGGTGATGCTTTAATACCCAATTCACCACAAGGTTCAGGTCTGGATAATAGCTGGTTTGATATCACCACCACTGTAAATGGAATAACCACGGTATCTAGAGAATCTCGATTCCTGGCGTTTGATGGTACGCCAATTCTTGATCCGGATAACGATCCTCGCATCAACGGCATTCCTGGAGAAGCCAACCGACTGGTTTATCCTCAGCAAAATCGATTTGGTGAACTGTTGCAGGCTGCTGTGACACTATCGATTTACAATAAGGACACTAAGTTCATTATGGTTGGCAGCCCTGGTCTGGGTGGTTGGGATGACCATAACTCGGCAATGATGTCTTATGAAGCGCGTATGCAGACACTGATGAGTGCCGTCCGTGCAGCGGTCAAGCACATTAAATATTCGTTTGATGGTAATGCCAGTCAATCGTTTGATCCGATGGGAGGGTCATATCGAGCTGGTCAGAGTACCGATAATATCATTATTAATATTTCAACTGACTTTGGACGCAATGCCAACCTGAATAATTCTAAAGGCTGGGATCATGGCAATACACAGAACTTCTACACCTTTGGTGGCCGCCCATTTATCCGTGATGATACGTACTTATTGGCCGATGGTGTTACACAGCCGCCTCTCCAAGAGCGACCTGTCATAACTGTTGATAAGTATTACGGATTGGATACCAGCACACGTGCCCAAATGGATGCGACTGTTACAACTGAAATGCAAGTACCCGCGGTTAGACCGCCAGGTGCGTTAGGTAAAATCGTGGGTACCACGAATATCTTTGGTTCACCCGGCCAGAATCGTCTGTTCACCAAACCATCACACCCAACCGCTGACGAAGGCGTTGGTGTGGTTGGTGGTTTGAATGAGAATGGTGTTGCCCTTCAAACTTACGAGTTCGAGCCACAGGCAATTGCCGCTACGCTTTACAGCTGGTTTGGTGTTACCAATCCTGAAGTACTGACTAAAAATGATGACAGTGATTTTGCCGCAGGCACGATCTCGCGTTACGGTACTGATGGCGCAGGTAATCTTGATGGCACTGAAAGCACGACTATTTCAACCGCAGTAGGTGAACCACCGATCGATGAAAACTTACCAAGTTTACATTCAGATATTCGTTTACCGGTAAAAAACATCGTTTAATATTATAATTGTTAGCGACACAAAAAAGCCCCGCTAGAAATAGCGGGGCTTTTTTATTGAGCTTTTTTATTAAATTAGGATGTACATTAAAATCAGGCCGCCTGAATAGGTACCGCATTACCTGTACGAGCAATCTGGTTGTTTTCATCCAGATAAACCAGTGTTGGTTTAAAACTAGCCGCTTCCTGCTCCGATAACTGGCCATAGCTGGCAATAATTATTCGGTCGGTTGGCGATGCTTTATGTGCCGCGGCGCCATTGACAGAGATCACACCGCTGCCGGCTTCAGCACGGATGGCATAGGTTACAAAACGCTCGCCATTAGCCAGGTTGTAAATATGAATTTGTTCATATTCGCGAATTCCGGCCGTATCCAGCAAATCACCATCAATCGCGCACGAACCTTCATATTCCAGCTCAGAATGGGTCACCCTGGCCTGGTGTAGCTTGGCTTTTAATAAAGTCAGCTGCATTTATAACCTCTTGTTCCCGGAGGGAAAATAACAATCTTATCTGTAATTATCCTGTATTCAACTAAGCACTTCAAGCCAGTATTAGCAAAGTCTAATCTAGTATTCCCGCTCAACAGTTAAATTATCGATTATGCGGGTGTTACCCAGGTAAGCAGCTGCTAACACTACCAGCTGCCGATCACCCGGCTCAGCAGGCATGAGATCTGATTGGCGACAAATACCAAGATAATCTGCCTTAAAACCAGCACTATTCAAGGCGGCTATAGTTTTTTCTTCAATATCGTTAAAACTAGGCGACTTATCGGTTTTTAACTGTTTTTCTATCGATAACAGCTGTTGACGTAATATAGGCGCGATTTTGCGTTCAGCTGTAGACAAATAGCCATTGCGTGAACTCATCGCCAGACCGTCATCTTCACGACGTGTAGCTACACCGACAATTTTCACCGGGATATTTAGATCACTGACCATTTTCCGAATGATTGCCAACTGCTGAAAATCTTTTTGTCCAAACACAGCGATATCAGGCTGCACCAGGTTAAACAGTTTAGTAACAATCGTCGTCACACCATCAAAGTGCCCGGGACGAGAGGCCCCACACCAAAGCGATGTCAGCTCCGGCACAATCACTTGCGTGCTGGCCGATATATCTTTGCCGTAAATTTCAGTCACGTCGGGAGCAAATAACATATCGGCGCCAGCGGCTGTTAATTTTTCAATATCAGCATCTAAAGTCCGCGGATAATTGTCCAGATCTTCACCATCACCAAACTGCATTGGGTTAACAAAAATACTAACAATCACCACATCAGTTTTTTCACGGGCAGAATCTACCAGGTCAAGATGCCCTTGATGCAGATTCCCCATGGTCGGTACTAAACCAATGCTCAGTTGATTTTTGTGTTGCGATATTTGCTTTTGCAGCTCGGCAATGGAACGAATGATAGTTAATGGCATGTGACAAATCGATCAGCTAAAGCTGTGATCTTTATCCGGGAAGGTTTTGTTTTTAATTGCATCGACATAATTTTGCACCGCCTGCTGGATGGAATCAGCACTTTGCATAAAGTTCTGGCTAAATTTTGGTGCCCTACCCGGGGTAATCCCTAAAATATCCTGCAGCACAAGTACCTGGCCATCAGTTTCACTACCGGCACCAATACCAATCACCGGGATTGAAACAGCAGCGGTAATTTGTGCCGCCAACGCAGCAGGCACACATTCTAATAACAACGCATCGGCTCCTGCCTGCTCAAGCACACTGGCTTCATTCAGCATACGTTCGGCAACGTCTTCATCACGCCCTTGTACTCGATAGCCACCCAGTTTATGAACACGTTGTGGCTGAAGACCAAGGTGAGCACAAACAGGAATACCATTCAATGTTAATGCTTGTACGACTTCGCGTTGCTCTGAACCACCTTCAAGCTTAACCATTTGCGCGCCAGACTCTTTCATTAAACGGCCTGCATTTTGCAGCGCAATCTCTGGGCTAATATGACTCATAAACGGCATATCAACCATCAGCAACGCACGTTGTAAACCATTTGCCACACAGCGACTGTGATAGACCATATCATCCATCGTTACCGGTAATGTGTTATCCAGCCCCTGCATAACCATACCGAGTGAATCTCCAACCAGAACGACATCGACTCCAGCGTCATCAAGCACATTTGCAAAACTGACATCATAAGCCGTTAACATCGCAATTTTTTCACCATCGGTTTTCATCTGTAGCAACTGCCGAATAGTAACTTTTGGTGATAATTTATGTACGCTCATAATTTTCCGTTATTGCTTAACAATATTGCTGAACAAAACTACGATAACTCTATCGGTGTCGGATTAAAATAGCTTCGTCCCCGTGGACGAGCATTAATTTGTTGTAACAACACTTCATAGTCATTGCTGTTATTTACAAAGTCACAGTCTTCTGTATTTACAATCAGTAATGGCGCATTGGTGTAATGATGAAAAAAGCTGACATAAGTTTCGGTAAGTCGTTCGAGATAGGCTGATTCAATTTGCTGCTCATATCCAATTCCACGTTGACTGATTCTATCGCGTAATACATGTACCGGTGCCTGCAAATAAATAACAAGATCAGGTTCTGGCACATCAAAAGTTAATTGCTGGTAAACCTGGTCATATAAATTCAGTTCGTCATCATTCAGCGTCAACTCGGCAAACAGGCGATCTTTTTCGATTAAAAAATCTGAAATTCGCACCGGGTTAAACATATCCGATTGTCGTAGTTCTTGCATCTGTTTGGCACGTTGCAGCAAAAAGAATAACTGTGTTGGAAACGCTGCACTTTGTGGGTTGTCGTAAAACTTGCTCAGAAACGGGTTTTCTTCAGCGCCTTCGAGTAACAAATCGCAACCATAGGTTTCTGCCAGCTTTCTGGCCAGCGTGGTTTTACCCACACCAATTGGACCTTCAATCACAATAAAATCAGGACGTTTAGCCATTATTCTCTCTAACTATTTACCGAGTTATCACCCGATATACTCAATACCATTGGCAGGACATGCTACCATTAACTGTTTTAGTGAACCCAGACCCGGCACCACTAACTCCGGATTAATTTTTTCAAGAGGATACAAAACAAATTCTCTTTCTGCCAGACCCGGGTGCGGGATCGTCAAACGCTCCGTACTTATTGTTAAATCAGCGAACAACAAAATATCCAGATCTAGTGTTCTCTCGCCCCAGTGCCGTTGTCTAATCCGGCCATGTGCGTTTTCAATTTCCTGCAACCGATCAAGCAGCGTGGTTGCATCGAGTTCCGTTTCAATCAACGCTACAGCATTCAGATAATCCGGCTGATCCTGTGGTCCCATTGGCCGGCTTTTAAATAAACCAGAATCTTTAACCAGTTTCGTCTGTTCAATCTGGTTAATATCTTTAAGTGCTGTTTTAATTTGTGCTGCCGGATCATCAAGATTACTACCCAGACCAATATAAATCTGTTCAGCCATAAACGTTAAAATTATGCCTGCTTCTTTTTAAAGCGGCCCTGGGGTTTTCTTTTCGGTCGCAGTAATTTATTTTGTTCATCTTCATCCAACGTTTGTAAATGTGTCCAGAACTTACAGTCATCTTCTACATTTTCACCAGCGGCTGAACGCAGGCATAAAAAGTCATAGGCGGCGCGAAAACGCTGGTGAGAAAAAACAGAAAACGCCCGTTTACCTGAATGATTGCGTAAGCGATCCTGCAGGAACCAGATATCTTTCATCACCATCGACAGGCGCTTGGGTATAGATGTAATTCTAAGTTGTTCTGGCAAGACTTTATCAATCGCTTTTTGCATCGCAAGATTGACGGGCATACCCTCATTTAAAAACCATTTTGCCTGTTCAAGAATCGGGTACCAGAGCAAGGCCGCGAAAACAAATGCCGGGTTGACCGGTTTGCCATCCATAATGCGACGGTCAGTGTTCTGTAACACTTTAATGATAAAAACTTCGTACTCAACATCTTGTGAGATGGCTTTGCGAGTTTGTGGAAATAAGATATCCAGCAACTGGTAGTGCTTTAACAGTTCGAAACATTTTACCGCACTGCCCGAGTGAAACAGTTTAATGGCTTCATCAAATAATCGGGCTGCAGGAATTTCTGCCAGCAGTGTGCTCAGCTCGTGAATCGGTTCTGCTGTTTCTGCATCAATATTAAAATCCAGCTTGGCTGCAAAACGTACAGCTCTTAACATACGTACCGGGTCTTCTCGGTAACGCGTTTCAGCATCGCCAATCATGCGTAGCTTTCTGTCGTTTACATCCGCCATCGCCCCGGTGTAATCGACAACAGAGAAATCGGCAATATTGTAGTACAACGCATTAACTTTAAAATCACGTCGCCAGACATCCTGCTCCAGGCTACCATAAACGTTATCACGCAATATGCGGCCGGAGTCATCTAGCATGCCTTCCTGGCTAAGCTCTGAATGATCTCCACGGAATGTGGCTACCTCGATAATTTCACGACCAAAATGAATATGCGCAAGACGAAAACGACGGCCAATGAGTCGGCAATTTTTAAACAGCCGCCTGACCTCTTCGGGTTTGGCGTCGGTGGCGACATCAAAATCTTTCGGCTCAAGGCCAAGTAGCAGATCGCGCACACCACCACCAACCAGGTAAGCCTGAAAACCGGCATTGTGCAGACGATATAACACTTTGAGTGCTCTATCATCAATCTGTTCGCGAGAAATGCCATGCTCTGAGCGGGGGATAACTGTTGCTTGCGCCATTATTGCCTGTATTTAGGACCAAAAAATAAATAGCCGCTATTCTACCACGAAAGCAATACTGATGATTTAAAAACAGGGTAATGGAAGTTTAAGAAAGTATTGAAAAAACAGAATGTTAGTCGATTCTAGTTTCACTACTAGAATGGTATTACCGGTGATAGTGACCCGGTAATACCTGCAAGATGATTAGTCTTTACTTGGGGTAGCGGCAATCTTGTGAATACTCAGGTCAGCACCTTCGTATTCCTGCTCCTCATCAAGACGTATGCCAACGAAGTTTTTAATGATGCCGTAAACCAGAAAGCCGCCAATGAGTGCGATAACAATACCTGTCAGCGTACCGACTAATTGCGCTGCAAAGCTAACGCCACCCATGCCGCCGAGCGCTTCCAGACCGAAGATGCCAGCCGCGATACCACCCCAGGCGCCGCATAAACCGTGCAGCGGCCAAACACCGAGCACATCATCTATCTTCCATTTGTTTTGTGCCAGCGTGAAGGTGTAAACGAAGAGGCCACCAGCAACAAGACCGGTAATCAGGCCGCCTAAAGGATGCATTACATCAGAGCCAGCACAAACCGCAACCAGGCCTGCTAAAGGGCCGTTATGAACGAAACCGGGGTCATTTTTACCAAAGAACAGTGCCGCCAGAATGCCACCCACCATCGCCATCAGCGAGTTGACCGCGACCAGACCGCTAACACTTTCAACGGTTTGCGCCGACATCACATTAAAACCAAACCAGCCGACCGTCAGAATCCATGCACCCAGTGCGAGGAAAGGTATATTTGAAGGCGGATGCGCAAAAATTTCACCTTCTTTACCGTAACGACCTTTGCGATGGCCGAGTAAAATCACCGCACCAAGCGCTAACCAACCACCCATGCCATGAACAACCACTGAACCGGCAAAGTCGTGGAATTCGGCACCAAACGTAGTATTTAGCCAGTCCTGGTAGCCATAGTTGCCATTCCAGATCATACCTTCAAAAAACGGGTAGATAAAACCGACTATGATGAAGCTCGCTGCAAGCTGGGGATTAAATTTAGCTCGCTCTGCAATACCGCCTGAAATAATTGCAGGAATAGCCGCAGCAAAGGTCAGCAGGAAGAAGAATTTAACCAGCTCATAACCGTTTTTATCGGTGAGAGTTGCAGCCGAGGTATAAAAGTCGACACCGTAGGCAATAGCGTAACCAATGAAGAAATAAGCAATCGTTGAAATAGCGAAATCAACAATGATTTTGACCAGTGCATTAACCTGATTTTTGTGACGAACCGTACCTACTTCGAGAAATGCAAACCCCGAATGCATCGCCAGTACCATGATCGCACCTAGTAAAATAAACAGAACATCGGCACCTGCCTGAAATGTCTCCATAACCTCCCCCCTGAAAAATTAAGGTTATTAATGCTTCACATACACAAATCAAACTATAAAAATTAGCTTTTTATAATGATGGTTTTGAAGGCTTTAAAGTTTTAAAGTCGCCGTATCATATCATCTGATATGACAATTCGCATCAGCTGAGTGCAGGCAACGACTATTTTAGGGCGGGTATGCGCTTTAATCGTGCAGTGGTTTTATTTCACCGCTTTTCTTATAGTGACGATAATCATCAATGATCTGCCGATGGTCAAAGGCCAGCGTCACATCAATCTCATCGAGGGCAAACAAGCGGGTTGTTTTGGCATCATCACCCGCCACTGGCATGCCTTCAGCGCTTGCGATATAGACCAGGCTGGCCGTATGAAATCGAGGATCACGATCTGGCTGCGAATAACATCCAAGTAAACAGTTAAGTCGCACATCAAGCCCTGTTTCCTCTTTGGCTTCTCGAATTGCTGCGGTTTCAACCGACTCACCTTTATCAACAAAGCCGCCCGGAATCGCCCAGCCATAAGGGGGATTCAGCCGTTCGATTAAGACGATTTGCATTTTATTTTCAACTTGCAGCTCAATAATAATATCGGCTGTTAATAAGGGCGTTTCTGGTATCGGCATAACTCATTGACTAACTATTGTTTTGATTTTCACGTTTAAAGCGGATGATATGGCGACGCTCTTTTTTTGATGGTCGATTACTACTAGCCACCATACCGGCATTCATCGCTTTGCGTTGCGCAGCCTGGTCTTCTCTCTGACGCGCACTTTGTTCTAGCTCTTCATACATGGTTTGCGCCAGAGATGCCGGCCGGCGTTTTTCATGTAAGGCCAGCACTCGCACTTCCCATATGTCATTACCGCGACGGATTTTTAACACATCTCCAACCTTAACCGCCTTGGCTGCTTTGACTCGATCATTGTTCAGGTGTACCTTACCACCATTAACCGCATCGGATGCAATAGAACGGGTTTTAAAAAAACGCGCGGCCCATAACCATTTATCAATTCTTAATTTATCTAATTCTGCCATCGATGACATTTTCACCTTTAAAGTTATTAACGCTAATATGCCTGTTACTCGGCACAGGCTCAACCGCTTTCTCTACAACTAGTGACAATGAAACCGCCGATGAAACAATCGTTCAGTTTGAATATGAGCTGGATCCTTATTACAGTAATGTCAGTGGCTATTTTAATTTCGAAAATAAAACCATTCCGGTGATAGAAGATGATAAAGAACAAAACATCTATAGCAAACTGATCAGTAGCGCTTCACTACCACAATATATGGTGATTGAATTCAGTCTTAACCCACTGCCCGTGCTCGGCACCTATCTTAAAAAAAATCACCGTAGCTTTTATGACGATACAGAAGTCGAAAACGTTAACCTGATACAAGCCATCACCGA
>Ga0316207_10005059_pt1 | contig 11110 bp, 8 predicted proteins | sample 6weekpyrite_MG_FD_204943 | JGI IMG/M metagenome (GOLD analysis project Ga0316207, IMG submission 204943) | Microbial mat bacterial communities from mineral coupon in-situ incubated in ocean water Damariscotta River, Maine, United States -... | ecosystem: Environmental > Aquatic > Marine >...
TTGTACATAGCTCATGCAAAATTAGAGAGAATTGTTGAAGCCAAAATCAGATAAAAAAGTCTAAAAGTTATAGTTTAATTGAAAACTATAACTATATTGACTATGTCTAACAGAAACTGCATTTGCACCCATTCCAACTGCAGCTAAGGCAGATGTATTATAAGTATCTTTTTGTTCATCAGCATAAACAAAAGCAACATCAACTGAAACTTTTTCATTAAATAGATAAGTCCCACCTAAAGTGTAGTGGCTCTCTATATTAACAGGAAAACCAAGAAGATTAAGCATATTTAATGCAGCTCCCGCTCCTGTTGTTCCATCTAGTTCACGAAGAGGAGCTTTTGCATAATTTAATCCAGCTCTAGCTTGCCATGTTGGTTGCTCATACTCATAACCAATAATATAAATATCTTGATCTTTCCAACCAAAATCTGAATATCCATCACTGTCTTCCCAATAAACTTTCTTGTAATCAAATGCTAGTGTATTATTTTCATTAAAATTATATGACACTCCAACACCAAGTTCAGCTGGTTGCTTTAATTTATCACTCAATGCTGCACCTAAGAATCGCGCAAATGGCTGAGTAGCAACTGATATTTGACCTTTATATTTCATACTAATAGCAGATTTGTAAACAGCCCCAACAGTTAAATTATCAATACCAACTTTACATAAATCATAAGAGAGTCCAAAGTTATAACCAAAACCAAAGTCTTGACCTGTTCCTTCTCCTATATAATTAACATCAAATGGAGCTGGCTGCCCGGTAGGCATTTTATAGTTTATATCTAATGCGCCATATTGTAAGATAGGAGTAAAACCTATACTAAATCCATCTTCATAATATGCTAAAGGAAAGCCAAACTTCATCAATTGCAAACTTGTAACCATCTGTAAAGTTCCATTTGCACCTTGTGCAGCAATTCCTGATTCACGATAATCAGCACCTAAGCCACCAGCACCCCACATACCAACTCCCCAATAAAAGTTTTCATTTACTTTATTAGCGATTGAGACCTCAGGAATGACTGTAAAATCAGATGTACTATACTCTTCTGTTACACCACCATTATAATAGGCCTTAGGAATAAAAAAAGTTCCACCAAATGAGATTTCAGTTCCATCTACTTGAGTAAGCATTGCAGGATTTATAAGTGCAGATTCAGCGCCATGACTTTTTGCTATTCCTAAACCACCCATTCCCCTAGACTTAGCACCAAGTCCAATTAAAAGATCTCCATTTATTGCAAACGCTGACGTTGCACTTAGAGAGATAGTTAACGCAGTGATTAAATTGATTGTTGATTTCATCTATTTCCTTCATCTACATATAGTTTTTAAGTTTTTCTTAGCAAAAACGTTAAGTTGACTTGACGTTGGAAGTATAGGGTATAATTCTTATATCAATATTAAAAAGAGAGCCCCTTGGAATACAAAATATCTGACCTTGTTGCCAAAACAGATGTACCAAAGTCAACAATATTATATTACATCAAAGAGGGTCTACTTCCAGAGGCAAAAAAGCTCAAAACTAATGTGCATAGATATAGTAATGAGCATATTGAGCTAATAAAATATATTAAATATATGAAAGAGCAAATTGGTAGTTCAAACGAACAGATAAAATCTGAACTTCAAAATAAAAATCAATCATTTTCAAGCTCATTTGCGATGCTTGAACCACTAATGAATGCCCTTAGTTCAATACCAATAGACTCAAAGCACTACACAAAAAAAGAGTTTATAAAAACTTTTAAAATAGATAAAGAACTTCTAGAAAAGCTTTTAAAAGATGAAATCTTACTGCCAATAAGTAATGATGACTTTACAGAAAAAGAGCTCTCTATAGTTGAACTCGTAGAGAACTTCAAAAATGTTGGCATTGACTATGAGATATTAAAATCCTATGTCTATCACGCGAAAGAGATAAGTAACCTTGAACATAAAATGAAAATACAACTATGTATAGATCCTAGCAATGAAAATTTCTCAACTCTATGGAAAATTATGTTTGAGACTCTTTTTAATGCTAAAAACTATATCTTTTCAAGAAATACTTACAGAGTATTTTTTAGTTCACTGAAAAATGAAATATTTAAGGAATAACTTGAAATCTAGCTATAAAATAGTAATTATCGTTGCAACACTTTTAATTACTTTATCTCTATCAATATCGAGCATAAATTATGTTATCTCTCTAAAAAATGCAGAGGAGCATCTAAAGAATCAATCTCTTCCACTATCTTTAGATAATATCTATACAGATATTCAAAAACATATAATAGAGCCATACCTAGTCTCATCTATGATGGCAAATGATACATTTTTGAAAGATTGGCTAATTAATGATGAAAACAGTAGTCCAAAAATAATCAAATACTTAAATACAATCAAAAATAAATATAAGATGCTAAATACATTTTTAGTCTCAGATAGAACAAAAAGTTACTATACTCAAAATGGTTTTATAGAAAAAGTAAGAGAAGATAATCCAGAGAATCAATGGTATTTCAACTTTAAAGCTTCACAAACAGATCATGAGATAAATTTAGACTTCAACAAGAATTTAACAAATGATATGATGATGTTTATCAACTACAAAATATATGATATTAATTACCAGATGATTGGTGCAACTGGTATTGCTTTACAGGTATCTTACATTGATGATATGTTAAAACATTTTAGGTTAAATCACAACTTTATTGTAACTTTTTACAATAAAAATGGAAAAGTAATTTTGTCTGAAAAGAGCATTAACCCTTACACGACTATTGAAGAGAATAAAAATATTAGTAGGTTTAAAGATAAGATAATCTCAAAGGAGAGTAACCTCATTGAATTTGAAGGAGATAGTGGCACTAACTTAATAAAGACAAAGTACATTCCAGAGCTTAATCTATATCTAACTGTTGAAGCAAAAGTAAATAATTTAATGAAAGATGTAAAAAAAGTATTCTATTTCACCCTTATACTATCACTTCTTATAACTATAATTATAACTTTAATAATACTTTTTATTATAAAAAAGTATCACAAAAGACTTACATTTTTAGCTGAACACGACACTTTAACTTCGCTAACAAATAGAAGAATTTTTGAAGAAAAATTAAATCAATTTTTACTTCTTATGAGAAGAAATCATCAACCACTATCTCTACTATTTTTAGATATTGACGACTTTAAAAAAATCAATGACTCATTTGGTCACCAGGTTGGAGATTTAGTTTTAAAACGTACAGCATCAATTTTAAGTACTCATATTAGAAAGAGTGACATTATCTCTAGATGGGGTGGTGAAGAGTTTATAATTGCATTAATAGACACAGATATAGAAGAAGCAAAAGTCATTGCAGAGAAATTAAGATTATCTTTAGAGAAAGATTACACACTAAATGGTTTAATTAACTCCAACGTAACAGCTAGTGTAGGGATAAGCCAAGCTTCTGCAGAAGATACAATTGAAAGCCTGCTACAAAGAGCTGATGAAGCGATGTATAACGCTAAAAAAGATGGTAAAAATATGGTCTCGTATATTTAACTATAAAGTACACTCATCCATTATCTTAAACCAATCAAGGGCAAAATTCTTTTTTATATATTCATGTTTATGAGGGACTATACAACCTGAACAATCTTGGTGAATGGCACTCTCATTCTTAAACTGTTTTCCATCTTTTGAATCAATAGAACAGGTACTAAATAGAGTTCTACCATCCATCTCTTCCATTCCATCATCTTTAAATCTAAAATTTGGACAAGCACAAAGGTAACAATTTAACTTTTCATAATCATGACATTTTCTAGGTTCTGCATACAAAGGACAAAAGTCTGGCTCTTTTTCTACCATATTATCAAAATAGAAATACTCTATAATCTCTTCTGTACTTAATCCATCTTGCACAAGCCTATCAACTACCTCTTTATGTCTATCACCTTGTGCTTGAAACCATTTTTTATAACTCATATGTTGTAATACACAGCATCAGGGTTATAGACAACAAGTGCAGATGTTGACTGTTCTGGATGTATCTGAAAAGTCTCAGATAGTTCAATTCCATAAGCTTCAGGCTCAAGTAGATCAAACAGTACTCTGTTTAACTCTAAATCTGGACAAGCAGCATACCCAAAAGAGTAACGTGCCCCTTGATACTGCTTCATTTTTACATCATACAAACTTGCCTTCTCTTTTTGTAAAATTCCAAGCTCCATTCTAATATGTTTATGAACAACCTCTGCTAAACTTTCAGCCAACTCAACACCCAATCCATGTGCTGCGTGATACTCAGTATATAGATTTTGTTTAAAAAGTTCCTGCTCATACTCACTAATTTTACTTCCAGCACTAACAAGTGTTAGAGCAATCACATCATGACGATCTGCGTGGAAATAATCACTTAAAGCGCGATGTGGTTTTTTACCCTGTCTTGGAAATTTAAAAGATGCAATAGCACGTTCTCTTACTATATCAAGTGCTTCACAATTTGCATCAATATCTTTTTCCCATCCCTCACTTTTATCAAAAATAAGCAAAGTATCACCATCAGCACGACATGGCCAATAACCATAGATTACTGTTGGTTCGAAAAGATTATCATCTAAAAATTTACTTTTCAGTTTTGTATAAAGAGGTCTAACTTCATCATTAATAAGCTTCTCATATTTAGCTACATCCATCTTTTTTCTCTTATATCCCCAACGTTGCTTAAACAGTGCACTCTCATTTACCCACTCAAAAGTTAAACGTTTATCAAAACCTTTTAGCTCTTGCTTCCCCCATGTTGGAGGTGTTGGGACTGGGTAATCATATGATGGTAAGACAACATCATCTTCATTAATCTCTACTACTATTTTCTCTTTTTTAACGACTTCATCTTTCATACCATCTGAACCCAACTTAGTATTATCATCGCCCTTTTCAATACGTCCCATTGATGTAATTCCATCAAACGCATCACGACAATAGAATATTGGTCCATCATATTCGGTACGACAAAAATCATCTACAAAACTCCTAGTAAGTGCAGCTCCACCAAGTAGTATCGGTACATCTATACCCTTATCTTTTAGTGCTTGCAAGTTTTGCTTCATCTCAAGGGTAGACTTCACCAGTAGCCCACTCATTCCTATCGCACTTCCACCATGCTCTTTATAAGCTTCAATAAATGCATCAATTCCAACTTTGATTCCTAAGTTTATAACTTTAAAACTATTATTAGTCAAAATAATATCTACAAGATTCTTACCAACATCGTGAACATCACCTCTAACAGTTCCTAAAATTAAGATTGTCTCACTTGGCTTTTCAATCTTAGGCAGATATGGATTTAGAGCATCAACCGCTGATTTCATAGTTTCAGCTGATTGCAATACAAATGGCAATTGCATCTGTCCACTTCCAAAAAGCTCACCAACAACTTTCATAGCATCAATCAATATCTCATTTACTATAACTTCAGGCTTTATCTCTTTTCTAGCCTCTTCAACAACTAAAAGCATCTTCTCTTTATTGCCATCCATTAAAAGTTTTGCAATTTTTTCTTCATTACTTAAAGCTTCAAATGCCGCATCATCTGCGTCATTATCTACAGATTTAACTTCAGAAAAATGTTCAATAAACGTAAAAAGCGGGTCGCCCTCTTCTCTGTTATTAAAAAGTAAATCTTCACAAACTTTTAAATCATCATCTTCAATTTTATGCAGAGGTATAATATTTTTTGCATTTATAATTGCCATGCTAAGTCCAGCTTTAACACAGTGATGTAAGAAAACTGCATTTAAGTACTCTCTTGCATGTTTAGCAAGACCAAATGATATATTTGAAAGACCAAGTACAAAACCAACTTCAGGATGAAGCTCATGAAACTGCGCAATTGCATCAATTGTCTCAATTGCAGCAGTATGATACTCAGCATCTCCACTTCCAACTGTAAAGGTAAGCAGATCAAATACAAGATTATCTGAACGTAATCCATGTTTTTTAGTCGCTAAGTCATACATCCTTTGTGCAATTTCAACTTTACTTTGTGCAGTTTTTGCCATTCCTACTTCATCAATTGTTAAACATACTAAAGAAGCACCATACCTTTTTGCCATCTTGCATATAGCATCAAACTTCTCAATTCCATCTTCTAAATTTACTGAATTTATAATTGCCTTACCGCCGATTAACTTTAGCGCCGTCTCTAATGCTGGGACTTGCGTGCTATCTGGCATTAACGGAAGAGCAATATTTTGAGAATAACGACGAATTACCTCATTCATATCTTTTTGCTCATCACGACCAGCAAAACCAACACTTACATCAAGACCATGAGCACTTGCACGAACTTGTTGTTGTGCAACACTTAATGTCCCCTCATAATCTTCTGCTAAAAGTAGCTCTCTAAAAGCTTTTGAACCAGTAGCATTAGAGCGTTCACCCATCAAAAATGGTGCAGGGTTTTGAACCAAGGGAACACTCTGAAAAAGTGATGCAAGAGATGCATCATGTGAACCAGATGGCTTTTTTGGAACAACACTTTGAACTTTTCTTGATAGCTCTAAAATGTGTTGAGGAGTGGTACCGCAACATCCACCTAAAAAGCTAACACCATCAATCTCTAAAAACTTTTCTTGACGCTCTGTAAACTCTTTTGGTCCCATCGGATAAAATGTATAGCCACCCCTATTTTGTGGTAAGCCCGCGTTAGAGTGCACAGAAATCTCTCTATCCCAAACTTCAGATAGAGTCTTAACATGACTTTCAACTTGCTCAGGCCCTGTCCCACAATTAAAACCTAAAGATAAAATATCAAAAGGCTCTAAAATTGTAGCTATTGTTGAAGCGTCCGTACCTATTAACATTGTTCCTGAGAGCTCTATCGTAACAGAAACCATAATTGGAACTTCAATATCTTTTTGCGCACTTGCATCTTGACAAGCATGAATAGCAACTTTAATCTGCAAAGGATCTTGAGCAGTCTCTAGTAAAAATAGGTCAGCTCCACCATCAATTAGACCTAAAGCAGCTTGCAAATAACCCTCATACATAGTGTCATAATCAATGTGCCCTAAAGATGGAAGTTTTGTACCAGGCCCAAGTGCACCCAATACAAAACGAGGTTTCTCTTTAGTTGTAAGTTCAGTGCAGAGATCTTTAACTATTTTAGCTCCCGCGTACGCAAGCTCATAAGTCCTATCTCCTATCTCATAATCATCTAAAACCCAAGGTATCGCCCCAAATGTATTTGTTTTTATTAAATCTGCACCAGCACCTAAATAGGACTTGTGAATTGTTCTTATAACATCAGGCGCTGTAACATTTAAAAGCTCATTACAGCCCTCATTCCCCTCCCACATATTCTGACTTATATTTTCAGCTTGTGCTTGAATCTGTGTTCCCATTGCGCCATCTATAATAAGTGGACGTTCTTGTAAAATGTTTAAAATTCTTTGATGTGTTGTCATTTGGTAACCTAAATTAAATTGTGAGATTGTACCAAATTAGCATATAAATCATGCAATTGGCATCAAAATGTAAACAAATATAATAACAATAAATATAGATATGCTATAATCGTTGTTAATATCATTTAAGACAGTAAAATGGAGGACTAATGTTATCAGGCTTATCAATGAAAACAAAAGCGATACTCTTAATTGCAACAAATGTAGTTACTTTCCTATTTTTGATGTTTTACTCAACAAATGGATTAAAAAACTCTATCTCTATGTTTGATTCTATTCGCTCAAATAGTATTAAAGAGATTATCTTAGTTAATCATATTAAGTATAACATTGTACAAGTGCAACAGTGGCTAACAGATATTTCAGCAACTAGAGGTGCCGAGGGTTATGATGATGGATTCGCAGAAGCCAAAGCTCATAGTGAAGAGTTTTTAAGACTTGCAAATGAACTTGAAACAATTCTAAAACTCAGTAACAAACAAGAGCTTTTATCCAATTTACACAGTGTAATTTCAAACTTCTCAAATTTTTATAGAGAAGGTAAGGCAATGGCTCAAGTATACATTGACAAAGGTCCAGATGATGGAAACCGTGTAATGAGTAGCTTTGATGCAACAGCAGAAAAGATGATAATCGCAATGGAAGAGCTTGAAAAAAATGCAAACACTCTTTTTGAGAATGATATAGACTTTTTTGCTACAAATATGAATAGTGCTACAACAACTATTCAACTTGTTGTTTTTATAATGATAGCTATTTTGCTAGTGGCTGGTTCATTATATATATTAACAATGATGAAATCATTTAAAAAGATAAAAAAGATAATTACAGGTCTAACCAAGAGAACGAATGTCTCAAAAGTTGTAAAAATAGAAACAACTGATGAGTTTGCTGACCTACTAACTACTCTTAACACATATATAAGCCACGTTGAAGAAGATATAGAAAAAGATATGATGGCTACAAGTGAAACTATTTTAACCCTTCTTAAAATAGAAAATGGACAATTTGGATGTACCATAGTAAATACAGGAGAATCTCCTGAAATGAGAACACTCATTAGAGCACAAAATAAGATGTCTAAAGACTTTAGCTACATCTCAAAAGAGATACTGAAAACTCTTGAATATCTTACAGATAACGACTATACAAAAGAAATTGATTCATCTAGGGCAAAAGGTGATTTCAAGAATATTATGGAACGTATTAACACTCTAGGGCATCGCCTACAAGAGGGTGCAAAACAGGATTTAGATAATGGAAATATACTTTCAACAGAAGTTGAAACTCTACATGTAGCCTCTGAAAGCCTAAGCAGTTCAGCAAACTTCCAAGCATCCTCACTTGAGAATAGTAGTAAGCAAATTGAAGAGATAGCTCAGAAAATAAATTCCATAGTTGAGCAAGCAGATGGAGTTACACAGCAATCACAAGATATTAAAAATGTTGTCGAGACAATTAAAGATATTGCAGAACAGACAAACTTATTGGCATTAAATGCAGCGATAGAAGCAGCAAGGGCTGGTGAGCATGGTCGTGGGTTTGCTGTTGTCGCTGATGAAGTACGTAAATTAGCAGATAAAACGCAAAAGTCTCTTGCAGAGATAAATTTAACAATAAATGCCTTAACTCAATCGACTGAAGATATATCCCAAGATATTAAAGAACAATCTGAGCAAGTTGGTGTAGTTAACTCCACATTAGGCGAATTAAGTGAAATGACACAAGAAAATGTTGTCGTTGTATCTAGCTTTAATGATTCTGCTAAACGGCTAAGTGAAATCTCTAATACCCTAGTAGATAGCGCAAAAACGAAAAAGTTTTAAGGAAGTAGTATGGCATCTGGAAAAGAAACAGTTCTAGAAGAGAGTGACTTTATCCTCTCAGAAACTGATATAAATGGTAAAATTGTCTCTATTAATGATGACTTTTTAAGAATATCTGAATTTACTGAAGAGGAGCTCATTGGACATCATCATAACATTGTAAGACATGAAGATATGCCTCATGCTGCATTTAAAAATTTATGGGAGATAATTCAAAGTGGTAAAGTATGGCACGGTTTTGTAAAAAACATTACAAAATCTGGTGGGTTTTACTGGGTATATGCCACAGTTTTCCCATACACTTCATGTGGTGGGAAAAAAGGCTACCTTTCATGTAGAAAGCGCGCGTTACCTGAAGAGATAGAAGCAGCAGAAAAATTATATAAGACTATGACCTAAAGTAAACTGCTTCTAGAGTATATGTAGCGCTTGGTAATATAACTTTTTCATCTTTACCTGTATTTGTTGTCTCAACGCAGATAAAATCCTTATACGAATCTACACTCATATCACTCATCTGTGCGCACTTACTACTCCATGGATTCCATACAACAGATGAATTTGACCCACTTGATTCTATAACTATAGATTGATTAATATCATGTAAATAGAGTGGATAATTAACATCTTGATAGATTCTATCTACCTCTTTAGCAACAACAACAGTACTCTCTTGAATATGTTTACTCCCATCTACAAAATCTATAAACTCTAAACCATCTAAGCCATCAATCTTAACACTCTCAATATTATCTATTAGAAAATATGTATGTAGCGCTTGTGATACTATAAACGGCTTTTCATCTAAGTTTTTTGTACTAAGCGTGATTGTAAGCTCTTTGGCAATTTTAAAATGAGCCGTTAATTTAAATTTATGATTAAATAGTTCTGAGTTTGATAGACTCATTTTAACTTCAGTAATAGAGGAGTTTATCTCATTTACCTCTTCTACTTCCCATTGTAAAATACGTGCGAATCCATGTTTTGGCATACTCTTATCTGTTTGGTGTTCACCAAACCAAGGCCAACAGATTGGGACGCCCCCTCTAATTGCTTTAGTATTTTCGAAGTTACTCTTATTACTAACCCAAAGAAGAGGCTGTTCATCTTTTGGTTGGAAATGAAATATATGAGCACCTTGAAAAGCTATCTTTGCAGTAGCACTCTCATTTTCAATGCTTAAATATTTAAAGCCATTCTCCAGCACCTCTTCTTTAATCATTAGATTCTAACTCCTCTAGCTTTAAATCATATTCACCTGTTATCTCATCTAAACTATTTTGTGCGACTTCAAGTTGTTCAAATTTATCTTCAACCTCAGCCTCTTCTGCTGTTACAAGTTTTGAGATTTCCATAACTTTAGAACTATCTTTGCTATTTGATGCTTTTATTAACACATCGTGGTGCTCTTTTATTAGATCTTCAACTTCCATAATCCTATTCTCTAACTTTTCTATCTCTTTTTTAAGTGGAGATGTCTTCTTGTTTCGTTCACTAATTAATGCAGCTCTTTGTTTTTTATTCTCTTTTTTATTTACCTTAGGAGCAGTTTTAACCTCTTTAACCTGCTCCTCCTCTTCCCAGCCAATTTTTTCTAAAAAGTCATCATATACACCATCAAAATACTCAGCTCCATCTTTAGCAAAAACAATCAATCTATTTGCCACACGCCTCAAAAGCTCTTCTGAGTGAGTTACAATAATTACACCACCTTTAAAATTTTGGATTGCTTCTGTTAGTGCCTCAATTGAATCCATGTCTAGATGATTAGTAGGCTCATCTAGAAAAAGTAGATTAACATCACGTGCTAAAATCTGGCCTAGCATTACACG
>Ga0316207_10005060_pt1 | contig 11105 bp, 7 predicted proteins | sample 6weekpyrite_MG_FD_204943 | JGI IMG/M metagenome (GOLD analysis project Ga0316207, IMG submission 204943) | Microbial mat bacterial communities from mineral coupon in-situ incubated in ocean water Damariscotta River, Maine, United States -... | ecosystem: Environmental > Aquatic > Marine >...
CTCTCTCTAGATGAATTGTTAAGTATTGCTGAAATCTGGGTTAAGTCAGCAATGAAACTTACAGAACGAGAGTTAAAAATCATGGATAGATTGCTTAGAGCTCAAGAAAAAAAATTCAACTCTGAATAAATTTCTTAAGCTGTAGTCGATTCATCTTTATCTTCATCAGAATCACAATGCAATGTTTTATTGGCCTGTGCATAGGCATGCGCGAGTTCATCTGGAATAGATGAGCGTATCAACATGAGAGATTTATCATCCATAGAACAATAGCGAGCACATGCTGCATGTATATGGATTGCGCCTATGTTTGCAGAAATCACTTTAAGCGCTTGGGTTAGTTTTCTAAAATCATCAAATTGTCGTTCATTTAGAGCCGACTGCATTTTTAACATCACTTGATCGATATCACTAAAGAAATTACTGTTTTCTGTATCCATATACTCAGAAGTTTCTTTATGACCACCTAAGTTATAAACAGGTTCAGATGGTTTCATCGGTTCAACATCTGTATTGCCACAGAGTTCGTAAATAGCATCGAACAATTTGTGCTGTGATATTGGTTTTGTTATGTACGCACCAACATTAGCATCACGGCATTGTGATAAAGAATCAATAGTGGCATCGGCACTAATAATGATCGTTGGAATTGTCTCATTTGTGTGCGAGGTTAAACTTAGATAATTAAAGACTTCCAGGCCACTCATGACCGGCATATGTAAATCGAGTATTAGTAAGTCGAATTCTGATTGTTCTATTTCCTCGAGGGCCATTTCTCCATTGCTAACAAGACTTACTCGGTGACCTGCTTTTTCAAGCAGTCTGGTTATAACGCGTTGACTAACTGGATTGTCCTCAGCAACAAGAATATTTAGAGAGGGAACATCATTATTTAACGGGCTATTATCATTATCGAAAACAGGTGCAACATGATTGGTTAATGTTGCAGTCATCATTAATGTATATAAGACATTTTCACTTTCAGCATAGTGTGGGAGCTGGGTGAAAAAATTGTCGCGAATAAATATATTATCAAATTCATGTTCAGAACCTATCAGTACAACAGGTAGTTTTAAATGAGAATTTTTTATTTGGTTGTTGAACTTAGATAGATCGCCTGAAGGTACTGGGGTATCGATAAATACCGCATTCGCCGGGAAATTCATTCGCGCATCACTTGTAAGTTTCGCCATAGCTTCATCGAAGGATGTCACTGTCGATACCACGCCATCAAGAGAGGCTATCATGTCGATAATAGGATAGTGGTGATGTTTGTTCTCTGTTACAAGTAAAATTCGTTGACCTCGTAATCGATTAAGCGGGTTGTCGCTTGGTTGTTTATGTGAGCTGGATTTTTCAATAAAAACACTAAAGCTGAATGTACTGCCTTTGCCAACACAACTCGATGCCGTTATTTCGCCACCCATTAATTCAACCAGTTGTTTAGCAATAGTAGTGCCTAGACCCGTGCCACCATACTTTCTTGTTGTCGAATCATCTGCTTGAGTAAAAACATCAAAAATAGCAGAAAGTTTTTCGTCAGGTATACCAATCCCTGTATCAGTAACGGCGAATTTAATCAGTGAACCATCTTTATTTGAACTTTCTTTTATAATGGAGAGAGTGACACTGCCATGTGCAGTGAACTTAATCGCATTGCTCAGAAGGTTAATAATCACTTGACGCAGGTGCAATGAATCTCCGTGTAACTCAGGATCAATATTTGAATCCATATGGATATTAAGAGAGAGGTCTTTTGTAATAGCCATATGCTCTACAACATTCACAGTATTAAAAATCATATCGTGAATATCAAAGTCAATTTTCTCGATGACAAATTTTCCGGCTTCGATTTTTGAAATATCGAGAATATCTTCGATAAGAGAGTGAAGTGTTTTAGCGGATGAATTCAGTGCCCCAGTCATTTCCTCTTGCTCTTTGTTCAGCTGGGTTTTTGTAAGCAAGCTACTCATACCGATAATGCCATTTAACGGTGTACGTATTTCATGGCTCATATTGGCGAGAAAGTTACTTTTTGCGGTATTCGCTTTTTCGGCACGTTCAATGGCGTTACGTAATTGGCCTAATAGAGAATATACAAAGCTTGGTAAAATAATCAGTCCTGCCAATAAACCAAAGGATAACCCTAGCTGACTCATCCAGAATGATGTTGTGATAATGACGAGCGTAAAACCTGACATGGCAAAGAAACTTGAAGCTATCAGGTATTTTTCACCATAACGAATCCCATAACCAAAGATACTCCATAGTAGTACGGTATATAGGATAGGGCCATTCGCACCAGTAATATGCATACCGTAACAAATAGTGCTGAAATCGATAATAAGGCAAATTGTGCGTCTTAACTCTGAAATATTATGCTGACTCGCCAATAGAACAATAAGACCGCTGGCATAAACTAAAAAGAGGCTTGAAAGTAGTAAAGCTTGAATTTCATCAGAGGAGCGTTCAGCAATAGAGGGACTGTTAAAAAACAAGTAAAGAAAAACCAAAAAACCAAGTCCGAATCGGGCTAATGCCTGTTCATGCTCAGTGTCTTTACGGTTACTAAAGCTTTTAGTAAATCGACGCAAATGTTGGTTAAAGAAATTAACGTTTTCTTGCTCAAGTCCCTGCTGATCTGCCATCAAAGATTCCTCTCCAGTTATCTTTCTTGTGTACACGGCTGAACAAAGTAAAACACTCATCATAGCACTTGTTGGTGCCTGTTCAGTGTGCTTAATCTTGACTACTATTTCGCTATTTCTGTGTGGTCTTCCAATATTCTCGATGTTGGTTTTTATTAGATACCTTAGCGAGGCAGAACAACAGAAACACAATAATGCTTCATTTATGTGCACCTTGAAAGGCGTATTTTGAGCCTTATTGGGTGACCACAAGGGCAGTGGCTATGATGAAAATATAAAAAAACCAAGCCAAAACAGGCAATTATCGTTGATGCGCTTACTGTACTTACCTTTGTCCTCACATTTTATACTGTGGATAACATTGTTATCGGACAATTGAGCTTAACTTTAAGTAAAAATAGGAATAGTTTCTTTCCTAGAGCGCAGCCATTTTCTGTTTTTCTTCTTCAAGTCGTTTCAGCATGGATTGTAATTCCGTTACACGCTGGCGTTCTTTGTTCACAACGGCTTCGGGTGCTTTGGCAACATAACTTTCGTTCGAGAGCTTTTTCTCGCGCATCTCGAGTTCTTTTTCGGCTTTGCTGATCTCTTTATCGAAGCGTTTTAGTTCGGCTTCTTTATCAATCAAACCAGCCATAGCGATATGCAGGGTACCGTTTTCACCAACGAGGGCGGTTGCGGACTCTTCTATTTCGGCATCGCTATCAACAAACTCGATGGCTTCAATGCGACTGATGCTCATGCTGCATTTTGCTGATTCTTCAAGCACGGCTTGTTCGGCTGAGTTTAGGTTTTGCACAATAACCGCGAGTGGCTTGCTTGGTTTGATGTCGCGTTCACTACGAATACGACGTACACCACGGTTAAGTGACATAACCAATTCGGTTTCGTGTATGGCGATTTCGTCAATCAAGTCGCTGTTCGGTGTTGGGTAATTTTGTAACATGATGGTGTCACCATCTTTACCTGCGAGTGGTGCAACACGCTGCCATATTTCCTCAGTGATGTAAGGAATGACAGGGTGGGCAAGTCGTAATACCGTTTCAAGCACATGCACTAACGTGCCACGTGTACCACGTTGCGCTGCAGCATTACCTTCGGATAGTAAAACCGGTTTTGAAAGTTCTAAATACCAATCGCAGTATTCATTCCATGTGAATTCATAAATGGCTTGTGCAGCATGATCTAAACGATAACCATCAATCGCATCAATCACTTCTTGTTCAACTTGTTGTAGGCGAGAAATAATCCAACGATCAAAACGATTTAGTTCCACGTCTTTTTGGTCAAGACCATTATCTTGGCCTTCGGTGTTCATCAACACATAACGTGCTGCATTCCATAATTTGTTACAGAAATTTCGGTAACCGGCAATTCGTTTAAGATCGAATTTTAGATCGCGACCGGTTGAGGCTTGTGCAGCAAAGGTAAAGCGCAAGGCGTCTGTACCGAAAGAGGGAATACCATCGGCAAAATCTTTACGGGTGGCTTTTTCAATCTTCTTCGCCATTTCTGGTTGCATTAAACCGGTGGTACGTTTCTCAACCAAGGCTTCAAGATCGATACCATCAATCAAATCTAAAGGATCTAGTACATTACCTTTTGATTTCGACATTTTTTGTCCGTGGCTATCACGCACAAGTCCATGAATATAGACTTCTTTGAAAGGCACTTCGTCCATGAACTTCAAACCCATCATGATCATGCGGGCAACCCAGAAGAAAATAATATCGAAACCGGTAACAAGCACACTGGTTGGGTAGAATGTTTTAACCGCCTCGGTATTTTCAGGCCAGCCTAATGTTGAGAAAGGCCATAGGGCAGAAGAGAACCATGTGTCGAGCACGTCTTCGTCTTGGGTTAGTTTTGTCTCAGCACTGATGTTATGTTTTTCACGGATCTCAGCTTCACTACGACCTACATAAATATCACCTTCTTCGTCATACCATGCAGGGATTCTATGCCCCCACCAAATTTGACGACTGATGCACCAATCTTCAATGTTGTTCATCCACTCGAAGTAGGTGTTCTTCCAATTATCAGGAACAAATTTTATGTCGCCATTTTTAACAGCATCAATAGCCGGTTCTGCGAGAGGACCTGCTTTAACAAACCATTGATCGGTTAACATCGGTTCAATCACTGTGCCACTGCGATCGCCACGTGGCACCATGAGTTTATGGTCGTCTATTTTTTCTAATAGGCCTGCTGCATCAAGATCGGCAATAATCTTTTTACGTGCGACATAACGTTCCAGGCCGTGATATTCACTCGGAATAAGATCGCCATGTTCATCGTCAGCCGCAATGATGTCGGCATTCAACGAAAGAATACTGATCAAACCACCATTAGGTTGGTTGAGCATAGACAATTCATCACGGTGACCTTTCCAAACGCCGTAATCGTTGAAGTCATGTGCCGGTGTGATTTTTACACAACCCGAACCAAACTCAGGATCAACATAGTCATCCGCAATAATAGGAATCTTACGACCACTAAGTGGTAAAGTAATTTGTTGACCAATTAAATGTTGGTAGCGTTCATCACCGGGGTGTACTGCAACCGCGCTATCACCCAACATGGTTTCAGGACGGGTGGTCGCAACCACAACATGACCACTGCCATCGGTAAGCGGGTAACGCATATGCCACATATGGCCATTTTCTTCTTCTGAAAGTACTTCAAGATCAGAAACAGCCGTGTGTAGAACCGGATCCCAGTTTACTAAGCGTTTACCACGATAGATCAAACCTTCTTCATGCAAGCGTACGAAGACTTCGCGTACGGCTTCGGATAAACCCTCGTCCATAGTGAAGCGTTCACGTGACCAATCGAGTGAGGCACCCATACGACGTAGCTGTTTGGTGATGCTGCCACCGGATTCTTCTTTCCATTCCCAGACTTTATCGAGGAATGCTTCACGACCGAGATCATGACGCGTTTTGCCTTCGGCACTGAGCTGACGCTCAACAACCATTTGTGTCGCAATACCTGCGTGATCACTACCTGCCTGCCAAAGCGTTTTATCACCACGCATACGGTGGAAGCGGGTGAGAGCATCCATAATCGTGTCTTGGAAAGCATGACCCATGTGTAAACGCCCTGTGACATTGGGTGGTGGGATCATGATGCAGTAAGGCGCTTGGTCTTCAGCGTCGCTGTCTTGTGGGGCGAAATATCCGCGGCTTTCCCAGAGGTCGTACCATCGTTGTTCGATGTCTTGTGGTTGGTAGGTCTTTTCCATTATTAAATCGTCACTAATTAGCTACTTGGAGCGGGCAAAGCCAGCATGTTAGCGGCGCATTATACCGGAATGCGGGGCATCTCGGCAGTAAAAAGGCGAGGTTTTAGCGGGGTAAGCGGTCGATTAATTCTTGTATGAACTGTTTCAGGCCGGTTTCCATGACTTCTTGGCTGGAAAAATCTTGTTTTTCGAGGTGTTCACGGGCATCGAGCATGACATCAGCGACGATACCATTAAGTTCGGTACGTAAGGCATCCAGGGTTTTTTCTATGTCGGCTTCCGCAAGGGGTTGGGTATCGGCTGTGCTAATGATGTCTTTTAAGACCGGAATATGTTGCTGGAGTATTTCCGTAATATTATTGCCGGCCGGTTCGTCTAGTACCAAAGGATCGTCATGCTGTTCAGCCTGTTGGTTGCTAAAGGGTTCGTAGTCAGGCTGGGATGCAGTGGATTGTGAGTAATAGCGGTTATGTTCAAGCACATCTTGCAAAGAAGTGAGCACGTTCTCTAATGAACTGGGTGCAGTTTGATTATGAAATGTTGCCATTATCGTGTCCTATTGCAAGCTTTAGAAAAAGCGAGGTCAAACAGTCTCTAATAAGCATGGTGCTGATTCTGTGCGCTAAGTCGCAGTTTAGCTGACACGCCTTAGTTCTTTATATCATGTGTATTTAGCTCATAACCACGGTCACGATAAAACTTGAATCGTTGGCGCGCTTCATCACGTTGGCTCTCGTCACCACTGACTATTTCAGCAACGCGTTCAAAGCGTGAGAAAAAATCAGGAATGGATGACGCTAAATTTATTAACACGTCATGTTTGCATTCAGGATCATGATCGTGACCGATCAAAACTGTTTCATAGGCAGAGGGTGATGCACCGGCTTCAATTAATGCGTGGGGAACAAAGCTGCCTTGGCGAAAAGTCCAAAGTAGTTCATCTATTTTTTCTGCTTGCTCGGCATCATCGGTATGAATAAAAATATGCCGCCCTTGCCGAGATGCTTTTTCAGCAAGCCGACAGGCGGTGTTGAATATTTGTTTCTTCTGACTTTTTTGGGTTAGATAAAAATCAACACGCGTCATTTTTTATTTACCGTGGGCAACTTTATCGAGTAGATATTGCGTCATCATCGGCACAGGGCGACCGGTTGCGCCTTTCGCGGTACCGCCTTTCCATGCAACACCGGCAATATCAAGATGAACCCAGTTTAATTTCTTTGTGAAGCGTGAAAGGAAACAGGCTGCTGTGATTGTGCCTGCTTCACGACCACCAATATTAGCAATATCAGCAAAGTTACTTTTAAGTTGATCTTGGTATTCATCCCACAAAGGCATTTCCCATGCGCGGTCACCACTGTATTTGCCCGCGTTTAATAAGTCGTTGCTTAAACCACGGTGATTACCGAGTAGTCCTGTTGCATGTGCGCCAAGAGCAATAACACAAGCACCGGTTAATGTCGCAATATCAACAACAGTGGCTGGGTTGTAGCGCTCACTGTAGGTTAAGGCATCACAGAGTATTAAGCGGCCTTCGGCATCGGTGTTTAAGACTTCAATCGTCAGCCCTGCCATACTTGTGACAATGTCACCAGGTTTGTTTGCCAAACCATCGGGCATATTTTCACAACTTGGAATAATGCCAACGACATTAATAGGTAAGTTTAATTCGGTAACGACATTCATTAACCCCATGACGCTGGCTGCACCACACATATCAAATTTCATTTCATCCATTGCAGGAGAAGGTTTGATCGAAATACCGCCAGAGTCAAAGGTAATGCCTTTACCAACGAACACATGTGGTTTGCTGTCACTGCTACCACCGTTATATTCCATGGCGATCAATTTAGCAGGTTCGCGGCTACCTTTAGCAACAGAGAGAAGTGAACCCATGCCGAGTTCTTCCATATCGCTTTGCTCGAGTATGTTAACGTTTAGCTTGTCATGTTGTTTACCTAGTTCAATGGCCTGTTCAGCAAGGTAAGTTGGGGTACAAATATTACCCGGTAGGTTACCAAGACGACGTGCAACCTCAACACCACTGGCAATCGCGCTACCATCGATGAGTGCTTGTTCGGCAGATGGTAAATCACGACGGCTACTAACAGAAAGTACTAATTTTCTTAATGGGCGGCGTTCAGTACCGGTATCACTTTTTAATTCATCAAATGTGTAAAGGGCATCTTGAGTGGCTTCAATTGCTTGGCGTACTTTCCAGTAGGCATCACGCCCTTTAACAGTTAGTTCGGGTAAAAAGCTAACCGCATCCATTGCTCCACTTTCGTTAACGGTTTTTGCAGCCGTTGCAACAGCCTTGCGGTAGGCAGCATCATTGAATTCACGTTCTTTACCACAACCAATCAGCAGTACACGGTCGCAGAGGGTGTTAGGAACATTGTGGAGTAGTAAGGTTTGGCCTGCAGTGCCTTCGATATCACCCCGACGGATTAGATTGGAGAGCCATGAGTCGCTAATTAAATCGAGTTGTTCACCTGCGGCAGAGAGTCGGCGAGGTTCAAAAACACCAATAATGATGCATGCGCTGCGTTGTTTCTCTGGGTGGCCACTTTTGATACTAAATTCCATGCTTACTCCTGCGCTATATCGGCTGAATCTCTTGGCTTATATGTGTACTATGTGTACTTAATTATTCGGTTTTGTCACTGCCATAAAAAGCTTATTGAATGACGAGTTACCGATAATATGATTTAAAATGGCCTGATTGTCTACTAGAAAAATTAGGTTTTTGCAGCGTTTTTATATGGATCGGTTGATTTTACGTGATAATACAGCGTTATATAGTTCGTGAGGTTGCAACAACACTGGCTGCGGTGATGGCTGTTGTCCTACTTATCTTCTTTAGTCTCCGGTTTGTACGCATCCTAGGTGATGTCGCAGAAGGCAGCTTGCCAGCAGAGCTGGTTTTTACACTATTATTCCTAAAATTACTCAAAAACATAGGTTCTATTCTGCCTCTGGCCGTGTTTTTCTCGGTATTATTGGCCTTCGGGCGTTTATACCGAGATCATGAAATGGTGGCTTTAACGGCCAGTGGCGTAGGACAGGGTAGTTTGACCCGTTTCTTGCTCTTTTTGGCGCCGGTGATTTTCATTATCAATGCCGCTTGTTCATTATATTTGTCACCGTGGGCGGCGGCCGAGTCAGAGCGTATTCTCCATGAAGCAGAGAATCGTTCTGAACTAAGTTTGTTGTCAGCAGGACGATTTGTTGAATCGCGTGATGGTAGCTTGATCATGTATGTGGAAGAGCTTTCAGAAGATCAGCGTGAGCTCAAAAATGTATTTGTCCAGAGTCGTAAGGGCTCGCGTAAGAGTGTCTTGGCATCCGACACCGGTTATCGCTATATCGATGAAAAGTCCGGTGATGAATTTATGGTGATGGTGGATGGCTATCGCTATGAAGGCGAACCAGGGCAGGATGATTATCGAATTACGCAATTTGTAAAACATGCTGTTCGGGTTGAAGAACAAAAGCCTGAGGTAGCGGCAGTGCGCCGTTCGGCAAAGAGCACGGCAGTCTTGTGGTCGTCGGCAAGTTCGCGTGATACCGCCGAACTGCAATCACGGATTGTCGAGCCACTCGTTACGATTGCACTGATGTTATTGGCAATACCGATGAGTCGTGTGAATCCACGTGAAGGTCGTTATGGACGGCTGTTTAGCGCCGTGTTTATTTATGTCATCTATAACAGTTTATACGGCGCAACATATAACTGGATCGGTCGCGGTACACTCAGTCCCTATATTGGTATGTGGTGGTTACCCTTATTGTTGTTGCTCGTTGCGTTGGGATTTGTCTTGTGGCAAAGCAGGGGGCAATCAACGTGGTTAAATAATCGCATTCCTGGGTTGCGGGGTGCGCAAGCATGAAGATACTCGACCGCTACATTGGCGCAGCCGTTTTTAAAAGTATTGGCATTGTATTATTGGTGCTGATTGCACTGGACAGTTTTTTTCGGTTGGTGCGCGAACTCAACGATGTTGGTACGGGTAATTACGATCAATTCGAAATGCTTGTTTACTTATTGTTAACAACACCGGCACATATTGTTGAGTTCTTTCCGGTTGCAGCATTGCTTGGTGCGATAACAGGTTTGGGCGCATTGGCGAATGAAAGTGAACTGGTTGTTATGCGCGCCGCCGGTGTTTCCTTATTGAGAATATCAACGTCTGTTTTAAAAGCCGGTTTTGTATTGATTCTTGGTTTGATGCTATTGGCCGAGTTTGTTGTGCCGCCGGCAGAACAATACGCGGAATCACGTCGCTCACAAATGTTGGCTGAGCAAACGGCATTAAAAACTAAAAATGGTTTTTGGTCACGTGATGCACGAAGCTTTCTTAATATCAGAGGAATTAGCCCCGGTGGCGACATAAGTGATATTTACATTTATGAGTTTGATAAAGATCATAAGTTGCGTACGACCACGCATGCGGATAAAGCGGTGTACAAAGATGGGCAATGGATTCTTAATGGTCTTAGTCAAAGTGAAGTGAGTTTAGAGGGAATTAAAACACGCACCTTTGAACAAGCGCAGTGGGATTCCTTATTAAGCCCCGCGCTGATCAATTTAATTGTTGTTAATCCATTACAACTATCGATGCGGGATCTTTATGGCTACTATCGTTATCTAAGTGATAATGGCCAAGATGCAGAACGTTATGAACTGGCATTCTGGTCGAGAGTGATTATGCCAATATCAATCGCGGTTATGTTATTGCTGGCAGTGCCATTTGTATTCGGGCCATTGCGTTCGGTGAGTATCGGTCAAAGAATATTTGTTGGCTTCTTAGTGGGGCTAGGGTTCTTCTTGTTCAATCAGGCATTTAATCACTTGGGAATCGTTTACAGCATTCCTGCAATATTAAGTGCGAGTTTGCCGGCATTAAGCTTTTTGGTGCTCGCGATTTTGATGATACGCAGAATTTAAAAGTGTTCTCTTCGTTATTTTTTTAGTTTCGGCAAGACAACAACGCAGCAATCAGAGAAATGGTCATACCATGCCAATTTCTTTTTATCGACAAGCACCCATAAAAAACTGAGAGAAAATACGCTCAGTGCAACTGCACCCTGTATGAACCGTGTTGACATAGGTTCACTTTTTATAAAATAAAGCCCTAAGCCTAATAGCGTCACCGAGGCAAGACCTGCCATAAACCGTAATAGGGTTTGCCCCCAACTGATGGCGCTGC
>Ga0316207_10005061_pt1 | contig 11098 bp, 13 predicted proteins | sample 6weekpyrite_MG_FD_204943 | JGI IMG/M metagenome (GOLD analysis project Ga0316207, IMG submission 204943) | Microbial mat bacterial communities from mineral coupon in-situ incubated in ocean water Damariscotta River, Maine, United States -... | ecosystem: Environmental > Aquatic > Marine >...
CGGGTGGCTTGGTGTACAGGTGGCGCGCAGTCATACATAGAAGAAGCAGCTATGTTGGGCGTTGATGCCTTCATTACGGGTGAAATCTCAGAGCAAACTGTGCATATTGCACGTGAAATGGGGATTCATTTTTTTGCAGCAGGACACCATGCGACGGAACGATATGGCGTACAGGCGCTAGGCGAGCATCTTGCTGCCCAATTTGATATTCAACACACCTTTATTGATATCGATAATCCCGTATAACGGGGTAATGTGACATTTTGGTGGTTTTTTGACCCTCATTAAGCCGATAAAATGGCTCATAAGCTATTGTAATAATAGGCAAAAACAAGCTTTCGCTTGACCAATCAACAGACTTGCAGGACAATACCGCTTCTTTTTTATGCTGGTTGGGCAAATTTACCTAAAATTTGGCCGCCAGAGTCGTGAATGCAAGGGCGTAACCTTACTGTAAAGGTAACACCGACAGGAGACGAACATGAGTACAGATGGCGTAGATAATAGTAAACGCCGATTTCTGACGGCAGCAACAGCTGCAGTTGGTGCCGTAGGCGCTGGCTTTGTAGCCGTACCGTTTTTGAAATCTTGGAATCCAAATGAAGCGGCGAAAGCAGCTGGCGCACCCGTTGAGGTTGATATTAGTAAACTACAACCTGGGCAGTTAATGCGCGTGTTGTGGCAGAAAAAACCAATCTGGATTGTTCACCGTACTGATCAGAATTTAGCGGATCTTGCGGGTATGGCAGATGACGAGCTTGCTGATCCAAAGTCTGAGATTCCACAACAACCAGATTATATTAAAGGCACTAATCGTTCATTGAATGATAAGTACCTTGTTGCGGTTGGTTTATGTACTCACTTGGGTTGTTCGCCGACTTACCGTCCAGAAGTAGCTCCTGAAGATTTAGGCGCAGATTGGAAGGGTGGTTTCTACTGTCCTTGTCACGGTTCAAAATTTGATTTGTCAGGTCGTGTATACGCAGGTGTACCTGCGCCAACAAACCTAATTATTCCACCTTATACTTATATATCTGATACACGCCTGATTGTGGGTGTGGATGAAGGGGCAGCCTAATGAGTATGCTAGAAAAGACACTCGGTTGGGTTGATGACCGCTTCCCACTGACTAAGATGTGGAAAGAGCATCTTTCAGAATACTACGCACCAAAGAACTTTAACTTCTGGTATTTCTTTGGTTCATTGGCGTTGTTGGTATTGGTTATGCAAATACTGACAGGTATTTGGCTAACAATGAGTTACAAGCCAGATGAAACATTAGCGTTTGCGTCAGTTGAATTTATCATGCGTGATGTTGAGTGGGGTTGGCTGATCCGCTATCTACATTCAACAGGTGCCTCGGCGTTCTTCGTTGTCGTTTACCTGCACATGTTCCGCGGCCTAATGTACGGTTCGTACAAAAAACCACGTGAATTAATTTGGTTGTTTGGTATGTTTATTTACCTCGCATTGATGGCCGAAGCATTCATGGGTTACTTACTACCTTGGGGACAAATGTCTTACTGGGGTGCGCAAGTAATTGTATCGTTATTCGGTGCCGTACCATTTGTTGGTGGTGAATTAGCAACGTGGATTCGTGGTGACTTCGTTATTGGTGATGCTACTTTGAACCGTTTCTTCGCCTTCCACGTTATTGCGTTACCAATCGTATTACTTGGCTTGGTTGTTGCGCATATCATTGCGTTACACGAAGTAGGTTCAAATAACCCAGATGGTGTTGAAATCAAGAAGAATAAAGGTGCTGATGGCATTCCTGTTGATGGTATCCCATTCCACCCTTACTACTCTGTGAAGGATATTGTTGGCGTTATCGTCTTCTTGTTCTTCTTCGCAGCAGTGATTTTCTTTGCACCTGAACTAGGTGGTTGGTTCTTGGAAAAAGATAACTTCGTTCCAGCTGATCCATTGAAGACACCTGAACATATTGTGCCACTTTGGTACTTCACACCGTTCTACGCTATTTTGCGTGCTGTACCACCAATTGGTGTGTCTCAGTTCCCAGGTGTAGTAGCAATGGGTATGGCGATTGTGATGTTGTTCTTATTGCCATGGTTAGACCGTAGTCCAGTGAAATCAATCCGCTACCGTGGTGTTGTTTACAAGTTCTTCTTAGCTGTATTTGTAATCAGCTTCATCGTTCTTGGTTGGTTAGGTACACAACCTGCTGGTGGTATTTACCTGATTCTGTCGCAAATCTTCAGTATCACGTACTTCCTGTTCTTTATTCTGATGCCTTGGTACACCAAGATTGATAAGACCAAGCCTGTTCCAGAAAGGGTGACATTCAAATGAAAAAAATAATCATTGCATTGGTAATGGTGAGTTTATCAAGTCTGGTTAATGCTGCCGGCGGTAAGATTCACCTCGATGAGGCAAATATTGATCTGACTGACAAAGCTTCACTACAGCGTGGCGCTAAGTTGTTCACCAATTACTGTCTGAACTGTCACTCTGCTAGCTTTATGCGTTATAACCGCATGGGAAAAGACTTAGGTATTTCTGATAAGTTGGTTGCAGACAACCTGATCTTCTCAGATGACAAAGTCGGTGACTTGATGAAAGTAGCGATGACAACAGAAGACGGTGGAGCGTGGTTCGGTACACCGCCACCTGACTTGTCAGTTATTGCACGTGCAAAAGGCGCGGGTGATGTCGGTGCGAACTGGCTTTACACCTACTTCCGTTCATTCTATGTGGATGAGAAACGTCCTTTTGGCATGAATAACACCGTCTTTAAGGACGTTGGTATGCCGCATGTCTTATGGGAACTACAAGGTATGCAGAAACTACTTAATGCTGAAGAAGTGAGTAAGGGCGCAGCGCCTGAGTTTGCATTGGTCAGCACTGGTAGTATGACGGCTGATGAATATGATACAGCAGCGCGTGATCTGACTAACTTCCTCGTCTATGTTGGTGAGCCTTCAAAACTTAAGCGTTTAGCATTAGGTCCGTGGGTACTAGCATTCTTGTTCTTCTTCTTTATCGTTGCTTACGCTATGAAGAAAGAATACTGGAAAGACATACATTAATTAATATTCCGGTAGCGCATCAGCATAAAGTTAGCGCTACCGGGCAATTAATTTCATCATTTTTTATTTAGTTTTTTAATCAAGGGACTCCATTATGGCGTCGATTGCAAACCGTCGTTCAGCTATGACGCTTTATTCAAGCGCTACTTCACCGTACAGTCACCGTACGCGTATTGTATTGGCTGAGAAAAATATTAATCATGAAGTAAATAATGTAGGTGAGGGCGAACGCCCTGAAGATCTGATTGATCTGAACCCATACAACACAGTACCAACATTGATTGATCGTGATCTGGTTTTGTATGACTCGCGCATTATTATGGAATACCTTGATGAGCGTTTTCCGCACCCGCCATTGATGCCGGTTGATCCTGTTTCTCGCGCTAATTCAAAATTATTCATGTATCGAATTGATCGTGATATGTATAGCGTTCTGGATCAACTTGAAGATGATCCGGATAGTCGAATTGCAACGAAATTACGTAAGGAATTACGTGACAGTTTGACAGTGATTGCGCCAATATTTGAACAAAAGCCATTTTTTATGAGTGATGAATTTACCTTGGTTGATTGTTATATGGCACCATTGTTATGGCGCTTACCAAAATACAAGGTAGAGCTACCTGCGCAGGCAAGTGCCGTTAATACTTATGCAGAACGTCTATTCTCTCGTGAATCGTTTCAGAGCAGTCTGAGCGAGATCGAAAGAGACATGAATGCTTAAGAAAATAATGCAGGGACATGTTTGATGACATCTAGTCGCCCATACATGATACGCGCGCTTTACGAGTGGATTATTGATAATGATATGACACCGTATTTATTGGTGAATGCCAGTGTTGATGCGGTTCAGGTTCCACATCAATTTATTGAAGACGGTAAAATAGTATTGAATATTAGTCCCTCTGCGACAGAGGCGATGATATTGGGTAATCAGCTAATTGAATTTAGCGCACGTTTCTCAGGTGTCGAGGAGATTGTGTCGGTACCGACGACGGCTGTCTTGGCAATCTATGCGCGTGAGAATGGTCAGGGCATGCTGTTTTCAGATGAAAATGAGCAAGATGTCACTCCTCCTGATGATGAGCCGCCACCCCCATCAAGTAAACCGCATTTACACGTCGTTAAATAATGGTTTAGAGCAATGTACGTTGCCCATCAAAGGTTATTTCGATGGGCTTTAAACCTAGAATAATCATATCGCCGCCATGGCGATCCACTGCATTGTAACTATATTCAAATTGATAGCAGCGTTCGAATTGGAGTCGACCACTGTCGCCTCGGCGTACTCGTAAGCGGCGTAAGAACACAGTTTGATCGAGTAGCATGGCATCGTTTTGCTCACAAATATGACGACAGATACCAAGTGCAAATTCTTGCGCGCGTCGGCTATTAAGCCAAAAAGCGATAGCAGCACAAAGTATAATTAAATAAACGAGACCATCCATTACAGATCTATTAGAACAGGGTTTAACTTAAGTTTCTATTTTATAATTGGGGTAGGAAAGGTAATAAAATCAACAGGGCAATATTGATTGCCCTGTTGATAACGAACTAATTAGATTTCAGCGACGGTAAGCCATGAGTCATGTAAATTACAAACGCTGAGAGCATAGATTGGACCACTGTATGATTTCAATGTGAATTGAGATTCAGCTGTCTTGTCTTTAGTTGGATCAAAGACTTTTTCATCAATGAAGTTGAAGTCTTTGTCGAGTAGCATGTGCTTCACAATGTAATGTTTGTAACCATTCATTGGGTGACTAGTCACGACATCGATGGTGCTGCCACTGGTTTGTATGATGGGTGAATGTGGGCCGGCTTTTTTAGCCCAGCGGCCAGGTGAATCTTTGGTGTAAAAAACACCGCCTGACATTGGATCGCTACTGATCTTTTTACTGCCAGCCAGAACGATTTCAGGTGCGATGATTCCCGCTGCAGAACCAGCAACAGCTAATCTAATAAAAGAACGTCTATCCATGTAGTGCCTCCTTAGTAAGAGTGTATATAAGTAGCCAAGTGGCCATTTATACGTGTAAGTTGGATTTTATAGGAAATCTTATTATTGAGTTATGAATCCCTATATCGATATATAACCCATGAAGTAATGAGTTTATTCTTATTAAGTTGAATTACAAGTAGGAAAAACTGGTAATTTCATAATTAGAATAAGACTAAGAGGAAGGCAAGGTCTTGTCTTGATTAAGAATTCGCAGAGGATCGAACTGAAGGCGAATACCTTGCATGAGTTGTAATGATGTTTTATCTAGCTCACGGGAAATAAAGTCACGTTTCTCGATACCGACACCATGCTCGCCAGATAGGCTGCCTTCTAATTTAAGGACTAATGAAAAGACCTCATCTAAACATGCATGGGCAGCTTTCATCTGTATAGGATCATCTGGATCAATAAGAAGATTGACGTGGATATTGCCATTACCGGCATGACCGAAATTAACAATTTTAATTTTATATTGTTGAGCTAGTTCATCGAGGCCATTAATGAGTTCTGGAATATGTGAAACGGGTACCACAACATCTTCATTTATTTTTTTTGGTGCGACTTTACGTAGGGCTGGTGATAGGGCCTTGCGTGTTGCCCATAGTGCTGAAATCTCCTCGCTGCTATGGGCTTCATTAAAACTTAACAGACCGTCATTTTGGGCAGCTTGCTGGATGCTTTTTACGGCATCATTCATGGAACTTTCAGGACCATCAACCTCAATCATTAATAACGCGCCTGCTTTTTCGGGCAATACTGCTGTTGAGTAATCGCGAATCATATCAAGTGCAGCGTGGTCGATGAACTCAAGCGCACAAGGCGTGACAGGTTGCGCCATGATATCGGCAACCGCTTGGCTAGCACTCGCTATGTCTTCGTAGACAACTTGCATAGTACGTTTGCTAGATGGCAGTGGTGTCAGTTTAAGCGTGGCCTCCGTGATAATCGCTAAGGTGCCCTCAGAACCAATGAGCAGACGCGTGAGGTCATAACCAACGACGCCCTTTGTGGTAAATGTGCCGGTACGAAGTTCCTCACCCGCACCACTTACTGCGCGTAAGCCAAGCACATTATCACGTGGTGTACCGTATTTTACTGCGCGTGGGCCGGCAGAGTTATAAGCAAGGTTGCCGCCAATAGAGCAGAAGGCAGCACTGGTTGGATCGGGTGGCCAGAAAAAACCGTGTTCGCCAGCGGCTCGTTGAATATCTTGATTGGTCACGCCTGCTTGCGCGACAATGAGCCGATTACGCGGATCAACGCGTAGGATCTGGTTCATTTTTTCTAGCGATAATACTAAACCACCGTGCAGTGGAACCGTTGCGCCTGTTGTGCCTGTTCCTCGGCCGCGTGTTGTTAATGGAATTTTAAATTCATTGCAAAGTTGCGTGATGGATAGGACTTGGTCATGTGATGTCGCAAAGACAACGGCTTGCGGTAAGGCATGGCCACGACTATTGTCGTAACCATAATTCCAGCACTCTGTTTTCTTAGTGAGTATATTGTCTGTGCCAACACACTCTTTAAGCTGATTGACAAAGAGGCTAGGTAATAGTGCTTGTTTTACCATGGGCGTGTTTAATCAGTATATTCGAACAACTTAACCACGCGCTGTACTCCACTAATAGTACGAGTCGCTTCGATGACAATATTTGCTTCGGTACGGCTGACGATGCCCATTAAAAAAACACTGCCATTTTCGCTGATTATTTTCACGCGTGTTGGATTAAAACCAGGTACATCTTTAACTTTAAATAGATTTGTTTTCACCTTCGCTGTTATCCACGTATCACTGCTACGAGCGAGTAATGAGCTAGGTGCCGCGATAACAATTTCGTTATGAATTTTGCGTACTTTTGGAATAGATGCGACCAAGCTGTAAGCTTTGTTCTTTAGTGCATCAGTAGGTGCTTCACCAGTTAGTAAAATAATATTGTTATAGGAAGTAATATTGATATGCGTATTATCAAAGATTTCCTGATCAGAGAATAATCGTGACGTTGCTTTAACTTCAATGATTTCATCGTCTACAAAGGTGCCGACGGTACGGCGATCATGGGCAACGGCTGCACCTGTTGCTGCACCACCGACGACGGCACTAGCACACCCCTGTAATAAACTAATGGTAAGTATGGTCAGTAGTGAGACAAGCTTTCGATTCATTTATTAGCTCTCCTGTTTGAGCAGTTGCTGATCGATGAGATCACATAAGCAATGAATAATTAGGATGTGGACTTCCTGTATTCGAGCGGTAGAGGTTGCAGGCACACGAAGTTCAATGTCTTGATCAGTTAGCATGTTAGCAATGTCGCCTCCATCACGACCACTTAATATGATGACGGGCATATTGCGGTCGTGTGCAGCGTTAATGGCATGTATCACATTTTCAGAGCGACCACTGGTCGAAATGGCGAGCAGAATATCACCTGCTTGGCCAAGGGCTCGGACTTGTTTGGAAAAAACCTCATCGAAAGAATAATCATTAGCAATGGATGTGATGGTCGACGAATCTGTCGTTAACGAGATAGCGGGCAAACCAGGTCGTTCCATTTCAAAACGATTTAATAGTTCTGAAGAAAAATGCTGAGCATCGCCTGCTGAGCCGCCATTTCCGCAGCAAAGTACCTTGTGTTCGCCTAATAGTGCCTGAGTGATCAGTTCGGCAGCCTGCGCAATGGGTATTGTTAATGTTTCCAGTGCCTGTGTTTTGGCTTGGATACTATCCTGAAAATGCTGTCTTATTCTGTATTCTGCGTCCACGGTTTTTCCTGAATTTGATATCAAGCAGCTGACATTATAACGGTTGTCGAAGGCTACGTCCCGAATGCATTTTGTATCCAGTTTATTCTGATATCGGGTTCTATACCACTGATGGCGACCACATCGAATCGTGTATTGAGTGGTGTCAGGGTTTGTTGCAGGTAGTATTTGGCGGTAAGGATAAGCCGCTTTTGTTTTTGAATATTGACACTCTCGGCAGCACTACCAAATTGGTCATGGCGCCGGTAACGAACTTCAACAAAGACGATAGTGTCTTTATCACGCATAATGAGGTCAATTTCTCCTCGGCGACATGAAAAATTTCTGTCGATTAGAATTAACCCATGTTGTTCTAGGTAATGGCAGGCAATATTTTCGCTATTTTTGCCGGAAAGCTGTTGTTGAGTTTGCATTATCTGACCTCCTTGTCAGTAAAATTTTGCTATATCACTGGTTCTTTGGGTGGGGGATCTACGGGTGTTTCAGCAGAAGGTGTGACGGGTCTCACCTCACTACGGAGTGGTTCAATTCGTGGTTTGCCAACACGAAATTTAGCCCAACTAAGTTGGCGTATGAGGCGTAAATTCTCATCGATTCGTAAACTACCAGTTGAACCTTTGTAACGTTCAAAAGGGTACTGTTGGAGACGTTGTAAATGTGGAATGATGTTGTAAGCATCAATACCAAAGGCATAAAACCGTGCGAGTTTCTCTGAGCGTGATTGCCATAGATTGCTTAAGTCACTTTTTAAGTTCTTATCTTTATTTGCAATAGTCCAAGGCATATCGCCAAAAACGATACCATTCATATCGCGATCTCGTTGTCGATCAACATTACCTGTATAAACATGGGATGTTGCATAGACAGGTATTTTACTCGCGTCATAGAATTTTAGTTGTGGGCGTATTTGTCGTGCTTGTTCGGGAAAAGAAGCAAGGAAAATAAAATCAATATCTTGTCGACGACGTGTTTCAAACTTGAGTTTGCCACCAATTAGATTTTTTAATTGCTTGAAGCGTTGTTTACTTTCATCAACGTTTAACACTTCACGCACTGGTTTTGCATAATCTTTATTACTTAGTGAATATGTTTGTGTGTCGACTAATTGTCCACCAAGATAAAGCCAATGCTCTTGAAATGCCTTTGCAACACGTTCTCCCCAATTAGATTCAGGGTAGAGAATAATGCCTTTATTATGGCCTTCTAGCCAAACGCGCTCGGCGACTTGGCGCGCTTCATCTTCAGGTAGTAAGGCAAACTGATATAAGCGGCTGTGGGTGACCGTTGTTTTTTCATTGGCATTAAGCATCAATGTTGGCACTGTGAAATTACTTTTTTGTGACAACTGGTTGACGGCATCTTTGGCAAGTGGGCCGACGATAAAATCAGCACCATCGGTTACTGCTTGTTGGTAAACATGTTCAATATTAGACGCATCAGCATCATAAAGACGGATAGACGTCGATTTGTTTTGCGCCTTGTTACGATAATATGCGGCAAGGAAACCATCGCGCACCGCGCGAGCAGGCTCAGCAATACGTCCATTTGTCGGCAGTAATAACGCAATTTTCTCAGGTATGGGGGTGGTGCTTTGTTCTATATCTCGTAAGGTAGCTAAAAAACGTGGTGCGGCTGGATGCAAGGGATGACTATTTTTCCATGCATCCAATTGAACCGTGCCACCTATTTGCTTTGCTTGTTGGCTAAGAATGGCGAGCTCTAACCAATCACGATAATGTCCGGGGGCAGTGACGGCATAGATGCTCGATAGACCTGCAATTGATATTTTATTGAGAGCAGCCCAGAGTTTTTCGTGATTGTTATCACGACTTAAAGCATCATCAAGTAACGCATCTAACATGACTCGTTGATTGGCCGCTTCAAGATGATTACCTAATCGGCTATAGGCTTGTGCTTGTAATGAATGATTTTCACGAAGTGCATTGGTATCCAGTGTTTCCGTTGGTAAAGCGGATAGAATGCGTAGCGTATTGACGGGCTTATTTAGCTGTAGTTGTAATGTTGCATTAGTAATTTGCCAATCAGGCGTTGATTGTTGTGTTGCTAATAAGAGTGTTTGTTCAGCGCGTTGCGTGTCTTTTATTTTTAATAAGGCCAGACTGGCTCGCAATAAATATTTATCGCGTTGAGCCGGTAGGGTGTTAGGCGTTTTACTGGCGAGTGCTAACCAGCTATCTGCTGCTGCTTGATAATCCCCTTGAGCCTCGAGATTTTCGATAGATTGTGCTTTTGATTGTGCCGATGTTATGCCGGGAACAATATTGGGTAATGTTTCTTCAATGGTTGTTTGACAGGCAGTCAGAGCCATCAATGACGCGCCTAACAGGCTAAATTGAATGACCTTGCAGGCTCGGCGGGTTGAGTATGTTAAAATTGTTTTCATGATGACGCACAGTATCTTGACCACATCGAGTCCTGTCAATGAATGAGGGCACACTTTATATCGTTGCGACGCCAATTGGGCATTTAGGTGATCTTTCTCCAAGGGCTGTCGAGGTATTATCTGCGGTTGATGTGATAGCCGCTGAGGACACCCGTGTAACACGTAAATTGCTACAACATATTGGTATTGAGACGCCAATGCTGTCTTTGCATGAGCATAATGAACAACAGCGTATTCATAGCTTATTGGCGCAATTGCAGGCCGGTGAGTCAGTTGCCTTGGTGTCAGATGCGGGGACTCCCTTAATAAGTGATCCCGGTTACCCATTAGTAAAGGCTGTTAGGCAGGCAGATATAAAGGTTGTGCCGATTCCTGGTCCTTGTGCAGTCATTTCAGCGTTATCTGTATCTGGTTTGCCCACGGATAAATTTGTTTTTGAAGGTTTTTTATCGAGTAAATCATCAGGACGTCGAGCGCGATTTGAAGAATTAAAGCATGAGCATCGGACACTTATTTTTTATGAATCTCCCCACCGAATTCTTGCCTGTCTTGAAGATTTAGAACAAGTATTTGGGGCGCAGCGAGAGGTCGTCGTGGCGAGAGAGTTAACCAAAACATTTGAAACGGTTCGTTCTGGCAATGTGGCTGAAATACTTGACTGGGTAAAGCAGGATCAAAACCAACAGCGTGGCGAAATAGTGTTACTGGTTGCGGGTGCACCAACTGTTGATGAGTTAAATCCAGATATAGAACGGGTGTTAACACTCCTAATGGCAGAGCTTCCCCTCAAGCAGGCTGCTGCATTGACTGCACAGATATGTGGTGCAAAGCGCAATGAGGTCTATCAACAGGCCCTTGAAATTAAATCCCTTAAAGAATAGT
>Ga0316207_10005063_pt1 | contig 11096 bp, 1 predicted proteins | sample 6weekpyrite_MG_FD_204943 | JGI IMG/M metagenome (GOLD analysis project Ga0316207, IMG submission 204943) | Microbial mat bacterial communities from mineral coupon in-situ incubated in ocean water Damariscotta River, Maine, United States -... | ecosystem: Environmental > Aquatic > Marine >...
CAGCACAAAACGCTGCAGTCCGGTGCTAATTGAGGTCAGCAGGATGACGGCGCTAATGCCAACGGCAATGCCTAGAGCGGTAAGGCCGCTGCGCATTGGGTAGTGGCTGATGGCGGTGAATGACAGTGTTGTGGTGTCGAAAAACCTCATTTCTTGTTTTCTATGGTTATGAAAAAGTGTACTTAGTCCAGTTATTGATAAAGCTATATCATTACTAATGATATTTATTTTTTTAAATCTTTGTTTTATCAAATAAAAATTTAAATTATATATATTTTATGCATTTTAGCGCGAGAAAATGCATTTTTTATTGGGCTTTATTTTTTCCCTATTCCGAATCTGGTTTTTTTAGACCAAAATATTATTAAGAAAAGTTAATAAACATATGGAAATCCCATTAATTTGATGATGAAATAGCCGTTAGATACTAGTGTAGTCAAGTATTTTTGGGAGGTCGGTTTTGGGATTGGCTGGGTGTAAGTTTCTGGTGATACTAAGCTTAGTGCTATTAATTGATAGCACAGAGGCCGAATTCACCTTGAATTTTCAGCCTAAAGCCGGCGGTGTGATTGGAACGACACATATTCATAACAACCTTAATGACAATGGTGATCCGCAGACGGGGCAGACACCCTACCTGATGAGTGGGGGGTTGCAACTGCCTGAGATCGTTGTGGATCCGACTAATGGCAACAGCTATTACCATATGATCGTCGGTGATCTAGCAACCGGATTTATCCAAGAGAGCTATGTGCAGATGGGCTTTGGTAACTATGGTTCTACTGGTTTTGGCGAACCTGCGACATCTGCCTCGGCCTCTGGCGGTGTATCAACGTTTAACAGAAACACGACTTTAGGTAATGGCTATGACCCGCTGGATATGAATAAAAATGCGATTGCCCAGGCATCGACATCAGGTAACGGTTCAGGCAATCCGAGCCGTGTGATTATGCGCCAGATCATCAGTGATGGTGAGGTGATGATAGAGTTTTTGAAAGATAAGTATGCCTATAAACCGCGTATTTCCATGTTGCTGGTTGCGCCAGACATCACAGCCTTTTTTGATTTTGATATGCGTAACAGCACCTATGACGATGCCCTGACCCCCGGCGTTTTGACCAACACGATCAATTTGTGGGGTGAGGGTGTGCCGAATGAATCCGCTTCGTTTGATCATGCCACTGAGGCGCAAAATCCCTATGTGACCGGTGGTATGTACACATATACGGAAGGTACGGATGTCATCACTGATGATGCCGATGGTAAAGATTTTGGCGGTTCAAACGGTACATATAGTTATAGCGATGGCGGCTATGATCAAACGACAATTCCCTGGGCAAATTATATGGATCCGCTGGAAGCCAACCCGTGGAGTTTTGAAAGTTCAAAAGTGCCCTAGTGGCAAGTGCAGAGTAAATCGGTAGGTTGAATCATGAAGCTAGACATGAAGTCGAAAGGAATTAATAAGCAGTATATGGCAGCGACGAAGCTGGTTCATATGTTGCTTTTGCCGTTGTGGCTTGCCTCGTCTATGGTTTCTGCAGCCACCTTTAATCAAACTGATTGGAGTGGTGGCGTCACTGCCAATACTGCTGTTGACCCAACCAATCAAACCGGTTGGACCGAGCTTTCCAGCAAAGATGTAGGAGTGGATATTACGTCAGGCACTGATTTAGCTATTGCCCCGACCACTGTCACCACGACGCATACATCAACCAAAGATGGCGAGTTTTCTTCGGCAACGAATTTTCAGACCCATGCGACTCGCAACGATTTTTCTAATGGTTCACCCTTATTAACCAATACACAGGTGAATAATGGTGCTGTAGGCATTAAGCCGGCAAGCCTGACCTCTGCCTGGGCGGTAAAGGCTGCCTGGAATCTTACTCTTGGCCAATCGGGCGCCAATGCCTCATTCAAAGATATGGATGGCGATGGCGACATGGATATGATTGCCGCAGGTTCACAGAATGTATATGGCTATCGCAATACCGGTACGGATGATAGTCCTGCCTGGACACTGGTGTCTGGCTGGGGGATTGGCGCGGCGACAATGGGTTATGTTAACCCCCTGACGACGTCTTTGGGCGATCTTGACCAGGATGGCGATTACGACCTGTTGATGGCGTATTCGGGTAAGGCGATCTATGCATGGGAGAACACGGGGGACAGTTCTGGTCCTGCCTGGACTCGTAAAGCAGCCTGGGATCTGGCATCAGCGGCGACTGCTGGTACCCCTCAGAAAATAGCGCTGGCTGACCTGAATGGTGATGGTGTTCCTGAAGTCACAATCGGCGGAAACTATTCAAACGGTAATATGGATGTATATCAGTTTGATGGTACAACGCCGTGGGTATATCAGGCAGCCTGGGCGCCTCCTCATGGTTATGCCCAGGCGGGGCCGAAAGCATCTTATGGTGACCTGGATGGTGATGGCGATCTTGATGTAACGGTGGGCTGGAATAACAGAAACGAGATGCAGCTGGCAACCAATACTGCCGGTGCAGGTAATCCCCCTGTCTGGACTGATGCTGGTTTTACCGGTGCCACGCTTAGCAACGGTAGTGCCTATGACTATCCTGCTCTGGTAGATCTGGATAGTGATGGTGACCTGGATATGATGATCGGCTCATCAGGTACGGCGACACTGACCGGCTATGAAAACAGCAGCACCACTTACAACACCTCGGGTACCTACATCTCTGCGGTAATCGATACCGGCTCGGGCAATATTGGCTACAGCACGGTTGATTATTCCATTGTTACACCCGCAGGCACGACCTTAACGATAGACATGCGTGCTGGCCCCACAGCTTCACCAGATGCCGCCTGGACCGCTTGGGAGGATGTGGCGGGTATCGCCAATGGTGGCGATATATCTGTCCTGGGCAGTGGCCGTTATGTTCAGTATCGCGCCAATATGTCGACCTCAGATACCTCGGTGACACCACTGCTGCGCGACATTTCCATTAACTATGCTGCCTATCCTCTGATCACAAACATTAATTACAAAGGCAATAAACTCTCACTTGAAATATTGAGCCGCACTATTAGCTGGACAGCAAATGCCACCTGGAATACCACAGGTACCTCTCCTGCACTGGGAGATCTGAATAACAATGGTTGTTTCGACATGGTCAGCGGGACAGGATTTGCCAACAGCTCAATTGCCAATTCTGGTGATTGCAGCACGGGTTGGACAGATGAGAATAGTTTCGATATACCGTTTACCAATCACGCCGCAGCGGCAACAAACTACAATCCTGGTCAACCCGATTTGGGGGATTTGGACGGCGACGGCGACCTGGATGCGATGATTTATGACGCTAATGGTGCTGCCACTGTTCACGCCTATGAAAATACAGGTACGCCATCTTCGCCTACCTGGTCGCATAACCAGGCCTGGGAGGTCTCTGCGAACGGTGAGCCAGCCCTGGCCGATTTGGATGGCGATGGTGACTTGGACCTGATGGTCGCTATAAAAGCTACTTCCCCTTATGCCAATGAGGCCTACAGAAATGATGATGTAGGTGACGGGGTGCCGGTCTGGACACGCCATAGTGCCTGGGATTATACAACCAATCATGGCTATGGTCCGAGTAATGATCTAGCAGATATTGATGGCGATGGTGACTACGATCTGCTGGTAGGTAACCCCAATAGTGTCTTTATGGCTGAAAACGTCGGTACTATCTATGCGCCGAGCTGGGCGCGTAACAGCGGTTGGGATATTGCCACCGGTGCTGATACCAGACCCGCTGCGGCTGACGTAGACGACGATGGTGATATGGATGTGATGGCTGGTGTTGGAAGCATTGTCGGATATACCAATGACAATACCACTACCTATGCGGCAACGGGCACCTATGAATCAGGCATTATGGATTTTGGTGACGCCACTTTTACCACGCTTGATTACAGCGCAAAAATTCGTACTGGCACCAGTGTCACGGTCTCAATCCGTGCCGGTAATACCGCTGCGCCGGGTGGTGTCTGGACAGGCTGGAGCGTAGTTGCCGATGGCGGCAGTCTGACGGCCTATAACGGCTATCGTTATATGCAATACAAGGTTGAAATGGCGGCCAATGGTGGTAATAGCCTCTCGCCTGAACTTGCCGATATCAGTATCAATTACACTAGCCTGCCTTCACCCAGTGCGCTGAATTCTTCAGCCTATAACACCACCGTTGCAGGTAACTATGTGATTGGTCTGAGCTGGGTTGAGTCCCTGGCTGCCAGTTCTGATATTCAGACCCAGCTGCGAACTTCACCCGACAATGCCAGCTGGACTGCCTGGGTGGGTCCAGATGGCACTGACGCCACCTATTGGAATTCGGCCAATACACACGGCGGCGGTTGTTCAGGGGCAGGCACGATAACCTGTACGACAATGGCATCCATGCTTAAAGATGGTGCCAATGATCAGTGGTTCCAATATAAAGTTTCGCTGATAGCCAATGGCGCAAGCACACCGACATTTTCCGATGTCACGCTGGAGTATGTTCCAGTTCTGCCGCCGGGTATTACTCTGAGCCAAACAACCGGCCTGGTGACCACAGAAGCTTTGGGTACAGATACATTTAGTGTTGTTCTGGATAGTCCGCCAACCGCTGATGTAACAATTGATTTTAGTAGCGATACCTTGTCAGAAGCAGCGCCAACTGTTGCGTCGTTGACGTTTACTACTGGCAATTGGAGTACGCCACAGATTGTGACGATTACCGGTGTCGGTGATTTGATTGATGATGGCGATATTGGCTTCATAATTTCTGTTAACCCAAGCAGTGTTGGTGATGCCAATTACGATGCCCTGGCTACCCTGACTGTAACCGGCACAAACACCGATGATGACACTGCCGGTATTACGGTTACGCCAACATCAGGCCTGAGCGTGAGTGAGGCAGGCACAACCAGCGACACATTTACGGTAGTGCTTGATAGTGAGCCCCTAGCTAATGTGGTTGTCGGCCTATCCAGTGATGACGCCACTGAAGGAACGGTTTCCCCAGCCTCAATAGTCTTTACCCCGGCCGACTGGTTTACTGCCAAGACAGTCACCGTGACAGCTATCGATGATGGTGTTGACGATGGTGATATTGCTTTCAATGCGGTCACTGCAGTTGCTACAAGTGCGGGTGATATTAAATATCATGGCTTGAATCCCGCTGATGTCAGCGTTACTGCAATTGATGATGATGCAGTTGCCATCATTGTTAACCCTGTGACCACCCTGACGACAACTGAAGCGGGCGGCACTGACTCTTTTACTGTTGTTTTGGGTAGTGAACCTTTTTCTAACGTCACCATCACCACGTCTACCTCGAATGGTACTGAGGGTCAGGTATTCCCCGCGGGGCTGACCTTTACCAGTGCCAACTGGAACGTACCTCAGACGGTGACTGTGTATGGTAATGATGACGGTAATGATGATGGTGATATTTATTACACCATCTTTCTTTCCGATGCCAGCAGTGGCGACCCTGCATATGATGGTTATGCCCTGTCACATATTACGGCTGTAAATATTGATGATGACAGCCCTGCAATTTTGGTAACACCTGCTTCTGGACTGGTGACAACGGAGACCGGTGGAGCAGCATCTTTCACGGTTAGACTGAATAGCCAGCCTACGGCTCTGGTTACCTTGAATGTCAGCAGTAATGATGCCGGTGAGGGTTCTATACCTGTTTCAACCATCGTGTTTGATTCGGGTAACTGGAATGTGCCACAGAGTATCAATGTTGTCGGTGTCGATGATCCAGGTGACGACGGTGATGTGGTCTACAGCGTGACTGTTTCGACTGTGCCCGGTGGTGATACAAGCTATAACAGTGTGCCATCGGTTAATGCTTCACTGACGAATGTTGACGATGATGGTCCGGGCGTGGCGGGCAATGCCTTTACACAGAGCGACTGGTCTGCGGGTACGGTAAGTAATGCCGCTGCTTGTGCTGCCATTAATGGTGTATGGGTGGGTGCTCAGTGCACGATAGTTGACCCCGATAATCAGTCAGGCTGGCAGGCGTATTACAGCAAAGAAACGGCTGTTGAAGTAATTAATGGCGGCACTGATCTGCGTTCGGCCATTGCTAGCAAGAGCCTGAAACATAGTGCCAATGCAGATTTTGCTATTGCTGCCAGCGCCCAGACTTTTTCTACTTTTGATGAGTTTTCAAGCGGTGCTGGCCTGACTACTGTTCAGGTCAATAGCGGCGCGGTTGGCATTACCCCGGCAACCTTGTCTGCCTCATGGGCGACCAATGCGGGCTGGAACCATACTATTCCCACAAACGGTGCCAATGCATCGTTTGTTGATCTGGATGGTGATTCCGATCTGGACATGATCGCCGCAGGCGGTCAGAGAGTTTATGGCTATCGCAATACAGGCTCGGATGTTAGTCCAGCCTGGACTGCGGTCGAAGGCTGGAATATCGGTGCCGCCACGCTTGGATATGCCAGCCCTATCATTACCGCATTGGGTGACATTGATCAGGATGGCGATCAGGATTTACTGCTGTCGCATCAGAGCAAGGCGGTGGTGGCATTTGAAAATACCGGCGACTCAAGCAATGCCGTCTGGACCCGGAAAGCAGACTGGGATCTGGCTTCCGGCGACACAGTAACGGTCAATTACAAGATTGCATTGGACGACCTGAACGGTGATGGCGTACCTGAGCTTGTACTGGGCGGCCAGTGGTCGTCTGCGTTAATGAACACCTATAGTTTTAATGGCACGACATGGGTCAGACAGGCAACCTGGGATTTGCCAGGCGTCTATAGTGCAGGACCAAAGGCAAGCATCGGTGACCTGGACGGTGACGGTGATCCAGATGCCACGGTTGGTTGGAGCACAAAAACCAACCTGCAATTGATCACTAATAATAATGCCGGTCTGCCGAGTACGCCGAATACATGGACGGATAATGGCTTTACCGGTGCCGCGATCGCTAATGGCGCCGTCTATGATTATCCTGCCCTGGTCGATCTGGATAGTGATGGTGATCTGGATCTAATGATTGGTGCGTCAGGGTCAGCAACAATGCTGGGTTATGAAAACAACGGTACCAGCTATAACGCTTCGGGTGTCTATACCTCACCAGCGATTGATGCCGGCAGCCATGATGGTTTTACTACACTGGATTACACGGCTGTCATACCCGCCAACACCACCTTGACCATTGATGTGCGCGCAGCTGATTCGGCGGACTTGGTGACCACAAATGCAACGGGCTGGATGACAGATATTGCTAATGGCACAGACCTATCTGCTGCGCTTGGTAGTCGCCGTTATTTTCAATACCGGGCCAATCTTGCAACCACAGATGCAGCTGTAACACCATTGTTGACTGATCTCACCATCAACTACATTTTCTATCCATGGGGTGACAGGGTTGTTGCTGCGAATGATGCGCTGAGTCTGGAAATTATTTCCCGAACTGTCGTCTGGACCAGTGAGGACGCCTGGGACCACAATGTCGGTAGTGGCTCACCTGATAGCAATAACAGCAATCCCTCGCCGGTATTGGGTGATATGGATGGTGATGGTGATCTGGATTTACTGCGCGGTGATAACTGGTCGCAAAAGATTGGTTTTTACGAGAATGATGGCAGCAATACCTGGATCTATAGAGCCGACTGGAATCTTTACTGTTGTGGCGCTCTCAATAACACCGTACCCGCACTGGTGGACATGGATAACGATGGTGACCTGGATGTGATGTTGGGGTCAGCATTGTCGACAGTGACCGCTTTTGACAATCTCGGTGATGCTGGTGCGCCTGCCTGGGATTCAAATACGCCAGCCAGCCAGAGAGAAGCCTGGAATATTTTGAAAGGCGGTAGTGGTAATACCAGTATTGATTTAGCTGACCTTGATGGTGATGGTGACCTGGATGCTCTGATTGGCGACAGTGCTGGCACCAATGTGGTCTGGGGCTATGAAAATATTGGTACCAAAACCAGTCCTGCCTGGGCAGCAAACAGCAACTGGAATCTGTATGAGTCTCAATGTTTAGGCTGCAATTGGTATGCGATAGCACCATCCTTTGCTGATATTGATGGCGATGGTGACTTCGATGTGATCCTGGCAAATAAGGGCGGTGACAGGAAGCCATATTCTTACCGGAATATTGGTGATAGAAGCGAGCCACTGTGGGAGCGTTATACGGACTGGGATCCGTTTTTTACCGGTGAAACCGCTCAATATGAATTGGTCGACCTGGATGATGATGGCGATGTCGATTTGCTGCATGCATCAAGTGGTTCAAACATTGATGGTTACCGTAACACCGGTGTGACCACTTATGCCGCATCTGGAAAATATACATCTGCAGTGCTCGATCTTGGTAGTCACCTTGGTTTCACCACGGTGGATTATGATGCCGCTATTCGTACCGGCACAACATTATCTGTAGAGATTCATTCCGGTAATATGCCAATACCGGATGGCAGCTGGAGTGCATGGCAGACCTATGCCAGTGGTGCGGACATTTCTGCTTTCGGCACTAATCGTTATATTCAGTACCGCGTCAACATGACTGCAGATGGCGCAAACAATTTGGCGCCGAGTTTCCACAGCATTTCTATAAATTACAGCGGTGTTGCACTGGATGAAACGCTGCTTTCAAATGCTTATGACACTACTGTCGCAACTAATCTGATTACTGGGCTGGTCTGGAATGAGATGCTGGCGGCAGATACGGATGTCAGGGTGCAAATCCGTGCCGCAGCTGATAACGCCGGTGCGCCTGGCAGCTGGAGTGACTGGGTTGGGCCTGATGGTACAGTTGCTAGTTACTGGAATTCAGTCAATACCTTTGCTGGTGGCTGTACGGGTACGGGAATTATCAGTTGTACAACGATGCCTGCCATACTCAGAAATGGCGAAGAAAATCAGTGGCTGCAATACAAGGTGACACTGGTTTCAACGGGGTTCAATCAGGCTGTACTCTCTGATATCAGTGTTTATTATGAGATGGGTGCCGCAGCCGGAACCAAGGTTGTGTTAAACACAACGACATTAAACACAACAGAAGATGTGGGTGTCACACCAACTGATACGTTTACCGTATCGTTGGATGCAGACCCTGCCTCACCAGTGACTATGTTGTTCAATAGTGGTGATTTGAGTGAAGGTACGGTATCGCCTGCGTCGCTAACCTTCTCAGCTGGTGATATAGGACCTAAGCTAGTCACGGTAACTTCAGTAGATGACGCGGTTCGTGATCTGGATGTGGTCTATAAAGTCTTTACATCAGCCTCGATCAGTGACGATGCCAATTACAACAACCTGGTTATCAGTGATATTACAGTGACTAATGTTGATGATGATCTTGCCGCTGGTGGCGTGACGGTAACACCAGTGACGGGGCTTGTGACTTCAGAGGCCGGTGCTACAGACACCTTTAGTATTGTGTTAAACAGTGCGCCTACTCAGAATGTGACGATTGTTGTTTCCAGTGATGATGAAACCGAAGGTGTTGCCACGCCTGCAATTCTTACCTTTACCAGTGGTGACTGGAATAATGCAGGCCTTCATACCGTGACAGTAACTGGTCAGGATGAGTTGCTGTTTGATCAGAATGTTGCTTACACCATTGTCACCAGTGTTACTTCAAGTGATGATCCGAACTATAACGGTCTTGATGTGCCTGATGTGTCGGTAACCAATACTGATGATGAGGCTGCTGAGGTAGTGCTAACGCCAGATGATGTGGTGAATACCTTTACTGTCAATGAGAATGGTGGTGCAAGAACCTTTGGTATTACCCTGGCCAGCCAGCCTCAGCCTGCGACCAGTGTGACATTTTCACTTTCATCTTCAGATTTAACTGAAGGTGCAGTGCTGCCATTTATGCCAATGATATTTACCTCTGCCAATTGGAATGTGCCTCAATTGGGTACAGTGTTTGGGGTTGAAGATAATATTATTGATGGTGATATGGGGTTCACAATTATTACCTCAACTTTTAGCAGTTCCGATCCAAATTTTCATGGCATTAATCCGCCAGACTATAGTGCGACAAATGTCGATAACGATGGCGTTTATAACATCACCGTTTCGCCTGTTACGGGAATGAACACATCGGAAGATGGACTGACGAATGTCTTTAATGTAGTGCTTTCATCGAAACCAAGTGCTGATGTCATTATTAGCCTGACCAGCTCAGACCTTGGCGAAGGTTTTGTTGCTGAGCAGGTTGTTCTGAAACCAGATGATATAAGCTGGCGTGGTGTTTCGGTAAAAGTAACAGGCATTGATGACAATGTTGTTGACCCTGACCAGGCCTACACCATAGTCACTGGCGCGGCTGTGAGTGAGGACCCCAATTTCAATGGTATTGATCCAGCCGATGTCTCTTTTACCAATCTTAGTACCAATGCCAAATATGCTGACTCAGGTCAGAATGGCGCCAATGCCGGTCGTTCTGTTGCCTATGCCGATGTTAATGGTGATGGCTATGATGATGCTGTAATTGGTGCCTCTAATTATGATGGCAGCTTTGCCAATGGTGGCCAGGTGGTTGTCTATCATGGCTCTGCCGCGGGTGGAGTGTACAGTGCCTCATGGAGTGCCGAAGGTGATCAGTTAGATGCCTTCTTTGGTCATGCCGTTGCCAACGCCGGTGATGTCAATAAGGATGGTTATGAAGACGTTATTGTCGGCGCCTATGGCCGTGATATAGGTGGCACGGATGAAGGCCAGGCCTATATCTATCATGGTTCAGCCACAGGGCTTGAAGCTGCACCAGCTCAAACATTGAGTGGCGCTGTTGGTAGTGCCTTCTTTGGTTATTCGGTCGCCTCTGCCGGTGATGTCAATAATGATACTTATAGCGATGTGATTGTCGGTGCCTATGGTGAAGATAATGTCTATATCTATCATGGATCAGCCAGTGGTATAGGTGCAGTTGCGGCGCAAACCCTGGTTGGTGATCAGGTCGGTTCGCAGTTTGGTATTTCGGTATCCGGTGCTGTGGATGTCAATGGTGATAACTATGATGACGTGATTGTTGGCGCCAAATTATATGACAACGGCAATACTGATGAAGGCCGTGTATTTGTATTTCATGGCAGTGCAACGGGTGTTCTTACCA
>Ga0316207_10005064_pt1 | contig 11095 bp, 19 predicted proteins | sample 6weekpyrite_MG_FD_204943 | JGI IMG/M metagenome (GOLD analysis project Ga0316207, IMG submission 204943) | Microbial mat bacterial communities from mineral coupon in-situ incubated in ocean water Damariscotta River, Maine, United States -... | ecosystem: Environmental > Aquatic > Marine >...
TGTTTCTAATCCAGCATTAACAATGGCAATGTCCAAAGTATTGTCTATAAATGCATCATTAATTTTTAAGGCTTTTAAAATACTATCTTTTAAAATATCTAAGGTGCGAAATTTTGGACTTGGAGCGATTACAAATACAGAATCACTTAAGGTAATTTTATTTTGAACCATTAAAGTATCATTTTTTGTATAAATAGTAATTTTTGGTTCTCTTAAAAGTACTTCGTCATTCTTTATTAAATCATACATAATTGCAATAGTTGCATGACCACAAAAATCCACTTCTCTTTCACTTGAGTAATATTTTAATTCATATCCTTCATTTTGTTTCCAAATATACCCAACTTCACTAACAAACCCTTTTAATTCTTTTGCGATTTGTAGCATTTCTTTATCATCTAATTCATTTTTATTATCAAGATATATTACTCCAGCAGGATTACCACTAGACTGATTTGAAGCAAAAGCATCAATTTTTTTAAATTTTAGTGATTTCATTTATATTCCTTAAACGTTTATAATAACTTACGAAAAACTACCATTGTAGAGGTATCAAAGCCATGTTTTTTGTAAAACCTATGTGCACCTTCATTGTTATGATCCGTAAGAAGAGTCATTCGTTTACATCCTTTTTCTTGAGCAAAAAGTGATTCCAAAAAATTACATAGATCTTGGATGTCTGAACTTTTGGCAATTTCGATTTTCATTTGAGACTCCTATAATGTGCTAAACTTTTTGATGTATCATATACTAATTCATAGTAATGATTATTATTAAATTCAAATTCTTGTATAACTTCTAGTCCAAGTTTTCTAGTATGTGCTTCATAAGACCTAGTATTTATTTTATTTATAAATGTGACTAAAATAGGGAATCTTTTTGACATATGCTCTCTGGAAAAATCAAAAATTTTTTCTAAAACTCCACTTCCTCTGACACTCTTATCAATACAAACCGGTCCATATTGATATGAATTATTTACATCTAGCTGTTTGTTTAAATATTTTAAATTTTTTAAATCCTTAATCATAAATTCAAACATTGGCCAAATTGACCAAAACTGCCAAGATGCAGACATCACATATGCTAAAACTTTATCATCTTCCATCGCAATAAAAAGACCTTTTTCTTTGTTAATAAGGTCTGTTAATTGTTCTTTTGTAAAAGGTGTTGTTACAAAACCATCTTTTTTATCTTCTTCTAAAATCGAGTCAACGTGATATTTATAATGAAGTTCTAATACTTTATCTATATCAGATAATTCAGCTGTCTTAAATGTCATGTTTGTAATCTCCTTTTATAGTTTAACGATTAAGTTAAATGGTGCCGCGCTGTTTGCGGCGTCGATTTTTAAACACTTTGTAATGTGATGTTGTCATATCTTCTTAATAGCTTCTATTATATACATAAACTGTGTGGGAAATATGGAAAAAGCTATTGATGGTAATATGAAATGCCACTTTGAATATACCCAGTTAAAAGTATAAGATTTGACCAACATACTTAGACCTATTAACCATATTACTGGGGTATACGATGGTGCCGCAAATCCTAATATACTAGTACTCCAAATAGATGTTGGTTCATAAATAAGCAATAACCAAGATACAAAATATAGCAAGACACCAAAAGAATAAATGACTACTCCTTTTATATGTATAGATGAAGTTATATTGAGTCGAAAAAATAATGGCATTAGGAAAATTAAGGTTCGAAATATGTTTTCACAAATGATAATGGCTAGTGGAATGTCGCTATTAAATACTTTAGGATCGAAAGCTTTTGGTAACTTTGAAGTTAGAAAAATATTCCAAAAAAGAATCGGTAGTATTGCTATATAACCATTTGATAATATCTTCTTCATCAAACCCATTTTTTCCTGCTGAATGGCTTGTTATGTTTATATGTGGTGAAGGCCGTAAATTGCATGATCAACAATACGCCCATTTCGATTTTCAGCATTAGAAATAATACCTTCTAGTTTCATACCGAGACGTTCGCAGACGGCTCTACTAGCCAAATTTTCAGTAGCAGCCGATATTTCAACTTTATGCATTAGTAATTCATCAAATGCTATTTCTATAAGTTTTTTACAAACACGAGTCATAATGCCATTGCCTTGAGCTGATTCTGTAAGCCAATAACCAATTTTTACTTTCTTTAATTCATGATTAATCGTATTGAAGGATACGTTGCCAACTAAGCTTTCCTTGTAAAATATACCACAGACCATTGACTTTCCATCGGCATAATCATGAAGAGATTTACAGATAAATGAAGCAAAGTCCTGTTCACTTTTATAGTGTGTAGGCCATGCTAACCACTGCTCAAGATAAGGTAAATTTTCTTGAACCAATTGTGCGTATATTGGGGCAAAAGACTTTTGAACCAATGCCAACTTTATATCATTATCTATTTTCAAACTGAACAAGAGTCTCTCCAAATTTTTGTTATGTTTTCTATCTTAATTATACTTAATATTATTAAACAATAAAATTTATTACTTTCGATTTTGTAAATATTTCACCATTTTCATCTTGAACAGTAACCTCAAAAGTGAGACGTTTTTTCCGTTGTTCGCATAATCGTGCATGAACATATATATGAGTGGTTTCTAAAGTTACTGCTTTTACAAATTTTGTTTCTATATTCCTTGTGATGTTTACTGGAGCAGACAATAGACTTAATGAACCCACTGCATTATCAACGGCAGCTTCTATTAAACCACCTTGCATGGTATTGTATGGATTAACCCAATCTTTTAAAACGGGTATTTTTACTATAATAGACTTTTTAGCTTCTTGATAGTCAATAATTTCAGCTTGCATCATACTGAAAGATGGCGGAGGTAAAATCAATAATTGTTCATTACTTTCTTGCATTTTTTTATAAAGTTCGTCTACACCTATTTTATTTTCAAACTAATCTCCATTTCTAATATAACAGTTGAATATAGCTTAATAAGTTGCCGTTAGATAACTTATTGGCTATTATGTTTTGTTATATCTTTGATAGTAAATTATTTCAAAAGGAAATCTATTTGTTAAACATCTTCTTATCTCTCCATCTAACTTTTTCCAAGCAGTTGGAAACTCTAAAATTCTTTGAATTGTTTTCTGAACTTCGTATGCAAACTCTCCGCCAAGTCCATCTTTACACTCTTGATAATACTCAACTGAAATATTTAGTTCCAGTTCGGCATCTGGATGAAAAGAGTAGGTCATTTATGAGTTAAGTCTTTGAGATATTTTTTTGAAGACTTCATATCCATCAACTAATGTGATGGAGTTTGATTCTATCTCTTGTTTTCTTTTATTGACCTCTTGGATCCATAACTGATCTATTTTCTCATTTGAAGGTGTAATACTAGCTAAAATTTTATCTACTATTTTTGTTTTGAGATCAATAGGTAATATATCTATCTCATCAAAAAGTTCATCTTGTTTTAAAGCTGTCATAATAAGTTCCAATTTTTTAAAATTTACACTATTATATCTAAACAATGTATATTTTGGTTTTAAAAGAAAAAGCTACTTTTCAAGTGTCATACCAAAGGATTGGTTTAGCCCTGTAACAACTTGAAGTAACTTCCATCCTTCTTTATTCATTTAACGTAACGTTATCACCTAAACTAGCCAAGTAAAACTCTCTATTGCCAATTTTACATTCTGAATCTTCTTGAGAAAAACAAATTATTTGTTCAACTTTTTTGCATAGATTATGTTGGATATCAATCCAAATATAAATTTCTTTATATAAAAGTCTCCAAAATAAATTTGGCAGGATGCACATTCAGTGTTCAGCCTCGCCGTTGTACGTGTTTGCAAAGCGGGCACGTACAACGATTAAAGATACCCAATAAATTTCCACTAGGTAATTTATTGGGTACTCTGTTTTGTTAGTATATGCCCTCTTAATAGTTTTTGCAATAACAAATCTTCTACATTTTGTCTTGAATCAAAGATAGCCATAATATAAACAGTATCATTTTCAATTTTATACATAATTCTCCAAGGTTGTGCAATCAGCTCTCTATAAATAGTTATACCTTCTTTTTGAAGTTCAGGAACCATTCTGCCTTTTAAGGGGAAAAAGTTACTAGATTGTGCTTTTTCTTTTATTTGTTCATAAACTTTTTTTGCGGCACTTAAACTATCTTTTTTGATATACTCAACAATATTTAAAAGGTCTTCTTTTGCATTTGAAGTCCATTTAACTTTATAAGTTTTACTCATTTACTGATGAGTTCATCAACAGAGTTAAAAACATCTTCTTCATTATGAAGATTTCCACTTTTAATATCTTCTTCTGCAAATGAAAGAAGCTTCATTATAGCAAGAGCATTTCTCATGTCTTCATAACTTTTTGGATCTTGTATAACAGCTTTAGCCTCACCATTTTGTGTGATTATCATAGGTCTATGAGTTTCGTTAATATATTTTAGAACATCAGCTGCTTTACTTTTTAGATAGGTAACAGGCTTTATATCATTTACAATTTGCATAAAATCTCCTTCAGTCCTTTTATTGTACCAAATTAAGACTTAATATGCAAATGTGATGCTAACCGGCGCACAGCTTTTGCACGTCCGGATTAAGCGCGTTGTTGGACGACACTGCGTGATAAAAAGACCTTTCCCAATCTAGAATTCGATCACAATTTTGCCGAAATGCCTGGCTGATTCGAGATAAGAAAATGCTTCCGCTGTTTTATCCAGCGGGAATGCTCTGTCGATAACAGGCTGAATCCTATTTGCTGATATCGCTTTCAGCATATCTGCAAAATCTTGTCGGCTTCCGACGCTCAATCCGTTGATCGTTGCGCGTTTTAGATTCAGCAAAATTAAATTGATCGGGCTTTGTACCCCATCCAAAAAACCCACGACAGAAATATGTCCGTCCAACCTTAGCGCCTCAAGACTTTTACTGAGATTGCTTCCACCCACAGTTTCGACGACAACGTCGGTGCCCTCACCATCCGTCACGGTCAATACGTCGGAAATCCAATCGGGCGTTTGTTTGTAGTTAATCAGACAATCGGCTCCAAGCGCACGAGCGTTCTCCAGTTTCTTATCATCGCTTGATGTAATGATTACCCTTGCTCCCATCGCTTTCGCAAACTGAAGTGCGAAAATTGAAACGCCACCGGTTCCATGTAACAATACCGTATCTCCTACTTTAGCTTTTCCGTACGCAAGCGCGTTCCAGGCGGTCAGTGCAGCTATAGGAAGCGTGGACGACTCCGCGAAACTCAATGAGTTTGGTACCTTGATGAGTTCGTTATTGCGAAAGAGCTTGTATTCAACAAGTTGTCCGGGCGATGTGCCTGAGCCAGGGCGGCTCTCAAATCTGGAGTTTTCCGGGGTGTAGCGCCCATCGATCCATTCCGGAATATAAGTTGTTGCCACATGATCGCCTGGTTTGAAGTCATTAATGTCCGGTCCAACTTCTTCGACGATACCCGCACCATCCGAGACAGGAATAAACGGGGGCTTGATATTAGGATTGAGTTGACCCTTGACCAGAAGGAGATCGACATAATTAAGTGAGACCGCTTTCATTTTGACAAGGATCATTCCCGGTCCTACATGCGGCGTAGGAGCATCGGATATGACGAGATTGTCGATACCAAATCCATCTTTGAGAACTATTGATTTCATAACATCACCTTTCTAGAATTCCTGGGTTTATCAATGACGCCCAACCTTGGAGAAAAATAATACTTATTCAATTACACAACCTTTGTCATTAATTTTAATATTTGGTTTATCTGTTCTAAATGATTCTATTGATAGTTCATGTCCTTGAATTCTCGTAAGAATATATGATTTTTCAATTGTATTACTATTGAGCATTAAAGTTCCTTCTTTATTTTGTAAAACTGCTGTTAATGAATACTTGTCTTTAGTAACATCCTCTTTTGAAGTCATGTCTTTCAAAAGTTCTCCACAAGTTTTGCATTTAATATCATCTTTAGTTACAACACTATTATATCTTGTACAAGTGTACTCTTTTTGTTTCTTAGGAAAAATGATCATTAAAATCAGACTTAATATAAATATTATTTCAACAGTTGTACTTAATACTTTACTTTTTATATTAAATTCTACCATTGCAATTTGTGCTACAAATAATAAAACTATAGCAATTATTGCACCTACAACGTTCGTCGTGAGCGATAATTTTCCCGCAGGGTAAATTATTGGATACTCTGTCTTGTTATGTGTTTAGTCATATGCTTGCTGTCTATGTTTAAAATCAACAACTGCTACAATAAGCTTATCACCTTCAACAAGATAAAAAAGTCTATAGTTTCCAAGTCTGTATCTATAGTAACCTTCTAAATTATCTTTTAGTTTTTTTATATTTGAACCATAAAATGGATTTTCTCTTAATTGAGGATAAACAAAGTTTTCAATTTTTGAATAAAGTTTCTTGTCTATCTTTTTTTTAACTTTTTCAAAAGTTTTAGTTTCAGCAATTTGGTATTTAGACAATTGTATAGTCACCTTTTTTGAAATCTTCTAATCCATTCATAAGGTTTTGTACAAGTTTTTTATCTTCTAATATCTCATTCATTTCATCTTTTTCTACAAACTGTGATGAAGTTAGGTATTGCATTGTTGCAAACTCTATGAAGTTTGATAAATTTCTTCTTTGACCTTCTGCTGCAAGTTTTATCATATCGTAAATAGAGTCATCAACTCTCATTGTAACTGTCTTCATGAATAATCCTTTTTTTGAATATTTATATTCATAATTATATTCAAATTTATTCATTTTGTCAATATACCTTTTGCTTGCTAGGGTAAACTATTTCTCTCCAAGTGCTTGTTAGCTTATCTAGCCAAGTATGTTCTTTCGTAACTTTTCAGCTAAAAGATCCACTTGTTTCATTAAATCAAAAACTTCTTGCTTTACTTTTAAAAATGCTTTGTACTCATCAGGTGTTTTTTCTTTTAAAAGGTCTAAATCAATTTCTTTTGCAAATTTCATTTGATACGAGGAAAGTAGTTCAATCAATTCATCTTTATCAAAATATATATTATCATATTGATTAATAAATTTGTCAAAATATTTGCTACCTTTTTTAGAATTACATTTTTTATAACATGGTACTAAAGTACCAATTTGATGACCAAAACCTCTAAGCTCTCCATTCTTAACTAATCCAACAAGATGATCCCACGTTTCTGCTTCATCATTGCAAAATACGCACTTTAAATCTTCATTTGGATTTTGTCCTAAAAATTTCAATGTTAAGCTAACGGCGAGGCTGAGCACCATTAATGTATAATTCATAAAATCCCGAAGGGTTTTCTGGATTATATCTTGATGTGTGTTCTCCTGTCAATTGTTGTATGTAGCGAAGCGAAATACGACAATTTGGCAGGATGCACGTTCAGTGTTCGCAAAGCGGGCACGTACAACGTTCGTCGTGAGGAATATGAATAACACTCTTGGGGTTTATATTTCGCTCCTCGTAATTGTTATGCAGTATAGTCTGGTCCAAAATCAGTGAACTTCCAGCCAAAGGAACCTTGGAAAAACTTTTTTACAGTTTTTAAATCTTTAGCTGGTAATTCAATATAATTAATTTTTTCATGTAAGTTCATTATATTCCTTTGTCGTATAACGGAGGTGCGGATGGTTCAACCCGCGCCATTGTTGTCTCGCATGCGTAGGATCCTAAACAATGTTCTAGTAGAACCGATATTGGACAAATATCATCTCCTGCATTTTGTTATACAATTTTTATTTAATATTTAAAGTTGCCATAAAGTCTAACTTTTGTTTGCTTTTTCTTCGAGGGCTTAATACTTCTTTTACTTTCTACAAATTTATATATATCCTTAAATAACAATAGAACCATGCCAAAGAAAATAAACTTAGTAAGCCCAAAAACTAAATCTTTTATATCTATGCTTGTTATTGATTCAATACTATTTTTAACATTCTTAACATATGTATCTTTCTCAGGTTGAGTTAAAGTTGATGTTTTAACATCAATTATAATTTTTTCTAATTTAATTTCAGTATCAGCTTTATATAACACAAATGAAAAATATAAAGTTCCAGAAACATATATAATTGTTGATATAATCTTTAAACTTTCAAAACTAGTATTTGTAAATAACTTAACTAAAAAAGCAAAAAGTATAATTGATATGCTATAAGTGACAAATGTTTCCATTGTAGTATGTAGCATTATAGTTCCTAACTCTTGATCCATAAAAACTCCTTTGTATAACGGCGAGGCTGAGCACCATTAATGTATAATTCATAAAATCCCGAAGGGTTTTCTTGATTATATCTTGATGTGTGTTCTCCTGTCAATTGTTGTATGTAGCGAAGCGAAATACGACAATTTGGCAGGATGCACGTTCAGTGCTCAGCCTCGCCGTTGTACGTGTTCGCAAAGCGGGCACGTACAACTATTTATTCAACATACATTCTATCTAAAACTATTTCATAAATCAAATTTAACAAACATTATATTTACATGTTAATTATCAAAATTATTGCATTTTGTCATATTTTCGATAAATATTTTAAATAATAGCTATTATGCTTAAAAATAAAATGTGTTTTTATCTTAAAAAAAGCAAATAATAGAATAAAGTGTTCGTTGATTTTTCAATTATTCTAATAAAAACACATTTAGTTCCTTAAGAAGGAGGTATGTTTTGAGTACAAAGAAAAAATTACTTGATGTGGTTTACGTATGAATGAGATACTTAATATTCGTATTAAAGATATTGATTTTGGGTTTAACAAACTTTATATTTGGGATTCCAAATCATTGAAAGATAGGACTATACCCTTACCGTTAAAATTAAAAGAAGAGCTTTTAGTTCAAGTACAACGGGTACAAGATATACATGTAAAAGATATAGAGGATGGTTTCGGCAGCGTTTATATGCCATATGCTTTAATGAAAAAATATCCTAATGCAAAGTATGAAACAAAATGGCAGTTTCTTTTTCCGATGAAAAATATTTCCAAAGATCCCAGAAGTAATGTAAAAAGAAGACATCATTTACATCCGCAAACACTTGGTAGAAATATAAAAACGGCATCACAAAAAGCAAATCTAAATAAACGCGTTACTTCACATATATTTCGCCACTCTTATGCCACTCATTTATTGCAGGTGGGTATAGATTTAAGGTCAATTCAAGAGCTTTTAGGGCATAAATCTGTAGAAACTACTATGATTTACACTCATGTAGTTTCTGAGATGAACAAAGCAAAACTCATAAGTCCGTTAGACTTTTAAAGGCAAAAAAATGATAGAAAGATTTTACTTAAAAGATTACTTGAGTTTTAAAGAGACAGAGCTGGATCTGCAAAGCGGGTTGGTTGTTTTTACAGGGCCGAGCGGGAGCGGGAAGTCTATACTTATGGAGTCTATTTTAGCTTCTGTTGGCGGGGCTTCTTGTGAGGCTGCTTTGTGTGAGTCTTGTGTCTCTTGGGATATTGATGAAGAGAGCACGGGCATTGAAAATGACGATGTCAATGTGTTTAAGCACATTAAAAAAGAGAAATCCCGTTACTTTATAAACAACCAAAGCCTTTCTAAAAAGTCCATCTCTGCTGTTGCGTCAAATTATTTGAGGCATTTGAGCTTAAAAGACTTCAGTGATTTTGAAAATGAAAACCTGCTTGGCATTTTAGATGAGAGAGCAGGGGCGAAGTCTCAAAAGCTCTCAAAGCTAAAAGAGAGCTATAAAAAAAGCTTTTTGGAGTACCAAGAGGTCAAAAATGAGTTACATGTAATAGCAGAAGAAGAGAGAAAGATAGTCGAGCTTAAAGAGTTTGCGGCTTATGAGATCAAAAAAATACAAGACATTAACCCGAGTGTCGGCGAAGATGAAGAGCTTTTGCAGATAAAAAAAGAGCTCTCAAAGAAAGAGAAGGTTTTAGGAAGTATAGAATCGGCAAGTGAGATTTTCAATTATGAGCATTTGGTCTCATCAGCTTTGGAGTCGTTGGATGAGCAAAGCGGCTTTTTTGACGATGCCATGAATGAACTTCGAAGCATTTTAGAGGGTGCGCAGGAGCGATTTAGCGCGCTCGATGATGTCGATGTGGAAGAGGTGCTTAATCGTATAGAAGAGCTAAGCGGGCTAAAGCGCAGATACGGAAGCATAGAAGAAGCTCTGGAATACAAAAAACAAAAAGAGCTGGAACTGGAAAAATACAAAAACATAGAAGTAGCGAAAAACGACTTACATGTAAGGTATGAAAAGCTTTCTGTACAGGTCAAAGAGCTTGTAGATGAGCTGAGTGAGCTGCGTGAGAAGGCCTTGAGTGGATTTGTTAAAGACTTGAACAGTTACTTGAACAGTCTGTATTTGAGAGATGCGAAAATCCATACGAGCAGGGTTGAGTATGATTTGCATGGCCAGGATAAGCTGGAGATCGAGCTTAACGGGACTGAGCTTTCTAAAATAAGTACGGGTGAGTTTAACAGACTTCGTTTGGCGGTTTTGGCTCTAAAGTCGGAGTTTATGAGCAGTAACGGCGGTGTATTGATGCTTGATGAAATAGATGCGAACCTGAGCGGTGAAGAGTCCATGAGTGTTGCACGTGTACTCAAGCAGATCTCTAAGCACTTTCAGATTTTTGTTATTTCGCATCAGCCGCAGCTCACCTCTATGGGCGATCAGCACTTTTTGGTCTATAAAGATGGTAAAATATCGAAAACAAAAGAATTAAATGCAGATGAGCGTGTAGATGAAATAGCCAGAATCATAAGTGGTGAAAGCATTTCAGAAGAAGCGAAGAAGTTTGCAAAAGAGCTTTTGGAGGCTAGTAAATAGATGATAATAGACACACATATACATTTGGATGATGAGAGGTATGATGAGGATTTGGATGAAGTACTAGAGCGTGCGAGAGAAGGGGGAGTGAAGCGTTTCATTATTCCCGGAGCGGACTTGAGCACTTTAGAAAAAGCCATAGGTATAGCTGAACGATATGAGGATGTTTATTTTGCTATAGGTGTGCATCCTTATGACATCGAAGGTTTTGATCTTTCGTACTTTGAAAAGTATGTCGGGCACAAAAAGTGTGTTGCTATCGGCGAGTGC
>Ga0316207_10005065_pt1 | contig 11093 bp, 6 predicted proteins | sample 6weekpyrite_MG_FD_204943 | JGI IMG/M metagenome (GOLD analysis project Ga0316207, IMG submission 204943) | Microbial mat bacterial communities from mineral coupon in-situ incubated in ocean water Damariscotta River, Maine, United States -... | ecosystem: Environmental > Aquatic > Marine >...
GATATTTTATCAAACGGTATAATCGTATTTAAAAATGAAAAAATAGAATATATAAATCAATACCTTTTGGATGCCATTAGTATAGGTAACTTCAGCATAAAAAACTCTATAGAAATAATCATAAAAATACTTGATGTGCAAAGCGAAGAAGAGCTTCTTTTATTCTTTAATAATAATGATTATTTTCATACAGAAAATAAAGTTATTCAGATAGAGGGTATTCAATATGATGATTATCATATATTTTCATTTATGCATATTAATGAAGATATAGTTACTAGAGCTATAGCTACAGTTTCTTCTAGTGGAGATAAAGATAATTATATTGATGAGGAGATAGCACAACATTTTAAGCTTAATAATATAAAAAATGTTGTTGTATTGACTTTTTACAAAGGTATTCCTTTAAAGAATATAGGGAAGATACTCAGAGTTAACGCTGATTCTATAGAGGTTGTTGTAGATTCTAAACACAATATATCATTACTTGAGAGAGATGATGTACTTTTGATAACAAACACAAAAAAAGGTACGGCGGCATTACATGGTGATGTTGTAAGTAGCAATAGCAGTACATTTACAATAAAAAACTTTTATATATCAAAAGATGATATGCATTTAAGAGAAGGTGTTAGAGTAAAACCAGATAGAGATATAGTTGTAAATGTTAATGAAGAAGAATATAAGGCATATGATATCTCTGAAAAGGGTATCAGTATTTATATAAACAGTGAAGAAGAGGAAAAAAAATTAAAAGATTTAACATCTTTAAATGTTGTTTTAGACGAAAAGGAACTCGAATTAAGTGTGAGATACCTTAAAACTATTTCTGATAATGGAAATATATTAAAAATAATATTTATTATAAATACTATAGGTGATGATTCTAAGAAACTAAATCAATATATTGTTAATAAGCAAAACGAAATTTTAAGAGAAATACATCAATATCAAAAAAATACTCATATATAAAACTTCAAAATAAATATTACTAAAGATTAAGCCAATTTTACTATAATCATTCTAATAATTTAAAAATATCAGGCGATAAAATATGAGTGCACAACCTTTCACACATTTACATCTACATACTGAATACTCGCTATTAGATGGTGCAAATAAACTTACAAATCTTGTTACTCAAGTTAAAAAACTTGGTATGACCTCTGTCGCTATGACTGACCATGGTAATATGTTTGGGGCTATTGATTTTTATCACCAGATGAAAGACGCCGGAATAAAACCTATTATTGGTATGGAGGGTTATATTCATAATGGTGAGACTTTAGGTGACAAGTCTACAAAACAGCGTTTTCATATATGCCTTTTTGCTAAAAATAAAAAAGGTTATGAAAACCTCATGTACCTATCTTCAAAGGCATTTATAGAGGGTATGTACTATTTTCCACGTATAAACAAAAAAGAGCTTCGTGAACACTCAGAGGGTTTGATATGTACATCTGCATGTCTTCAAGGTGAGGTTAACTGGCATCTAAATCTACAAAATGAAAGAAATGTTAGAAATGGAGCTTTAGGTTACGATGGTGCTATTGAAGTTGCACGTGAATATCAAGATATATTTGGCGATGATTTTTACTTGGAGTTAATGCGCCACGGTATTGGTGACCAACTATTTATTGATGATCAGATTCTTAAAATTGCTAAAGAGACAGGTATAAAAGTTGTAGCTACTAACGATACACACTATACTTACCCTGATGATGCTCAGTACCATGAAGCGTTTATGTGCATTGGTATGAATAAACTATATGATGATCCAAACCGTATGCGTCACTCGGTACATGAGTTTTACTTAAAGTCACCCCAGCAAATGGCTAGACTTTTTGCTGATATCCCTGAGGCTATAACTCATACTCAGGAAATAGTAGATAAAATAGAGGATTATGTACCTGTTGTTAAAACTCCAACCCCGCCTAATTTTAAATTTACAAAAGAGTACGCCCAGACTGATGGTTGTGTGCTTACTACAGATGATAAAGATGATGCAGATGCTGAGTATTTTACCTACAGATGTAAAATAGGTTTAGAAAATCGTCTGAAGCATGTACCCGAGGAGAGACACCAAGAGTATCGTGATCGTTTAGAGTTTGAAATGGATATTATTAACTCTATGAAGTTCCCTGGTTACATGTTAATTGTTTGGGATTTTGTTAAAGTTGCCAAAGAGATGGATATTGCAGTTGGACCTGGCCGTGGTTCTGCTGCTGGTTCACTGGTTGCATATTCACTGGACATCACAGATATTGATCCTATGAAATATGAACTTCTTTTTGAGAGGTTTTTAAACCCTGAGCGTGTATCAATGCCAGATATCGATATGGACTTTATGCAGGCTCGTCGTGGAGAGGTAATTGATTATGTTGTTGAAAAATACGGTCGTAATCAAGTAGCTCAAATAATAACCTTTGGTTCACTTTTGGCTAAAGGGGTTATACGTGATGTAGCCCGTGTACTTGATATGCCACTTTCTCAGGCTGATAAGATGGCTAAACTTATCCCAGATGAGCTTGGTATTACGCTAAACGGTAAGACCAAAAAGGGTGAATTTATAGATGGTGCTTTTCAAAAAGAACCAAAAATAAATGAACTTATTGAGAATGATGCAAACGCGAAAAGAGTTTGGGAATTTGCTAAAAAACTAGAGGGTTTAAAGCGTAACTCTGGAATTCACGCTGCGGGAGTTGTAATATCTAATGAGGAGCTTTGGTATAAGACGCCTATTTATAAGCCTTCAGGTGAGGATACATTTGTAACACAATACTCACTAAACTACCTTGAAGATGTTGACCTGATTAAATTTGACTTTCTTGGTCTGAAAACTCTTGACGTAATCGACAACGCTATAAAACTTATTAAACGTAGATACGATGTAACTGTAGATTGGCACCAGATAGATGAGAATGACCCTAAGGTTTATGATGTTATTCGTGGTGGTGATACTGTTGGGATGTTCCAGATAGAATCTGACGGTATGCAGGATCTTAATAAACGTCTCAAGCCGGATAGCTTTGAGGATTTGATCGCCGTTCTTGCACTCTATCGTCCTGGTCCTATGGAATCAGGGATGCTTGATAGTTTTATTGAACGTAAGCATGGTCGTGAAGCCATCGAATACACCTTTGATGTTATGCAACCAATTTTACAAAACACATACGGGGTCATCGTTTATCAAGAACAGGTTATGCAGATCGTACAAAATGTCGGTGGTTTCTCGTTAGGCTATTCAGATATTATTCGTCGTGCCATGGGTAAGAAAAAAGATATGGCTGTTTATAATGCCGAGTTCTCAGAGGGTGCACAAAAACAGGGGCTTGATTATAATGAAGCCTCAAAACTGTTTGATTTGATCGAAAAATTTGCAGGATATGGTTTTAATAAATCACACTCAGCAGCTTACGCGATGGTTACATTCCAAACAGCATGGTTAAAGACCTACTACCCAGATGAGTTTATGGCAGCACTTCTAACCTCTGATAAAGACAATACTGATAAGGTTGTTCGTTATATCGATGAGGTAAAAAGGATGGGAATTGAGCTAAGCCCACCTGACATCTGTTTATCACAACTTGAATTCTCAGCTACTACTCGTAAATCAGAAGAATCAGAAGATGGTGAGCAAAAGATTATCCTTTTTGGACTTGGTGCTATTAAAGGTGTCGGTTCAGCTGCTGTTCTTTCGATGCTGGAAAACAGAGAAGAGTATGGTGAATTTAAAGATTTGCAAGATTTTGTAAATAGAATAGAACCATCAAAAGTAAATAAAAGAGTTATCGAATCTGCTATAAAAGCCGGAGCATTTGATAGGTTTGGATATTCTAGAAAAGCTTTACTTGACCAGATAGAACTTATAATTGAGACAGCTAAAGATGCATCAATGGCAAAGAAAAATGCTGTCGGTTCATTATTTGGAGATGATGAGGAGATTACAACTGTTGAGTTAAAGCTTACAAACTCTGAGGAGTATGGACTAAAAGAGATTCTAGAGTTTGAAAAAGATACACTAGGTTTTTATGTATCAGGACATCCATTAGATGATTTTAGAGCTTCAATTGAAGAGTTAAACTATACACTTTCATCTGAAATAGAGGGTGTTAAAGACGGTTCATATGTTGTTTTTATTGGAAAAGTTGAAGATATACAGAAGAAAATGTCTAAAAAAGGGAACCAGTTTGGAATTGTAAACCTTATGGATTTTCATGGAAATGTCGAGATCATGCTTTTTTCTGATAAGCTTGATCAACTTCAAGAGATGAATCTTGATGAGCCTATAGCATTTAAAGCAAAAATAACGCATACAGAGATGTTTACAAGAATTGGTGTTACAAAAATAATGACACTTAAACAGGCTGCAAAAGAGACAAAAAAAGTTAAAAAAGAGGTTCGAGAGATACCTCAAGAGCCTTTGCATTTTGCTATAAGGCTTGATACAAATACAGATATATTAGATGATCTTTATAACATAGTTAGACAGAATCCTGGAAATAGAGAATTAAAACTTACTATCATTTCTAAACTTCAGAATGTTGTTATTGAATCAGCTATAAGGGTAGATTCTAAAATAATAGCAGCGCTTGATGGAAATGAAGCTGTAGATATATTGAGTTAAGGGAAATATAGATGGATAAAAAAGATTTTAACGAAGGTTTACTTGGATTTTTAGATGCATCTGCAACACCGTTTCATGCAACAAACAACATGTCTATGATGTTTGAAAATGCTGGTTTTATTAGACTAAGCGAAATTGATAAATGGGATTTAAAAAAGGGAAATAAGTATTATTTGACTCGTAATGATTCATCTGTTATTGCTTTTACTTATCCTGAAAAAACCAATTATACAATGGTTGGAACACATACGGATTCGCCAAATTTAAAATTAAAACCAAATCCTGTTATAAAAGAGCATGGAGTTGTAAAGTTTGGAGTTGAACCATATGGCGGACTTTTACTTAACCCTTGGTTTGACAGGGATCTCTCTTTAGCTGGTCGTGTATCTTATCTAAATTCTAAAGATGAGATAAAAGATACCTTGATAAACGTAGAAAAAGCTATAGCTATGATACCGTCACTCGCCATTCATTTAGATGATAAGGCAAATAAAGAAAGAACTATTAATAAACAAACAGATATATCTCCAATTCTAACAACTAATGATGATTTTGAGTTTGATGAATTTTTAAAATGGCAATTATCAAAACAAGGCATATTGGATGTTAAAGAGCTGTATGCAAGTGAGTTGAGTTTTTATGATACTCAAAAAGCTTCATTCGTTGGACTTAATGATGATTTTATAGCTAGTGCGAGACTAGACAATCTTCTTTCATGTTATGTCGGTATGCTTAGTATTTGTAGTATAGATGAGAGTGAACCTATGCTTTTTATTGCAAGTGACCATGAAGAAGTTGGTAGTGAATCTACATCAGGTGCTAGTGGTTCATTTTTGGAGAATACACTTCGTCGCATGTTTTGTGATTATGAGGAGTATATGCGTGTTATTCGAAGTTCAGTTTTGATCTCTGCTGATAATGCACATGCTATTCATCCAAACTATCCGTCAAAGCATGATAAAGATCATAGCCCATATATAAACAAAGGTAGTGTCTTAAAGATTAATGCAAACCAAAGATATGCTTCAAACTCAACTACCATTTCAAGGTTTATGAACGTAGCATCAGCCTTGGAGGAACCTTATCAAAAATTTGTCACTCGTAGCGATATGGGCTGTGGATCAACAATAGGGCCATTAACAGCTACAAGGTTAGGTATCGAGACTTTAGATGTTGGACTTCCTACATATGCAATGCATTCTATACGTGAGCTGTGCGGTCGTGATGATGCACACTCTTTATATAAAGTTATTTTAGGTTTTAGTAGCTAGTTATGTCCGATAAAGCTATGGTAACACCAGAAGAGTTAAACCTTTTAATAGAACAGACGTATAAGGTTGAAAATGAGTTTAATGAATTAAAGAGTTCTTATGCTCATCTTCAAGATACTGTTGAGAAGGTTGTTGAGTTTTTACCAAATGCTATATGGATATTGGATGAAGACGGCTCTGTATTTTTACAGAACTCCCAGGCTCGACTTTTATCAGAACTTTTAAAACTATTAGAATATAAGAGTGATGATTATGAAGTTAAATTCAATACCAAATCATATTTAATTAAAAGTTCGACATATAAAGATAAAATAATGTTAAGTGCTATTGATATCACAGAACAAAAAAGAAAAGAGAATCTTGCAACAATGGGTCAGATGGCTGCACATCTATCACATGAGATTAGAAATCCTATAGGATCCATTTCTCTTCTTAGCTCTACTTTAAAAAAGCGTGTGATACCAAAAAATGTAGCTATTGTGGAAGAGATTCAAAAGTCTGTTTGCAGGATAGAAAGAATTGTAAAAGCCACACTAATGTTTTCAAAGGGTGTTGAAACAAATCCGGCTCCATTCATCTGGAGCGAACTTAGAGAATCGTTAGATAATGCTGTAGGTTATTACGGTTTCACAAAAGATATAAAATTTGTATTTCCAGAGCAGAAGTTTATAATGAATGCAGATCAAGACTTATTGGAGATGATGTTTTCAAACTTTTTAACTAATGCTATAGATGCCATTGAGTTGGATGAAAAAGATGATGGTTTAGTAGAGATTGTCTATAATAATGATGAAAAATTTCATATTTTTCACATTTATGACAGTGGTATCATGATTGAAAATACTAAAGAACTGTTTGAAGCATTTAAAAGTACGAAGGTAAAGGGAAACGGCTTGGGTCTTATCCTTTCAAGACAGATCGCTGAAGCACATGGAGGCAGTGTGGAACTTCTTGTTGGTGAGAGGAAAGGTTTTGAAATAAAACTAGCCGTATAGTATGGAATATGTTTTGCTTTTATTAAAATTATAATACACTCAAATGGAGAAGATTATTATGCCAATAAATCATACAAAAATTCTTTCGTTGTTAGAGTTTGTAAAAATAGACAGGTTTTACGTAGTATGTCACTTTAAGTGTAAAGTTACAAATAAGGTAGTTGTCTCTACTGTTCCTTTTGAACCATATGATGGAAAAATAGAGATATCATGGCAGGATATGATTTTACATCCTATACAATCTTACAATAGGTACTTTCATACACCTATTAAAATTTATGGGAATGATTGCCATGAGACTATTGTCCTCAAAGCTTTTGAAAAAGTTTCTGAGTACTTTGACTGGAATTCTAAAGAACAAAGATATATTTTTCACTAAGATTGATTTTAAACAAGTATTAATATTTAGTGATAAAGTATAATTTATATCATATAAATATATACATAGGGAATTGATTATGAATAAAGAAAAAATTGACTTACCAAAAGCAACGTTGGATTTTTATAAATACGAAGAGGATGGCTTAACATACTACGAATATGATGCAACAGGATGTCAACCACCTGAACCAATGGTAAATACTATGATTGGACTTGAATTATTAAAAAGTGAAAATGACAGGCTTGTAGGAACTTTTTTCCATGAACCTTTTCCACTATATGACCGAATTCCTTTAACTATCTCACATGAAGCTATAGAACTCGATAGTGGAGACTTTAGAATTACCTTTAAAATAGAGCAGTAAAAATGTCCAAAGTTTTAATTCTCTCCGGTGCTGGGATTAGTGCTGAATCCGGTATATCTACATTTAGAGAAGCTGATGGGCTTTGGGAACAACATAAAATAGAAGATGTATGTAGTGCTGGATGTCTTGACTATAATGAAGACGGCACGGTTAGTTTTTATGACGCAAGGCGTGCTGATATAAAGGATAAACTACCAAACTATGCACATGAAATAGTAGTAGAATTAAAACAAAAATATCCAAAAGATATATCCGTGCTTACACAAAATGTTGATGATATGTTTGAAAAAGCCGGTATCAAAAGTGATGAGATTGTGCATCTTCACGGCTTTTTAAGAGAACTAAAGTGTCGAAACTGTGATGAGATATTTGAAGTAGGGTATCAAAGACAAAATGATTTTTCAAACTTTTGCCCCTCTTGTGGTGGAAAACTAAGACCAAACATAGTCTTTTTTGGTGAAGCTGCACCACTTTATGCAGTTTTAACAAGAGAATTAAATGAGTGTGAGCTTATTGTTATAATTGGTACCAGTGGAAATGTTTTAGATGTGACATATTTTGCACAGCTGACTGATAAATCTATTTTAAATAATCTAGAACCTAGTGACGCTATTGATGATAGCTATTTTACAAAGGTTTACTATGCTCCAGCCACAGAAGCAATAGCAGATATTGCAGAATATATAGAGGAGTTCTTAAAAGATAACTAAATTACTTCTTTAAGCTATAATTTAACCCCTCGTTAGCTTACTTTAACTAAAATACCCTTTTTAATTAAGGGATATATGTTATGAAACAAGTTTTATCATTATTGGGCTCTATGAAATCCATGGCAGTTATGATGCTTATATTTGCATTTGCTATAGGGTATGCTACATTTATTGAAAATGACTATGGAACTATAACTTCAAAAGCAGAAGTTTATAATGCTAGATGGTTTGAAGTCTTATTGACCTTATTAACAATTAATTTAATTATAAATATGATCAGACATAAGATGTTCTCTGTAAAAAAAGCACCAATATTTATTTTTCATCTTTCTTTTATCATCATTATCTTAGGTGCAGCTGTGACAAGGTTTATTGGCTATGAGGGTACAATGCACATACGTGAAAACTCTAGTGCATCAACTATGCTGAGTGCTAAAACGTATTTTAATGTAAATGCAAAAATCGGAGACAAAAAATCTTCAACATCACAAGCTGTATATTTATCTAAAAAAAGTTCTAATTCACTTTCATCATCTCTTGAGATAGATGGTAAAAAAGTTAATGTAGAACTTGTAGAGTATATCCCTGATGCCATCGAGAGTTTACAGGAGGGTACTCAAGGTGGTTTTGAAGTACTAGATATGATGGTTACATCCGGTGGTTCAAGTGAGCCAATTAAGTTAAGACGTGGTGAATTTTATGAAAATGAAAATATAGCATTGGACTTTGGTTCCGGTAAAATGTTTTTAAGACCGGTAATCTCTATATTTGTGGAAGATGGTAAGCCTTTTATGAAGCATGAGATGCCTATTACTTGGTTAAAGATGGATGATAGGTCACAGGGAGATATTAAACCAAGTGATAAAGATGAATTAGCCCGCAGGACTCTATTTGGTGCCAACGGTAGTAACTTTGTTCTTCGTAAATTTTTCAAACATGCTACAAGAAAGATTGTATCAGATCCAAATGCTTCAGCTATGAGGCCAGGTATGGATGCTATGAAATTCAATATAAGTGTGGATACTGTCTCTAGAGATGTAATGATATATGGACAACCGGGCTTAAAAGCTAAGGAGTATCATAATGAGGTAAATGGAGTTGACGTGCACCTCTCTTATGGTTCTAAAATTTTAACTCTGCCTTTTGAGATAAAACTTCTTGATTTTCAATTAGATCGTTATCCTGGTTCAATGTCCCCAGCTTCTTATGCAAGTGAGGTGGTTTTGGTTGACAAAGATGAAAATATTAATATGCCATATAGGATTTTTATGAATAATATTTTGGAACATCGTGGATATAGATTTTTTCAATCATCTTACGATAGAGATGAAAAAGGGACTATACTTTCAGTTAACCATGATCCAGGCACCCTTCCATCATATATAGGTTACTTTCTTCTAGGTCTTGGTATGTTTTGGTCTCTATTTTCTCGTGGAAATAGATTTGAGAAGTTATCTGAGCGTGCAAGAAAAGCTAGTGAGAAAAAAGCTTTAGCTGTTTTAATTACACTAGGAGCTGTCTTTGGTGTGACTCCAACATATGCAGAGGATATTGATCCTGCTATAAAAACAATACTTTCTTTTGATAAAGATCATACTGATAAGTTTGGTGAATTGATCGTGCAAGATAGTGGTGGTAGGATGAAGCCTATGGACACACTTTCAACAGAGATATTAGCAAAAGTGTATAGATCTTCTCATATCACGATAGGTGATAAAAAACTAGATTCAAACCAGATTGTTTTAGGGATGATGGTTAAGCCAGACGAATATAGAAGTTTGAAAATAATTCGTACAAAGGATGAAAAAGTAAATGCATTACTTGGGATTAAAGCAGATACAAAATATGCTTCATTCTCACAGTTCTTTCAGGATTCTAACAGTTTAAGAGGTTATAAACTTGCCGAAGCTGTTGATACTGCCGTTAGAAAAGAGCCTAAGCATAGAGACCTGTTTGATAAAGCCGTAATGAAAGTTGATGAACGTGTTAATATTTGCTATTCTGTTTATGCCGGCACATTAATGAAAATATGGGCTAAACCAAATGACATCAATAATAAATGGTTTCCTACAATTGAGGCTCTTCAAACTTTTAAACCAGAAAATGCGCAGAGAGTTAGAAACATAGTTTTTGAATACTTTACTTCTTTGGATGAAGCTGTAAAGAGTGGAGATTGGAGCAAAGCAGACAAATCAATAGAAAAAATATTTGAATATCAAAAGTTTTATGGAGCCTCAGTACTTCCATCTGAGGGTAGAATTAAGGCAGAAGTTTTTTATAATAAAGCAAATATATTTGAGACTATTTATCCTTTATATTTTTTATTAGGTTTTATCCTTTTAATTCTTAGTTTTATTAAAATATTGAAGCCAAGTTTTAAGATGGGTATAGTTTCTAAAATCTCTTTATATCTATTAATAGCTTTATTCGCAGCACATACATTTGGTTTAGGTTTAAGATGGTTTATATCAGGTCATGCACCTTGGTCAAATGGTTATGAATCAATGATATATATCTCTTGGGCTACAGTTTTTTCAGGCTTTATTTTTTCAAAACGCTCATCTATGACTATGGCTTCTACAGCTATACTTACAGCGCTGATTTTACTTGTAGCTCACTTGAATTGGATGGATCCTCAGGTTACAAACCTAGTTCCTGTTCTTAACTCATACTGGTTAAGTATACACGTTGCTGTAATTACTGCAAGTTATGGTTTCTTAGGTCTTGGAGCATTGCTTGGTTTT
>Ga0316207_10005066_pt1 | contig 11092 bp, 4 predicted proteins | sample 6weekpyrite_MG_FD_204943 | JGI IMG/M metagenome (GOLD analysis project Ga0316207, IMG submission 204943) | Microbial mat bacterial communities from mineral coupon in-situ incubated in ocean water Damariscotta River, Maine, United States -... | ecosystem: Environmental > Aquatic > Marine >...
CGGGCATTGTTTTCTGAGTTCGAAGCAAGCGGGATGACAGCGCAGGCTTTTTGTCAGGAAAAGGGATTGTGCTCGAAATATTTTGGACGAAAGGTAAAACTTAGCCCGGTGCGTCCGGCGATGCCGACGCTCGCTTGTTCGGCTCGGGGCGCGATTCGACAGAATGCGGATGGTGGCAGCATCGGATAGATAACCGGAGTGGATGAACAGGTGGGACCAGATGTTGTCTGAAAGGAGGATAGCTATGGGTATCGCAATCACAAAAGGAACTAGTAGTATTCCTACTGCATATGAATTCAGGAACGCTTCCCCATAATACGATTGTATTGCGTAACCTATACCTCCGACTGCTGCGCCAGCAAGAACAAGGCTCGTCATCATAAAGAATAGCCATGCCGCCACCGCCAACCAGTACCGCCTTCTATCCTTGCCCTTGAGCTCCGGCGGATGCAATATCGTCTGAACAGACCTGAGCATCATAGCGGTCACTTCTGATACACCGAGTTCAGCATATTGGTATTCGGCTTGCTCGGGTAGAGCACAAAGCCACCGCCCGCACCACCCACTCCCGCGAACGCCGGAAAGCTCAACTGCGGATCGCCAAAATCGTTGAACACACTGAGCGGTGTCGGCGTCGTTGCGGCCTCACCCACACCGGCGCCAATACCACTGACAACGGATTCGGCGAGCGCCGTGGTGGCAAACTGCTGACCCCCTAAATAATGACGTGGTGCTGTTCACCAGACCGGTACCGAGGCGCAGTGTACCCACTGCGGCGGCTCCACCGACCGCGCTGGTCAGTATGATGACACCCGCTGACTGATCCAGATTCGCCAGTGGCGCGATGGGTTGATTGTTGATGGCTTGCTGCGCGGTGGTCGTGCCGATGTTGGAGAACACGCCGCCCACGACACCGGACGCCACCTGGACCGGCGCACTTGCGGCTAACGCGGGGTTGAGCAATGCTCCGGCTGCTGCGCCGGTAGCAGCACCGGTAACTCCACCAATGGCTGCTCCTGCAACTCCGCCAAATACCTGATTCAGAATTCCGCTCGAAGAGTCGACAGTATTGAACCCAACTATGAAGCCACTAATGCTGCCTGCAATTCCTCCATACACCGCACCGACACCCGCACCGACACAGGATGGGCAGTTCCCCGAGGGGTCGTTGAAGTTAATGGGGTTGTTGTTCACATAGGCGTAAAAGTTCATCCCCGCCTTAAACCCTAACGGATCTTCGCTGACGAAGCGTCCTACTTCAGGATCATAGTACCGCGCCCGATAGTAATACAGCCCGGTTTCCCTGTCATATTCCCGTCCGGTGTAAAGCATGTCATTGCCGGTGCCGGGGAGGGTCAGGCTTAAGGGTTTGCCGAAGGCGTCATAGCCGGTGGTTTCTTTTGTGCTGCCTGCATGGCCGGTGAGCGCGGTTACACTGTTTAAATGGTCGTGGTGGAAGGTGTAGTTCGTCCAGTCGTTGGCGTCATTGGGGTTGTTGTAATGGAATCCGTTGACGATTTCATCTACGACTACGCCGCGCAGGTATTTGTCGGTCAGGTTGCCGGCGCTGTCGTAGGTGGCTTCGAGGTTTTCGCCTTCCAGATGGTATAGCTTGCCGCCTTTTTTGATGCGGTAGTCATTGGCGTCATAACCCATGGGGGTGAAGCCTGAGTCGGGGTTGGCAGTGAGATAGGCCCGGCCTTTGCCGTTGTAGAACAAACCATACACCAGGTTGCCTGTGCTATCGAGCTTGCGGGTGATGCGCCCGGCATCGTCGTACTCGAATCGATTTATTACTGCGCCGGCAGGTATGCCCCAGCGGATTTCCCGCAGCCGGTTGCCCTGGGGCGGGGCGTCATAACCGGCCGTGTTGTAAATGTAATAAAACGGTGCGCCGCCGTTTGGCTGAATGCTCCTTCGATTGCCGACTTTGTCATAGGTATAGGTGCGGTCTTCGTTGTTGTCGCTGGAGTCTACGTTGAGTAATCGGTACAGGGCGTCGTAGGTGTAGGCGGTGGTCTTGCCGCTTGTGGCATTGGTGATTGCGGTGATGTTGCCGAGGTTGTCCCGTTGATAGCTCAGGTTTTCGATTATCGTTTTATTCGCGCTGGTGTTCTTCAGGCCGATGAGACGGTTGTCATTGTCATAACGGTACCGGGTTTGCGCGCCGTTGCTTAATATCCGGTCGATCAGCCGGCCGGCGCCATCATAATGATAGCTGACCTGCAGGTAGGCGGCGTTTTTCTCGGCCACCAGTCGATTGGCGCTGTTGTACTGGTAATGGGTTGGCTCGCCCTGATAATCCACTTTCAGGAGCACATTGCCCACCCCATCATAGAACCAGCGCATCACCTTGCCCAGGCGGCTGTCGGTTTTGCTTGCCAGGGCGTGGCGGGAAGTATAGGTATAGGCATAGCTCACGTCATTGTTGCTCACTTGTATCAGGTCGCCGAAATCATCATAGCCGAATTGCTCCCAGGTATTGTCCAGCAGGTACTCGGTTTTAATCAGGCGGTTGAGTACGTCATAGGTATTGCGCCGCTGGCGGCCGCTGCGATCTTCGCTCAGGAGCACATTGCCTGCCTCATCGTATTGCAGGATGCGATCGGTTTTGTCGGCGGGCGTCTCAATGACGGGATCGCGTGTTTGTGTCAATCTGCCCAGATCGTCGTAGATAAAGGTGGTCACCTGGCCTTCGGCATCGGTGAGGGAAGTCATGTTACCCAACAGATCATAGCGGTAACGGGTCTCGCCGTTCAAGGCGTCGCGCTCCAGGCTGAGGCGGTTGAGCTCATCGTATTCCCGGTAGACGCTGGCGTTCTGGGCATTCACCGGTTGCAGGCCCGCGACGGCGTTGGCGTCGCTGAGGTGGGTCACGTTGTTGTTGGCGTCGTATCGGGTTTGCGTCTCAAAGCCCAGCGGGGTGAGGGTTCGGGTTTGTCGTCCCAGCGCATCGTACTCGAAGCGGCTCGTGTTGCCATTGGCATCCGTGCTCGAGATCAGATTGCCGGCCAGATCATACTTCATTTGTGTTCGGTAACCGTTGGCGTCATACACCGTCTCGCGGATGTCGCCTCGGGGATCGCTACAATGTGCGACACCTTGATTTATCACGCTACCGCCCTGCCGATTAATGGTACAGCATGTCATATCCATTCTATATCTGACTTGAGGCTCCTTCCTGAATCCATAATAGGTATACTGTCTCCTGAATTCTCCTGAATTCTCCTGAATTCTCCTGAATTCTCATAGTATCTGGCCCGGTAGTAATATCTAGCTGGTTTCCGCCAAATATCTATTTCTTAAAAATACTTATGAATATTGCCACTCCCAACCCAATAAAAAATGAGATAATCGGAAACGCCAACATAATCCACCATATCGCACTGCTATTGCCAAGTTCACTTTCATGTAAATAAAGAAGCAAACCGCCAGACATTAAAGCGAGAATAGGGGCAGGTAAAAAAGGCCTTATGTTTTTCAATAGAAAGCGCAACTTACTTCCCGGCACTACAGTCTCAGATAAATAAATTTGTATAAATCGATAACCTATCCAAGCGCATAGCAAGTACGTAGCCGGTATTGACACTAAGGCTAGCGCATCTATTACCAGCAAGAATATTTTTTTAGACCCTTCATCTATAGCAATATAAAGTAACAGCGCCCCCATTCCTGAGAAAAATGAAACGCTTATTATCTTGCCGATAAGGGGGTAAGACTTAGCCATATCATATGAGGTTCGTTGTGCCATTTTACTTTGAATAAACCGCCTGAAGCGTGTTCATGTTGGGTTTACTCGGGTAAAGTACGAAGCCGCCAGAGGCTGAAGTTTGCGTATCAGCATTGAAGAGGCGAGATGCTGTCCCGCTGGTAGAACCAACTAAACCACCCGTAATTGTTGATCTTATTGATGCCGCTTGATCTACAGAAGAAGTTATATCAAATGCCTTATCAAATCTTGCTTGAGCACGCGAGGGCCTTGGTAAACCATTATCGATCCGATTCTGAGCAATTCTCGTAAACCGATCTGCTTGTCGCAAATCAAGCTTGACTGCGCTTGAAGACAGAAATCTATCCGCCGCAAAATTACCCGCTACCCCTGATCCGACACCAGTAACACCAAGCAAGAACGCCTGCTTGGCCGTCAGATTATTTATTGCATCGAAACTGCCGGTATTGATAACTTCTTGACCAACATTTAGTCCAATTTCAGAAACACCATTGACAGCAAGGCTCGCAACTCTTCCGAGGCGATTTGCTAAATTCCCTATACCGACACCTGTAGCTCCCGCAAGAGCAGCAACTCCTATCCTGCCAAAATCAGGGCTAAAATCACTGCCAGTTATTAGCGATTCTGCAAATTGGGCTGCCAGCTCACCTCCACCGCCAATCAAAGCGCCAACACACGACGGACAATTACCCGTCGGGTCATTTCGGTTAATCGGGTTGTTACCAACATATGCATAAAAGTTCATCCCCGCCTTAAACCCCAACGGATCTTCACTAATAAACCGCCCGATCTGCGGATCATAGTACCTGGCCCGGTAGTAATACAGCCCCGTGTCCCGATCATATTCCCGCCCGGTGAATAACAGGTCGTTATTCGTACCCTGGGTGTTTACAATCTGGCTCGTCGGCACGCCAAAGGCGTCATACTGCGTCGTATCTTCAACTGTCCCCGCATGACCGGTCAGGGCCGTGACCGAGTTCAGGTGGTCGTGGTGGAAGGTGAAGTTCGCCCAGTCATTCGCCGCACGGCTGTAATACGTATAACCATTCACGATCTCATCCACCACCACCCCTCTTAAGTATTTCGTAGTGAGGTGCGAGCTGTTAAAATTGTACGCGCCATACGGCGCATACACTGCATACGTCGCGTCCACGTGTTTCCCTTCCCGTAGATACACACTCGCCCACAGGTCGCCAGTACGCCACTTCGATACCCGGTAGTCATTCGCATCATAGGCAAACGTGCCGGTCTGCGTGCCGGCAATAATTTGCTTAGCCCGGCCTTTGCCGTTGTAGCTGACCGCATAGAGCGGGTTGCCGGCCCCGTCCTGTTTCTCCAGCAGCCGGCCGCTGTCATCGTAGTTAAACTGCCGGTACAGGGCGCCTACCGTCGGATTCCCCCAGCGCAGCGCTAACAACCGGTTGCCCTAATCGTTGGGGTCGTAGGCAAAGGTGTAGCTCATTACCGTGTCGGCGATCTGGCTCGCCCGCCCCTTGCCGTTGTAGGTCACTGTATAGATGGGCGTGCCCGCCCCGTCCTGTTTCTGCAACACCCGCCCCGCATCGTCATACCAGAACTGCCGGTACAGCGGCCCGGTGGCCGTCCCGGTCCGGATCTCCGTGAGGCGATTGCCCGCGCTGTGGCTGTAGTAATACAGGGTGCCGTTGTCGAGCAGGGTCTGGCGGTTGCCTACCGCATCATACGTATAGGCCCTGTCTTCCGTATTGTCGGTCGAATCGACATTCAGTAATTGATAGCGGGCATTGTACGTATACGTCGTCGTCTTGCCACTCACCGCATCGGTGATACGCGTGGTATTCCCCACCGCGTCGCGCTGGTAGCCCAGGTCGGCCGCCGCCGTGCCGTCGGCCGCGAGGTTTTTCAGGCCCGTCAGGCGGTTGTCGTTATCGTAACGGTAAGTGGTCTTGGCGCCGTTACTGAGGATACGGTCCACCAGCCGGCCCGCCCCGTCATAGTGATAGGACACCTGGACGTAGGCCGGGTTTTTCAGGGCCACTAGGCGATTGCTGCTGTCGTACTGGTAGCTCGTCACCTCGCCCTGGTAGTCGGTCTTGCTTTTGACATTCCCAACATTGTCATACGTCCAACTGAGCGTCTTACCCAAACGAGAGTCGGTCTTGCCTTTCAGTTCATGTCGTGGGGTGTAGCTGTAGCTCACCTCGTTGTTGCTCACCTGCACCCGGTCGCCGAAGGCATCATAATTGAAGTATTCGATGTCATCGGGGTTGGCCGGGGTAATCGTCATTGTTATTAACCATTCGCCTTGATATGCACAGTGCAAGACCTCGTTTGCTCTTGGCATTTCAAGTGAAAGAGCAGTAATACCACCCATCCCAAAGATGTTTTACAGATGTCAGCTCCCCACCGAACAGTTCTCGCATAGCACCTGTATTGGACTGATTGACCTCTAATATTGAACCAGACGGATCATAGCAAACACCACCCCAGTTATCCGTCAGCCCTCCCCAAGAGAACGCTACTCTAACCGGCGGTCCATCATCAATGATACAAGAGTCATGACAACCGCTCTCACGCCCGTTTAAAACATCGCTGACAATTCTCGAATACTCTTTTTCATGCCGAAACATCTTGGTATATGCGCCAATTTCCGGACCATAAGGCGTGAGGTACGAAGCAACAAGAAGAACACTGACCGTGATGATTCCTATCGGTTTTCGTCGCCACTTCGAGCGAAAACCTAGGATCAGATCACCTGTTACAATCAGGGCGCCCCAGACAACTGTCACTATCAGCCAAGCTAATGATTGAACCAAATTCACTTCGTACCACAATAAATATTGCGCGGTAAGCTGCAACCCCCATAATGCGCTAAGCACCTTTACCAGCATTATTTACTGTAAACGCTACGCAACATATTCGTGTTTGGCTTACTCGGATACAGAACGAAGCCACCGCTTGCTCCGCGACTGCTACCTCCGCCGAAGTCCAGTGGAAAATCAAAGCCTATATCGATCGCCCTCTGATCCCTTGAATCATCAAGTGATCCGGTAGCTCGAATAGCTTGGAGTTGTGCACCTGCTCGGGCTTCGAATTCTGTAATCCCCAAGTTATTCATCGCTGCACCAAATATCACGTTACCAACAAAATCGTTTCGCTGGGCAACACCATCAACGACAAACAAACTTTCCGAAGGCAAGAATTGCTTGAAGTCAGTGAAAGCGCCTGCACCAAAGTTGTTTTGAATCTCACTCAATAAGGAAAGGTTAGACGCATTTGAACCTGGCGTTTGAGGACCCGACACACTACTGACCGAATTTACATTACTTACCGCAGCCTGATTAATAATGAAATTCGTTACGTTTTGCCCAACAAGCGTATCAAAGCCACCTGACGGCACACCTCCATCTCCAAGTGGATAGCGAACACCATTTGCTTCTGCATAAGCGTTTAAACTAAATAAATTAGTTAGATTATATTCAATCCTAGGCCTTGGATCCCCCGGAGTATAAATAAAATCAACCAATCCATCAGGATCATTAAAATTCACCGGATTATTGTTGACGTAGGCGTAAAAGTTCATCCCCGCCTTAAACCCTAACGGATCTTCGCTGACGAAGCGTCCTACTTCAGGATCATAGTACCGCGCCCGGTAGTAATACAGCCCGGTTTCCCTGTCATACTCCCGTCCAGTGTAAAGCATGTCATTGCCGGTGCCGGGGAGGGTCAGGCTTAAGGGTTTGCCAAAGGCGTCATAGCCGGTGGTTTCTTTTGTGTTGCCTGCATGGCCGGTGAGCGCGGTGACCGAGTTCAGGTGGTCGTGGTGGAAGGTGTAGTTCGTCCAGTCGTTGGCGTCATTGGGGTTGTTGTAATGAAATCCGTTGACGATTTCATCTACGACTACGCCGCGCAGGTATTTGTCGGTCAGGTTGCCGGCGCTGTCGTAGGTGGCTTCGAGGTTTTCGCCTTCCAGATGGTATAGCTTGCCGCCTTTTTTGATGCGGTAGTCATTGGCGTCATAACCCATGGGGGTGAAGCCTGAGTCGGGGTTGGCAGTGAGATAGGCCCGGCCTTTGCCGTTGTAGAACAAACCATACACCAGGTTGCCTGTGCTATCGAGCTTGCGGGTGATGCGCCCGGCATCGTCGTACTCGAATCGATTTATTACTGCGCCGGCAGGTATGCCCCAGCGGATTTCCCGCAGCCGGTTGCCCTGGGGCGGGGCGTCATAACCGGCCGTGTTGTAAATGTAATAAAACGGTGCGCCGCCGTTTGGCTGAATGCTCCTTCGATTGCCGACTTTGTCATAGGTATAGGTGCGGTCTTCGTTGTTGTCGCTGGAGTCTACGTTGAGTAATCGGTACAGGGCGTCGTAGGTGTAGGCGGTGGTCTTGCCGCTTGTGGCATTGGTGATTGCGGTGATGTTGCCGAGGTTGTCCCGTTGATAGCTCAGGTTTTCGATTATCGTTTTATTCGCGCTGGTGTTCTTCAGGCCGATGAGACGGTTGTCATTGTCATAACGGTACCGGGTTTGCGCGCCGTTGCTTAATATCCGGTCGATCAGCCGGCCGGCGCCATCATAATGATAGCTGACCTGCAGGTAGGCGGCGTTTTTCTCGGCCACCAGTCGATTGGCGCTGTTGTACTGGTAATGGGTTGGCTCGCCCTGATAATCCACTTTCAGGAGCACATTGCCCACCCCATCATAGAACCAGCGCATCACCTTGCCCAGGCGGCTGTCGGTTTTGCTTGCCAGGGCGTGGCGGGAAGTATAGGTATAGGCATAGCTCACGTCATTGTTGCTCACTTGTATCAGGTCGCCGAAATCATCATAGCCGAATTGCTCCCAGGTATTGTCCAGCAGGTACTCGGTTTTAATCAGGCGGTTGAGTACGTCATAGGTATTGCGCCGCTGGCGGCCGCTGCGATCTTCGCTCAGGAGCACATTGCCTGCCTCATCGTATTGCAGGATGCGATCGGTTTTGTCGGCGGGCGTCTCAATGACGGGATCGCGTGTTTGTGTCAATCTGCCCAGATCGTCGTAGATAAAGGTGGTCACCTGGCCTTCGGCATCAGTGAGGGAGGTGATGTTGCCGAGTAGATCGTAGGTGGTAAGTGTGACGCCCTCTAGCGCATCCGTGGTTTGCGTGAGACGATTGAGCTCATCATAGCGTCGGGTTACGGTATTGCCCTGGAGATTGACGGGCTGGCTGCCGGCTACCCCGTTGGCGTCCACCGTGCCGGTGAGGTTGTTGTTGGCGTCATAGCTCAGGCGGGTTTCCTTACCCAATGGCGTGAGGGTTCGGGTTTGTCGTCCCAGCGCATCATACTCGAAGCGGGCGGTATTGCCATTGGCATCCGTGCTCGAGATCAGATTGCCGGCCAGATCATACTTCATTTGTGTTCGGTAACCGTTGGCGTCAATCACGGCGGTTTTACGGTTCATGGCGTCGTATTCATAGCGTGTGCTGTGACCGTTGGCGTCGGTCTGTTTAATCAGGTTGCCGTTGGCGTCATATTCAAACAGCGTGGTCTTGCCCAGAATGTCCGTCGTGCTGATGCGACGATCGGCGGCATCGTAGGCGTGCGTCGCGTAGGTGCACACCACATAGCCGCCGGAGGGTGCGGCGCAGTCAGGCCGTGACGTAGTCGTCTGATAATGCACCTTCTCCTGGTAAACCTGACCGTTGGCGTCATACACCGTCTCGCGGATGTCGCCTCGGGGATCGGTCACCTTGATCACCCGATCCAGCGCATCATATTCATAGGCGGTGGTCAGCGCCAGCGGTGTGGCATCCGTCGCCGAGGTGCGCCGGGTGAGGGTTTGGGATACCTTGCGTCCGAGGGCATCGTAGGTAAAGGTGGTGACCACACTGCCGCCGGTGGTGGCGCCGCGCACCGTCTGGCTTTGCAGGTTGAGACCGTTGGCTTCATAAACATAGTCGGTGATGCGCTGGCGGACCGGATCGGCGGGATCGATGTATTCTACTTTTTGCCTGAGCTGGCCAAAGGTGGGCTGGGCGGCATCGGCATAATAAACATAACTTGCCAGTAAAACATTCGGCACGCTGTTCACGGTGGCGCGCACGTCCTGCCGCTTGCCCGCGACCGCGCCGGTGGCGGCATCCGTGCTTGCGTAGTACGTGCGTGTCAATGGATTACCGCGCTTGTCCCGTGTGCTAGTCGGCTGATCGTACAGGCCATAATCGATGTCCGTGCTTTGATTTAGCGGATCGGTTTCGCGCGACACCCGCCCGAAGTTATCCGAGGCCACGGCGCTGATACTGCGATCGACCATGAATGAATATTGCGTCTCATAGCCCAGACCATCGGTTTTGGAATAGCGCAGACCATTGTCATTGTTGGCAAAACGCAAAATCGCGCCATCAGGTTCTTCCAGTTTCAACAGTGCGCCATTGGTCCGATCGTAAACATGGGTGCGGATGAAACCGCGGGGATCGGTCACCTGGGTGCGCTGGCGGTAGAGATCGTAGTCGAGGGTTTCACCAACACCCAGGCCATTGGCATTGCTGAAGGCCTTGTTGTTGCGGTAGTAGGTGAAGCTTGTTTTCACCGGCTTGCCCGCACGTGCTGTTGGCAGGGTTACCTCATTGAGAAGGTGGCCGTCAGGATGATAGCGGTAGGTCAGCGTGTCGTTTTGCGCATTGGTAACGGTGGCAAGATTACCCGTAGCGTCATAGCCGTACTGCCAGGTTCTGCCTGACCAGTCGCTAATGCTCTGGATATGTGGATTGGCGCCGATATAGGTAAAACTTAGCCCGGTGCGACCGGCGATGCCGAGGTTATCCCCGACACTGGACAGGCGACCGCTGGCATCATAGCTCAGATTGAGTCGATTGTTATAGGCATCTTCTATATAGGCCAGGCGCGCGGTCTGAGCAGGCGTGGTTTTCAGGCTGGCGGGGCCGTCAAAAACATACTTCACCCCGTTGCGAAATTCGAGGGTGTACTGACCCGCCGCCGGGGCATCCAGTTGCAAGGTGTTGAATTCACCGGGTGGGTTACCCGCCACGGTGCGGGTCGCGGAACCGTCGGCATTAAGCAAATAGGTATGCTCACCGCCGCGTTCATCGATATAGGTGATCGATGAGGTGATGCCGTTGCCATTCTCAGGCGTCTGGCCGGTACCGGTGCCTGGCGCACAGTTGGGGCAGGCGCCGTAATCGTTGGCGCGCAGGCTCATGTTGTAGGAATGGGTCCAGCCAAAACCCAGCGAGCTATCTTTGTTGGCCCGTGCCGGTGCGGAGTTGTAACTACGGGTAAAAGTATAATCAAGCCCCCGACCCTTGATGGAAATATCGGTCTCGTCGTGATACATGTTGCCGGTCACGGTGGAGACGGGATCGGCCGTGGAGGGGGTGC
>Ga0316207_10005067_pt1 | contig 11092 bp, 9 predicted proteins | sample 6weekpyrite_MG_FD_204943 | JGI IMG/M metagenome (GOLD analysis project Ga0316207, IMG submission 204943) | Microbial mat bacterial communities from mineral coupon in-situ incubated in ocean water Damariscotta River, Maine, United States -... | ecosystem: Environmental > Aquatic > Marine >...
TGAGGTAGTCATGTTGTAGCGCAACGAGGAACGATGTTGTGCGGAGACGTGACGGACGCAGGACGGTCGGGGCAAAAGGAATTAGCTGTCGCGTAAGTGAGTGAATTTTTGGCATGGACGCCAAATATTTTTTAGCGAAGTAGCGACACAATCGTGGCAAGGCAACAAGAACGTTATTAAAGCCTTGCGAGCCATCACTTGTATTTACACCAGTACAAATAGACGATAAAAAATCAAACCAGCAGCGTTTAATCGATTGACATTATTCATTCTCAGACTACCCTTCATGGTACATTACGACGCCAATTAGGAGCTGGAGGAGATCATCTCATCAAGCTACAACAACAAAACGCTAAATCCCAGGCATAAAAAAAAGGGGCCATATAGGCCCCTTTCTCAAACTCATTAATGAGTTTTACTTATGCGCTTTGCTCTGTATTTTTCTTCTCTAAGGTAGCCTGCTTGTTATGGATCAATCCATAATGAAGCAACACTTTCTTCATTGAAAAGTAAGCAGCAGCAATGACAAGTGCAGTGACGATAATGTCAAAGAGTGATGTCATTGGCATGTGGTAGAACGCTGGATCGCCAGAACCTGAAATCCAGGTGTAACGTTCTAACCAGTAACCAAACATGATGATACATGCCACTACCATAACTGTGGTTGGGTTATGACGATTCGGGTTAATCACAAATGTGACAAACGGAATCACAAACTTACACGCCAGGAATGTCCACCAGATAACGGATAGGTCGTTATGCATCATGTCGTTGAAACGATCCATGTTTGATGGTAAACGGCCATACCACATGATCAGATACTGAGTGAAGTACAGGTAGGTCCACAAAATCGTCATCGCCAGGATAAACTGTGCCAGGAAGTTAGAAATGTAAATCGGCATTTCTTTTACCAAAGCACCTGAACGACCCAGGAAGTACAGCAGTACTACCAGGAATGCGAGGAACATTTGGAAACCACTTACAAAATGGTATGCGCCGTAGTTAGCACTATGCCAACCAGGGTACATGGTCATTTCAAAATCCCACGCAACCATAGAGCCATATAGGAAATAAGCAAATGGGATCAGCAATGCAATATTGCGGAACTTACGTTTGTACTTGTCATCCACCGAAGCCAGATGCTGATATTTAATAAACATCAGATAGAGTGCAACGACACCAATAAAGCCACCGATTTCGCGGAAGACCAGAAAGGTATAGTTATGCCATCCAGGCAGGTGATTGTTGGGGTCATCGGCTGTTGCCAGCCATACGAATGTGCTTTCACCATTCAACAGTAGAATGATCAGCAACAGACCTGCAAGTGGGAACAGTGCTGAAGTCGCTACTGCAATGTAACGAACGTGAAAACGCCACTGGCCATTAATAAGATGCAATACAGAGGCGAGGGTGACACCACCCAGCGCAATGTAGAGCGTCATGAGAAAGTTAGTCGTTAAAACGGACCAACTACCAAAATTTTCATCCATCGGAAGCCTCGCTATCTCTAATTATGTTCTGATTCTAAAACGACCACAGTCTGAACGCTTATTGCGCAGAAGCTGTGCGTGTTGCCGCTTTGTTATTATCTTCAACCAAACCGTTTTTGATGTAGTTGACTACATGCCAACGCTCTTCAACAGAAAGGTCATTAGAGCCACGCAGATCATCACGACCAGATGGCTTGCCGTAAGCAGGCATCACATAACTACCAAAGGTAATTGTGCCGAATAGCCAGCCTTCGGTTAGATTCCCCTGAACATAGTCATCAACCAGTGAAATTGCACCAATTTTAGCTGTCACAGGTGAATTGGCTGCGCCAGTATTCCCATGACATGCACCACAGTAAACCTTATACAGGAACTTACCCTCTTTCAGCGACGCAGTGGTCACTGGAATGGGATTAACCAGTGATTTGGCTTCTTCTCTGTTATTCACCATCGTTGGTATCCCCTGAACAGGGATCGAACGTACTGGGAAAGGGGCCATTTCACCTTCCTGAGGCTTAATGCTTGGTTGATTCATCATGTCTGTTGACCATGGCCAGGCAAGCGCCGCGGTTGGCAACAGTAAAGCTGCTGCTAATAATACTTTTCTCATGATTGAACCTCTTCACGTATCTCGACCGAGTGGTTGTCTTTAAAGACAGCTTTGATCTGGTCAATGTATTTTTCATCAACTTCAAATTCAATCGCAACCTGGTCATTCGAGATGTGTTCGCTGTACAGGCTCTTACGTTTTCTGAACAGACGTGTTGTGACCAGAAACGCAATCACGGTAAAGATCACACTAAAGAGAATCATCATCTCATAGGTTAGTACGATATTTGATGGCAGTGGCACAATCGCCTTCCCGCCCTGCGGCTGAATCAAAAAGTTTGATTGAGCCGATGCCAGGAACAAGAAGCCAAATGTAATACCAAACGACGCGCCACATAGCGTTACCTTTGGAATCACGCTGGGGCGAGGCCCCAGGACATCATCGATGTCTGGGTGCTCGATAGGTGATAGAAAGGTCACGTCATCAACAGTGATGCCATCAACTTTATGGTTTTTAAAGTCTCCGATGGCTGCAAACGCATCATCGAAGTTACCAAACAGACCTAAAATTCTGCACTTTTTCATTTTAGGAACCCTCCACGCCTGGTGATTTATTGGCAACTCCCGGAGCCGGGGCACCTCCACCTGGGCCATTAGCCATTACGGGTGATATTTCTTTATTAGCCAGCTCACGACGGTGTAGAACCATTTCCTTACACTCGTACATAGAGACTGATGGGAACACTTTTACAAAGACCAGGAAGAGCAGACCAAACCAGCCAAAACTCCCCGCCACAATGAACCACTGAACCCAACTTGGCCACATTACATCATGTGCAATCGGATGGTATGAAAGAGACAGTGTTGGTGTCACGATCATCCAACGTTCTAGCCACATGCCAAGGTTAAGCAGAATCGATACGACCATCATAGTCGGAAGGTGTCTACGCCATTTCTCGAATGCCAGTACAAATGGAACTATCGAGCCACAGAAGATCATCCCCCAGAAGAACGGTGCATATGGTCCAGAGAACTTGGCCAGCAGTACTTCTTTATCTGCTGCTGAATGTCCGTACCAGACTGATGCGAATTCGATCAGGTTCAGGTAAGTCCATACCATTGCGATAGCAAAGGTCAGCTTACAGGTCTTTTCAAGAATCGCGATGGTCATATACTCTTCCCAACGGAAGTAGTAACGCAGCAGGATGAAGAGCGTGATAATCGCTGCACAACCTGAGTAAAGCGCACCAGCAACGAAGTATGGAGGGAAGGAGGTAACACTCCAGCCAGGCATAATCGACATTGCAAAGTCAGACGATACGATTGAGTGAACCGATACCGCAAGTGGGATCAGGAAACACGCCATAATTAAGTATGTACGGCGGAAGTTTCTCCACTGACGATCATCACCACGCCACCCTAGTGAAAGAGCAGTGTAGAGTTTTTTACGCCAGCCTCTTGCATTATCACGGCAGATCGCAAGATCTGGGATCATACCAATAAACAGGAATAGCGCTGATGATGTCAGGTAGGTACTAATCGCGAACGCATCCCATACAAGAGGAGAGCGAAAGTTCGGCCAGATACCACGATCAGTCAAATATGGCAGTACCCAGTACATGTTCCACAGACGACCCAGATGGATCATTGGGAACAGACCTGCTGTCATTAGAGAAAAGGTGGTCATCGCTTCAGCGAATCGATAGATCGGTTTTCGCCAATCCGCGTTCATTATATGCAGAATCGCAGACAGTAATGTTCCGGCATGGCTCATGCCAATCCAGAAAATAAAGGTCGCGATGTATAGATCCCACATGTGTGGCCAGTTCAGGTTAGCTACACCCATACCAATCTGGTACTGATATATCTCACCTACTACAGCGAACATAATCAGGAAAAGACAGACTGCAACTGAAATCCAATACCCTTTACGAGGGTTCTCCATCGATTGCAAGATGTCTTTGTTGATCTGTGTCCACTTCAGATCTTCATTTATATCTTTGTAAACTTCATTATTTTGCATGTTTTACACCGATTTCGTTATAAGGCTCAAAGATGTCGACATACTAAACTTCGCGAACACGATCCAGATACATCACACAAGGATCAGTATTCAGGAATTCGAAGACTCGGTAACCACGCATATCAGGAGTCTGTTTATTCTGTTTAGTTTTGCCTAGTTCGACTTGATGCTTACGCCACATCTTCGTCACCCTGGTTTCTGCAACGCCAGTCTCAGGATCGTACATGCCAAGCATGTCACCAAATTCAATTGCTCCTGTCGGACATGTCTGTGAACAAGCAGTCTGGACTTCGCCATCTCTTACCTTGCGATCTTCCATTCTTGCTTTGTCTTTCACCGTACGGATACGCTGAACACAGAAGGTACACTTCTCCATAACACCTTTATCACGAACAGTGATATCTGGATTCAGTTGCATGTTTAACGGTGCTGGCCATGAGTCTTCATAGAATGACCAGAAGTTAAAGTAACGCAGACGGTAGGGACAGTTATTAGAGCAGTAACGCGAACCGATACAGCGGTTATAAACCTGAGCATTCAAACCATCTGGTGTGTGGTAAGTCGCTGCAACTGGGCAGACCGGCTCACATGTCGCAGCATTACACTGCTGACACATCATCGGTAAAAAGCTGGCACCATGCTGCTGGAACTCAGCGGTTCTTTCTTCACCAAGATCAGGCTCATCCCAGTAACGCTCAATACGTAACCAGTGCATCCCCTGACCTTTTTCAAATTTCTCTTTACCAACAACAGCGAGATTATTTTCTGCGTAGCACGCTACTGAACATGCATTACAGCCAATGCATTTATTCAGATCAATAGACATGCCCCACATATGCTCGTAGTCGTGGTAACCACCTTCTTCGCGGCCTTTACGATACTTGGACCAATCATCGACTAGATTACTAAGCGACATTATCGCCTCCTTCTGTGCGCTCGTAGACATCAGCTGGTACAGTTGAAACCAGCTTACGACCTACCTGTGTTTCACTGCCACCAAAACGTACCAAAATATCATCTGTCTTAGCAGCTTTAGTTACTTTAACATTCGTTGAGTAGAGCGCCAGCTCGCCAGTCATCTTGTCTACTTTCGGATCAAGAATACTGAGCGAGTTAACACCGCGGTCTTTTGCATAACGACTAAAACCTGCATCATGCCCCTGACCTAATGGCACTGCGATAACATCTGGATGAACACCTTTGTAGATGTAAACTTTCACATTGATCTCACCTGATGCAGATGCAATCTTGACCATATCTCCCTCTTTCACGCCAATTTTCTTGGCGGTAGATGGATGCAATTCAGCCCATGAGTCCCAAACGACTTTACTGATTTGATCCGGTGCTTCCTGTAACCATGGCAGGTTAGCGTGGCGGCCATCCCAGAAACCCAGTCTGGCTGATGGTGCTAGCACCATATCAGAAGCGTTACCCATGTCTTTAGGCATATCAAAATCAACGGCCTTAACCTTAAGGGCCTTCTCAGTAACGCCAACATCAATCAAACCAGCTGATAGTACGTCCGCCCAGAACTCATCATCGCTCGCGCCGTTCTTATGCTCAGCTGGGATGGTTGAAAATGCATTTCGCAGGTACGCATAGTAATCAGCAAAACCTTCGTATGCAGACTCTTTGCGTTTCTTCAACAGGGTCAGCAGAATATCGCCGAAGCCCCGTGTGTCTTCCGATAGAGGCTCCATTAATGGCTGCTGAATGCTAATTTCACCAACACCAGCCTGGTAAGGTGCAACGTGTGTACCCCAGTCCTCCTCACCCGATGCAAGTGGCAGAACAACATCAGCCATTGCAGTGGTTTCATCATTGAAGCGTGAAAATACAACCTTAAATGGGATATTAGCTAAGCTCTCTTTCAGGCCTAGTGATTTAGGTGCGGTGTAAACAGGATTAACACCAGAGAAGAAAACAACGTCAAAACGCTTGTCAGCTGCTGCCTGCGAAAAGGAAACCAATGACTGGGTGTTACCACTGATTGGCGCCATGCTCGTATATGCAAACTCACCGTTAGATTCAATCGTTTTACCAATATTGCCAAGAATGATGTTCAGTACCATTGCTGCTGCAACACACTGATAGCCATGTTCATGACCTTGAGCTGAAGCCCCCGCCAGTACAACACTTGGAGAGCGACGCTTCAGGGTAGAAGCAATATCTGCAACGCGATCTGCATCAACACCCGTTGCGGTTACTGTTTCATCGATAGTTGCACCACGAATCAGCGATTGGACACTCCCAGGCAAACCACTCATGCTTAGACCGTGCTTGCTAACCAGCTGATTGGCAATACCCAGTGCTAATGCTCCCTCGGTACCGGGCTTGCTAGCCACCCACAGATCAGCGTTAGCGCCGGTCAATGTCATGTTTGGCTCAACCTGAATCAAGGTACCACGCGGTGAAGTTCTAAATTTCGCATACTCAGTAGAGAAATGCAGCGGTGAACCCCAGGTACCCAGAAAATCTGCGCCAAATGAAAGCACCGACTGCGCTTTATCTAAACGAATACGAGGATTGCTGTCACCCAGCATGTCCTGACTTACTTTCGCCCAAATTGCGTTATTGATGGTCTCATGAACAAAGTGGTTACCAGAGCCAATAGACTCAAGGTGCGCCTGTAGTAAGACAGACTGGTGACCACTCACAGAACCCGTCATCCACGCGAACTTGCTACCACTGATGTTTGCTGTCTTCTCGGCAATCAGACCATAGGCCTCTTCCCAGGTAGCATCAACCAGTGATGAGCCTCTGCGGATCTGTGGTTTAGAAATACGATCAGGATTGTAATGCGCCTGAAGACCCGCCTGGCCCATCTGACACAAACGCCCTTTATTAACAGAAGACTCAGGATTACCTTCTAACTTCAGGACGCGCCCCTCTCGAACACGCCCATGAATACCGCAGCCCGATGGGCATTGCTGACAGGTAGACGCATACCAAACACCAACACCAGGAATTACAAACTCTTCTGGCACAAGGTAGGAAACGACCTCCTCTTTACCTTCCTCAAGCGTCACTGTTGAAGGCATGTCGCAACCAACTAACGTGGCTCCGACACCGCTCCATCCCATTATCTTGAGAAAATCTCTACGTTTGATCTTGCTAAAACTCATATTAAAAATCACCCCGTTTTCGTCACGTTTCCCGTGCTCTCAACGATCATAAAAATGTTTTATTTATGACAGTGCCAACAGTCAGAAGGACCATCATTTGCCTGGTGGCAGCGCTGACAAAACCCCATGGTCAGTGGCTTCACCTTATCAGCAACAGTCATTTTCTTGACTTCCCCGTGACAAAAAGCACAGACCTCAGAAACATTTTCAACCTGAAGGTCTTCGTTATCTATAACAAAGCGCTTAATGTGTTTTTCATGGGTGAAATGCACAAAATCTGGAACATCATGCACTTTCTTCCATTTCGGGGGCTCCTTATTCTCCCAATACTCCGTCAGCTTCTGAATGCGAGGCTTATCAGTAGCAATTACACTATGACAACCCATACATTTACTGGTTGGAGGAATCCCCGCTACCTTGCTACGACGCGCATAGGTATGACAGTACATGCAGTTAATCTCGTTAACGTCAGCATGAATGTCATGTGGAAATTCAATTGGTTGCTCTACGTGAATACCTGAATACTCTCCCTCGGGAGGAACAGCATTCGGTACCTCAGCATTCACATTGGCAGAGAACAACGCCATTGAAGCCATCAGCAACATAACAATAAAAGACATCTGCACGCTGTGTTTAGTCTGACGACTTCCACGACCTGCAGCCTCAATAAAACGCCCTAGTGGCAAATGTTGTAAAACCGACATTACCCCTCTCGACAACATAGTTGTTCGTTATTAATTCAAAGAGCCTGGGGGTAAAACTGCGTAATTTGCTCGCAAGCGATCAGGACTGGGATCAATGACCCCATTCAATGGTACTCACAACAAATAGACCCCCAATTGGCCCACTCCAAAACTTCTACTACTTATGCAGCAAAGCAAAACGCTAAGCTGCGAAGTGCGGTTAGTGTGGAACGTAAATCAAAACCACAATATTTCTAAATATTTTATTATTATTAAATCGTGTTGCTAAATCAGCGCCACGAAGTTACGAATCCTAGAACAACTTTAGCAACACTGTCAACGAAAATTTTCTTACTGTTTTAGTCAAGATAATCGAGCTGTGTTACATGCGCAGTTGACTCTAAAATTTCGTGGGCATACGAAACACAAGCCATATAAAATCACACTGGGTTATCAATATCAATAAATTGATAATGTAAATCAAATTTCTCAGAAAGATGCGCTGAAAGAGCCTCTATACCGTAACGCTCGGTTGCATGATGGCCTGCCGCATAATAATGAATCCCCATTTCACGTGCTACGTGCGTCGTTTTTTCTGAAACCTCACCACTGATGTAGGCATCAAAACCTCTCTCGGCAACTTCTTCAATGTAACCTTGTGCACCCCCACTACACCAGGCAACTGTCCGAATTTTTTTTTCACTACCATCGATATGCAGTGGCTTACGGCCAAGTTTCGTTGAAATTAGCTCACCAAAATCTTTTGCGTCCATCGCTTTTAATAACCTACCATGCATAATAATGGGTGGCGAGGAGCTGCCAAAAACACTCTCAAACTCTATTCCCAGGACTTTACCCAATATCGCATTGTTGCCATAAAGCGGATGAGCATCCAGCGGAAGATGGTACGCAACCAAATTAATTTCATGCGCTAATAAAGCTTGTAGACGGCGTTTTTTCATACCACTAATACATGGATTCTCACCTTTCCAGAAATAGCCATGATGGACAAATAGTGTATCAGCACCAACCTCAATCGCAGCCTCTATCAACTCAAGGCTCGCTGTTACACCACTGACAATTGACTGAACTTCAGCCCGCCCCTCAACCTGCAAACCGTTCGGTGCATAGTCTTTAAAACAATCGATCTCTAATAAATTGTTTGTGTATTGCAGTAATTCGCGCCGTGCTACCATCGTTCTATCATCACTCCGATTTTTACATCACTAATAATTAACTCTGTGCTAGAGTACCTAAATCATGTTAGTACGGAAACTACTTCCCTATTTTGTTCAAGGCATTATGATCGGCCTCGTCATCGGTCTGATCTTCTATTTCTTTGCAATGCCAAAAGCAACGAAACAAAACGCTGTCGTTGAGATCAAAGAGTCTCAAAACTCGACGGTTATCTCTACTGATGGCCCCGCCTCTTATGCCAATGCCGTGGCCATTGCGGCGCCGAGCGTTGTTAACATTAACACCACGAAACTCATTCGTAACCGGCAACACCCACTATATAACGATCCGATCTTTCGCCGTTTCTTTGATGACCAGCAGAGCCGCCCCAACCAGCGCCGCGATAATAGCCTCGGCTCTGGCGTCATTATCAGCGAACAGGGCTATATACTCACCAACAATCATGTGATTGCAGGTGCCGACGAAATTCAGGTCGCCCTCACCGATGGCCGTCAGACTGACGCTCAGGTAGTCGGCACCGACCCTGAAACCGATGTTGCCGTGCTTAAAATCTCGCTCGATAATTTACCGGGCATCACTTTTGGTCAATCAGATGTCCTGCGTGTCGGCGACGTAGTGCTCGCAATCGGCAACCCCTTTGGCGTCGGTCAGACCGTGACCCAAGGCATTGTCAGCGCCACCGAGCGCAGCCATCTTGGCATATCCACTTATGAAAACTTCATCCAGACCGATGCCGCGATCAACCCTGGCAATTCGGGTGGTGCACTAATTAATGCCGCAGGTGAGCTAGTCGGTATCAACACCGCCATCTACACCCGCTCGGGTGGCTCGCAGGGGGTTGGATTTGCAATCCCAGCCAACACCGTAAAAATGGTCATGAAACAGATTCTCGAATTTGGGCGGGCGATTCGTGGCTGGCTCGGCATTGAAATCCAGACCATCACACCAGCACTGGCCGAATCATTTGGCCTGCTAGAGGCGCGCGGCATCATCATTGCGGGCGTCATGCCTCAGGGGCCAGCGCATCATGCAGGCGTACTGACAGGCGATATTATTTTACAAATCAACGGCCAGGCAATCCTCGATGGCACAGAAGCGCTCAATTTAATTGCCCAAACAGCCCCCGGCAATGAAGTCCATATGAGCGGGATTCGCCAGGGCAAGCCATTTAGCATCACTGCACACACCAGCAACAGACCCCTGCCCAAAAGCCATACTATTCAGCAGTAACAGACGCCGAAAACCTGTTCGGACTTTCAGCGCTCACCTACAATCAAACAGCAATTCACGCCTTTAATACAGGTTAAATCGTTCAACGTGGGCACAATCATAACCCTTTCATTTTTTGTGTCATAGCGCACAAAACAGCCATTGAGTATGACTTTGGCTCGCCTGAATCAACATTAGCGCTTAGACAAAAACGATAAGCTCATCAAATAATTAAACCGAAACTAAAGATCACTCAACACCTGCTGCAAGGCCTCCACGCTCTCGTCAATCTGCTCCTCAGTGATAATAAGCGGTGGCGCCATCCTCACCACTGTTTCATGCGTCTCTTTACTCAAAACCCCTTTGAGCATCAAACGTTCACACACATCACGCGCACTGGCTCGCTGTGGATCAAGCTCGATGCCAATAAAAAGCCCTCGACCACGTACCTCACTGATCAAGTCCGATTTAATTCCCTTCAGGCGCCGTAACATATAAGCCCCAAGCCGCTCTGAGCGCTCCACCATCCCTTCATCCTGCAACACCTTCATCGCCTCCAGTGCGACGGCTGACGCGAGTGGATTGCCACCAAAAGTACTGCCATGATCGCCGGGTGAAAACACCGCCATCACATCCTCACGCGCCAGGAAAAGTGACACAGGCAACATGCCACCACCCAATGCCTTACCTAATATCAACCCATCTGGCTTCACGCCGTCATGCTGACAGGCGAGTAATTTACCGCTACGCCCAAGACCACTCTGCACCTCGTCGCAAATCAACAAGACATTATGTCGTTTGCAAATCTCAGCACAC
>Ga0316207_10005068_pt1 | contig 11091 bp, 7 predicted proteins | sample 6weekpyrite_MG_FD_204943 | JGI IMG/M metagenome (GOLD analysis project Ga0316207, IMG submission 204943) | Microbial mat bacterial communities from mineral coupon in-situ incubated in ocean water Damariscotta River, Maine, United States -... | ecosystem: Environmental > Aquatic > Marine >...
TTTGAGCAATGTGGCGGTTTTTCTCAAACGTTAACAGGTGAAAAAGTGTTTAAACTTGCACTGGAAAAACGTTCAGTTGTGGCGGCGATAGACGAGAATGTATTTGAGCAATGGAGTCGCTGGATAAGGCAATATTGTGACTAAGTTAGTTTGAGGCTAATTTTATTGATAGCTGGGGCTACGATGCTTTTTAATGGTTTTATTTATATTGAATTCGGTCATTTCTGAACTGAGCAGTTAGTAAAAAAATAACCGGTTTAAAACTGCTTCTCCCTGATCTTCATGTAGGGGAATTAAAAAGTGTTCCAAAAATCCTGCTTTTATATAAAGATCCGAAAAATCCATTTCAACCTTTTTAAAGCTAATCGGTCTTTTTTCCAATTCCTGGCGATATTTTGTGTCCGTACCGTACCAGGAGATATATCTACCCGAGGTAAATTCTAACAATTGGAAAAGCGACATAAATTCCCTGTTAATCAACAAATTTGTATTCAAAATGTATTCTTTTTTGTAGATTTAACTGTGCGATATCCCTCATTTTCTTGATGTTAAAGAAATAGTGCATATACTTAAATTTATAAATTATCTCAGGGAGTTATTGTGTCTATTTCAATTAATGAATTAGTTGAAAATATCAATGATATCGTATCGTTACCCGGTGTATTTCTAAGAGTAAATGCAATGGTCAATAGCAAGAACGTATCAATGACGGATGTGGCCGAGGTTATTAGTCAGGATCCAGGTTTAACGATTCGAGTACTGAAAATGGCGAATAGCCCGGCTTTTGGCACCAGTAAAGAGATAGATTCAGTTGTTAAAGCCGCAACGGTTATTGGTACCGAGCGAATTCGCGATATAGCACTTGCGACATCAGCGGTCGAGACTTTTGATGGAATTCCAAATGACTTGCTGAGTATGGAAGATTTCTGGATGCACAGTATTTACTGTGCCATTATTTCAAAATACCTCGCGAAATTAGCGAAAGTTCCTAAGGCAGACAGTCTATTTGTTGCTGGTTTACTACATGATATTGGGCAATTAGTATTATTTAAAGAGTTACCTGATGATTCACGTAAGGCGCTTGAATTTATACTGGATGATATTGAAGGGGCAGAATTGCATGATGTTGAAAAGGAATTATGGGGATTTGATCATGCTGATGTTGGTGGAGTGCTAGCAGAATCATGGCATTTAACGCCTATGTTGGTTGAAGTAATATCGTCCCACCACGATTTGTCTCATGCCAGTCAATATATAAAAGAAAGTGCCATAGTAAAAATCGCAAACTCTATTGCCGTTATGACCGAGCTCAATACCACAGATATTGAAGAAACCGATGCAGATATGATTAATAGTGATGACTGGATCGCGGCTGGTTTTGATCCAGCGCAGGCTGATAAAATAATTGAGCAGGCAGAATTAAACGCCCATGAAAGTTATAAAGAAGTAAAAAGCTTGTTACTGGAATAATTTTGTTAACTTCGTTTACTTCCAGGATCGATTGATGTATCAGTATGCCTGTAAACGATACTAACCTGGTCAATCCGATTATTAAAAATAATATTTAAACTGAATAACTAAATCTTATTTGATTTGATAACTATCATCTTTTCGATTTGCATATCTTTATAAGTGTGAGGAATACCTCCTGTTCCTAATCCGGAATGACGCAACCCAGCAAAAGGCATCCAGTCAACCCGAAATGCAGTATGATCATTTATCATCACCGCACTAGCATCTAAATTTTTATAGGCGTGTAATGCATTATCAATATTTTTTGTAAACACACTTGCCTGGAAAGCATAGGGCAGGGCATTGGCTTTTTTAATGGCCTCGTCAACGGTCTCATAACTATAAATACAGATTACCGGACCGAAAATTTCGCGTTGCGATACGATTGAATGTTCGGGTGGGTTTAATAATACGGTTGGTGTATAACAGTTGCCTTTTAATTTTCCTCCCGTTAATAATTCTGCGCCATCGTCTATAGCTTGTGTTACCCATTCATGTACTCGTGCTAATTCCTTTTCACGGATAAGAGGGCCTATCTCCGTTTCTGGTTTGGTTGGGTCGCCGACAATCAGCTTCTCTGCAATATCGGCCAGGTTTTTAGCAACCAGGTTAGTGATGTCTTTATGACAAAAAATTCTTTGTACCGAAACACATACCTGTCCTGCATGGTAAAACCCGCCTTTTGCAAGTAGAGGTAGGGTATCAACCAGATCGGCATCTTGTTCAACAATAACAGGGGCGACACCGCCGTGTTCAAGTGCGCAGCGTGCACCTGGAGCCAGTTTGTTTTTCAGCATCCAGCCAACATTGGCACTCCCAATAAAGCTAAAAAAGCTAACTCGTTTGTCAGTGACTAACTGGGTTGCCACATCGAGCTCGGAAACTACAAGTGCCTGGCACCATTCATCTGGTAAGCCAGCCTGGCGTAAGATGGAAACAAATCGATAACAGGATATTGGCGTATCTTCAGCAGGTTTAATAATGACAGGGCAACCAGTGGCAATAGCAGGCCCTACCTGATGGATAATAAGATTTAAAGGGTGATTAAAGGCGCTGATTGCAACGACAACACCAATAGGTTCGCTTTGGGTAAATGCCATGCGATGTTCTGAGGCAGGATTGATACCCATTGGTATTTCTGTACCATGATCAGTTCGAATACACTCAATACAATTTAGCACGCCATCAATTGCACGTTCCACTTCAACCACAGAATCATTATATGGTTTACCACCTTCTCTTGCTGCTTCTAAAACCAGCTCATCAAACTGTTGTTGCATGATATCAGCAGTCTTTTTTAAGATATCTATTCTGCGGCTAGCGGAAAGCCATTTTGATTTATCCTGAAACAGGTTATGAGCAATCGAGAGGGCTTGCTCTACATCATTAGAGTTTGCAGAGTCGAAAGTTGCGATAATAGAATTATCGTATGGTGCTGTTACGGTTACATTATTATCTTTACTGGGGTTGCCGGCCAATAGTAATGGGTAATGTGCTGTCAATGTTATAATCCTTTGTTTATTTTTGGTTATTGCTTGATTTAATACATTCCGTATTTATAAAAAATGTATATAAATATTAGATTGGGCAGGCAATATCTCCCAGACGTTTGGTTAGTAACATATTCTCACGATAATCAATAGGAATAACAACAAGACTGGGTCCTTTTTCTTCAAACGCGACTTGTAATTCGGCTACAAGATCACGACTATTCTCTATTTTATGTCCATGCCAGCCAAAGGCACTGGCAAGCTGTAACCAGTCCGGGTTATCAAAGGCAAGATCGGTGTGGTGACCAAATTCATTTTCCTGCTTCCAGGCGATAAGTCCATAGCTTTTATCTTCCCACACCATGACGACAATATTTGCATCATAACGCTTGGCTGTTTCCATTTCCTGAACATTCATCATAAAACCGGCATCACCACAAATAGCGAGTATTTTCTTATCGGGGAATACAAAGCTTGCAGCAATAGCTCCTGGTAGGGCAAAACCCATTGAGCAGAAACCGTTTGGTATTAGGCAGGTATTGGGTTCATGACATTGGTAATGCCTAGCTATCCACATTTTATGTGCGCCAACATCTGATAAGAGTACATCTTCAGCTCCCATTACCTGGCGTACATCCCATAAAACTTTTTGGGGTTTAATCACGCCTTTGGTGTCATCTTCAGCATGCATACTAAGTTCTTTTTGCATGGTTTCACGTGTTGCTAACTGTTGGTTAAGTTCATAGCCAAAATCTTCAATGTCATTTATTTTTTCGTTAATCATCCATAGAGTATGAGCAAGATCGCCGATAACTTCTGTTTCTGGATGATAAAATTCATCGATTTCTGTGGGAAGAAAATCTGCATGGATTATTTTTTTATCTTTATGATGGTTCCATAAAGTTGGATGGTATTCCACCATGTCATACCCTAAGGTTATGATAAGATCTGCATGATCAAGCGCACAGGTAATGACGTCCTTTGCCTGTAAGCCAATGGTATACAGACAATAATCTTCATCCATATCGATACAGCCTTTGGCCATAAAGGTGCTAATGACACCAATTCCGGTCTTATCGCAGAACAGCCTTAATTGTTTGCTGGCTCGTTTACGTATACAACCATTACCGGCGATTATAATTGGTCGTTTGGCTTTGAGTATTTCATCTACCGCCTGGTTTAAAATCTTTTCATCCGCAACCGAGCGTCTGAAACGTAGTGGTTTTAATGGAACAGAGTCTGTGTCGATTTTGGCAATATCTTCTGGTAATTCCAGGTGGCAGGCACCCGGTTTTTCGGTTCGAGCTAAACGTACCGCTTTACGTACAATCTCAGGAATACTGTCAGGGTGTAGAATGGATTGCGCCCATTTGGTGACGGGTTCAAACATTTTGACAACATCCATTATCTGGTGTGATTCTTTATGCAGGCGGGTAGTGGCTCCCTGACCGGTTAATACAAGCATAGGTGAGCGATCCATATTGGAATCTGCTACACCGGTTATCAGGTTTGTGGCGCCGGGGCCAAGGGTGCCTAAACATCCGGCGGGGTTACCTGTTAGCCGGCCATAAACCTCTGCCATAAAGGCTGCACCTTGCTCATGTCGTGTCAGGATAAAATTAATCTGGGAAGATTTTTCCAGTGAAATCATAAAATCGGCATTTTCCTCTCCCGGAATACCAAAGATATACTCGACTCCCTCTTCTTCGAGGCATTTAACAAATAAATCTGATGCTTTCATGGATTAAAACTCCCTTAGTTTATTGGCATTTAAGGCTTACTTCAGATAGCGGCACGACCAGCGATTGCTTTAGAATGAGGACTGGAAATACAGCTTAACTATATGAAATATAGCAAAAAAATACCAAAGTGCTGTTGATTTGAAGATTTAATTAAAATTGGCCACTTTTTAGTTGAACATTTACATATCCGGATAAGCTGGCTTCAAGTACCAGTTGATTGGCATCTAGAATTAAGCGTGATAATTTTAACTGCGGCCTAGTTAGCTTAACGGCAAATCCTGAGTCTTTCTGGTTTTTATCCAGCTCAGATTTCATCAGTTTTAAGGTTTTTGCAATAGTCGGTTTTAAATTAAACCGTGCTTTTTGTTCTATGGTTTGATTAATTTTGGATTTAAACACATAGGTAATGGCATTAAGCAGGGCATTATTAAAGTCACGCGAAAAGGAAACTTTTGTTAAGCGTAACCGGGTGCCACTTTTATCTAGAACGGGTTTGGAAACAAGAAACAGTTTTCCATCAGTTTTTAAATGTTTGTCATCGACATCGGCTGCAAAGGAAACACCAATTGCAATTTTATCGCCGGATGGATACACAAATACATTATTCACCTTAATATTAATATCACCGACATCTGTTTTTTGTTTAAAAGATTGCCCGGCAAGCTTTTTGTTAATTTGATCTTCAATTAGTTGGTACTTTATATGTACAGGTAGTAGCAATTTGAATGCGGGTTGTTTACTGGAAATTTTGTTTAATTGAGGTAATGTTAATTTTGCCGGCTTGGCCTGTTTACCAAGATGTAATCCGGTTGTAATTTCCAGGCCAACCGCCATGTTTAAAGCGGTATCCGTATAGGATATATCGCTTATGGAAGCTTTATTGGGAATAATATTTAAGGTGACTTTATCTTCAATAGGAAGGTTATTAATTGGAATCGCATAAGATTTCCATGATTTAGAAACGGTTTGTTTTAAATTCAATTTAGCAAGCTGCATATTAATAAGAGCGGGCATTTCTTTTAGTTTCAGGTTAATAAACTTGTCAGCCTGTTTGGTAAACGTAATATGTTTTCCTTTGATTATTTCGATACGAGGGGCAGACAGCCAATGGTGTTTAACCTGTACATTAGCATAGGTGCTCCAATCAGTATTTAATCCAAAATCAAGCGTTAATGATATTTTTACTTTAGTATCGACTTTTTTATCTTTAAGCCCAAGTTTTCTGGCGGTTTTGCCGGTAAGCCCAACGGTGCCATAGACATGAACAGGAGCAACCAAAAGTAAATTATTGTTACTTCGTGTTACAGTGATATCACCAGTTTGTTTAATGGTTAACAGACCTTCGTATGAAGATGTGCAAGGGATTTTTACTGTTTTACGAATAGGGCCAAGTTTTACTTCTTTATCAAAAGAGCAGTCGATCGTGCCTTTTAATGGTACGGTTTCAAAATTTCCTAGACCTTTATATATTGCAGTTTTAATCACTGTATAAGGAATTGTAATGCCTGATGAAATCTGGCTATCAGATGCGTTGAATTCAAATTGATTGGCAAGATGAGGAGGTTCTTCGGCTAAGGCACTTAGATCAGCCTGTTCTTTACTACAGCCGGAAAGAATTAAAACGGTGAGAAGGGTAATTACAATTACATGTGAATGAGTGAGTGCCATTTATAATCCTTTAAAATCGTTTAATCATATCAACAGCGTCTGAAAGTAATTCTTTAGGTGTGTAAAAATGTGCTGAATACCGAATACCTTCGCCGCGTTTTGCACAAATGATTTTGTTATTCCATAGCATCTCAAATAAGGCATCGTTATCTTTCGATTTGTGCTTAAAGTTTACAATACCAGCATATTTTCCACCTTCCTGAGGGGTTATTACTTCAATATCAGGTATATTATTTAAAAGTGTAAATAGATAACGGGTATTATCGAGTAGTAATGATTCAATTTTATCCATGCCTATGTTGAGTAATAATTGAATACTGGCATCAAGGCCATGTGCGCCTAGCATATTTGGACTGCCACATTCGAAACGCCGTGCAGATTCTGCCACTTGCCAGGATTTATTGTTGAAATTGTAAAGATCCTGTGTCATGTGCCAGCCATATTCATTAAGTTTAAGACTGGAACGTGTTTTTTCTGCACAGTAAAAAACAGCAAGCCCTTCTGGAGCCAGCATCCATTTATGGCCATCGGCCATAACGAAATCGGCGTGAATTTTTTGCACGTCAAACTGTAAGGCTCCAATCGTTTGAATAGCATCAACACAAAATAAAATATTTTTTTGTTTACATATTTTACCCAGTTTTTCCAGATCCAGATTGATGCCAGAGCTGTATTGGGTTGAGCTTATTGCTAGCAATCGAGTTTTGCTATCAAGTGCTGCAATTAAATTGTCTTCAGGTTTTTTGGATAAGGCTACCTGTTTTAACGAAACACCTTTATCTTGTAGCGATTCCCATACAATACGATTTGATGGGAATTCTTCATCACTTGTAATTATGCAATCTCCAGGTAGCCAGTCAATTCCATAGGCAACCATTGATAAAGCTTCTGAGGTGTTTTTAACGAGCGCAATATCATCAGTCGATTTTGCATTAATTAAAGTCGCCAGATTTTGCCGAAGCCGATCTTCGACTTTCAACCAGTCAGGGTAGTGGGTTGCCCCTAATACAGTATTTTGTTCGGCAAATTGGATAACCGCCTTACTGGTTGACTCTGGCCAGGGAGAGACAGCGGCATGATTCAGGTAGGTTATATCTTTTGAAAGTTTAAACTCGGTCTGTATAATATTATTAAGGTTCATTAGTATGTAAGGATATCCCTGTTTTATTACAGCTTAACAGAGATTACCTTACATACAAATTATTTCTAATTCATTGTGGTTAATGTATATTTATTTTCTTTTCATCGCTGACTCTTAGTCCTCGAACCAGATTTTGTAAGTCAATAGCTAGATCATTTAACTCGATGCTCGTATCAGAAAGCTTTTCAGCACGAACTCTCGAATGCTCGGAAACATCTACAAATTGATTGATGTTCCCTTCAATACTCTGGGCATTGCCAGTTTGTTGTTCTGTTGCTGATGCAATACTTAAAGACATGCTTGATAGTTCACGTATTGCACTAGTAATTTTACCCAGAGCATTCTGAGATTGTTCAGCTTTGGAAACAGTATCCGCGGCTTCCTGCTGGCTCTTATCCATTATTTCCATTGCAGTTGATGTACTTGATTTCAAATGGACTATTAAATCTTTTATATCTTGTGTGGCCACATGGGTTCGTTTTGAGAGAGAGCGAACTTCATCAGCAACAACAGCAAAACCGCGCCCAGATTCACCTGCTCGGGCTGCCTCGATAGCAGCATTTAATGCCAGTAAATTTGTTTGTTCAGAAATGCCACTAATGGTTTCGACTATACCTTCAATATTACCCATACGAGTCTGCAAGTCAGTAATACTATCAAACGCTACCTGAACATTGTCTGTAAGGTTCATTATGGAGCCAATTGTATCCTGTACGATTGATTTCCCATGATCAGCATGTTCATCAGCATCGTTTGCTGCTTGAGAAACTTCCGCTGTACTTTGTGCTACTTCACTTATAGCCTGTGACATTTGTTTTACTGACATTGCAATTGAATCGGTATTATTATGTTGTTCCATTGCATCATTTTGCATTTCCTGACTTGAGCTGGAAAGCAAGCTTGAGGCACTCATCACGTTTTCCATACTTTGCTTAATATCAAATACGGTGTCGTGAAAATAATCCATGAGTGTATTGAACAAATTTGCAATTTCATGTCCTTCCGCCCCTGGCTCGATATTAATCCGTTTTGTTAAATCACCATCTTCGTTATCTTGAGCTTGATGAGAATTGTTATTATAAGCATTCACTATTTGGTCCATCGTTTTCATCGTATCTAACAGACCAGAGCTTGCACCATGTTCATGTACATTTAAACCGACTTCTTCAGCTTTCTGGGTTACCCTCAAGAATGAAAACATTTTTAAAAAGCCAAATAAAAGTAAACCAGCAACAAAACCCCACACAAAGACGGCAAAAACACCTTGTATCTGAACGCCAATTTGTGACCAGGTATCTTTCAAGGGAAGGTTTGCAACGGGTGCAGTAAAAGCCAAGGCGATGGTCCCCCATGCACCTGCAACGCCATGTGCGGAAATAACATTAACAGGATCGTCAATTTTAAAGATATGTAAAATAACTTCTTCACTGACAAAAACAATAACACCAGCGGTTAAACCAATAAAAATAGCACCGGATGGTTCAACAACCGCACAGCCGGCTGTAATACCAACCAGACCTGCAACAATACCATTAAGCATTTTTTCTATTGAAACGGTACCCTTGTGAAAGAATAATGAACTTAAAAAACAGGATATGCCGCCCGCTGCGGCAGCCAGCATTGTATTGGTAATGATTAAAGCAATTGATTGATCACCCGTTAAGGTACTACCACCATTAAAACCAAACCAGCCAAACCATAATATAAGTACACCGATTACTGCCATTACCAGGTTTTGTCCATGAATTTTTCTGGGCTTTCCATTTTTATCAAAGCGACCAATTCTGGCGCCAAGTGTCAGTGCACCGGCTAGACCAACCCAGCCACCCAATGAATGAACAACTGTAGAGCCGGCAAAATCGACAAAGCCTTTTTGTGCAAGCCATCCATCTGACGACCAGACCCAGTGACCCGATATAGGGTAAACCAGCGCAATTACAAAAATTGCAACAATAGCGTAGGCTGAAAAGCGCATGCGCTCAGCAACAGCACCTGAAACAATCGTGACTGCAGTTCCTGCGAAGGTAACCTGAAAAGCAAAGATCGCATAATCTTTTGCTTCAGTCATACCATCCAGTCCAAACATTGAACTGCCTGTAAACCCGCCAACGGATTCGCCAAACATTAAGCCATAACCCACAAGCCAGAAAATAAGAACGGCAAGAATAAAATCAAGCAAGTTCTTCATAGCAACATTGATGGAATTTTTAGCGCGAGTTACACCAGATTCTAATGCGGTAAAACCAGCCTGCATAAACATAACCAGTGCAGCAGCAATTAGTATCCAAACAATATCCAGATTATTTTGAAGTGAAGTAACATCCATTGATACAATCCTTTAACATTATTATTTGTAATAGTATCGGATTGATTAATGAATTCTTTAAAAATTTTGTTAAATAATTCAATAATTAAAGTAATATATCTGTATTACTTTAATAAGTTACGTTTTTTGTATATTTATTAACCTGCGCAACATGAAAGTTGTTTAACATCTTTGAAAAATGTTTGTGCGGTAAGCTTTAAGCCTTCTACCATAGTAAGATATGGAAACAATTGTTCTGCAAGCTCTTGTACAGTCATTTTATTTTGTATGGCCAATGCAGCCGTTTGTATAACTTCTCCTGCTTCGTTGGCTATAACCTGACACCCGAGTATCTGGCCAGAATTTTTATCGGCTATCAGCTTTATAAAACCACGGGTATCCATGTTAGCAATAGCTCTTGGTACGTTTTCTAGTGTCAATGTACGACTTTTAATTTGTGATTTTAACGAATTATGTTTTGATTCTGATAATCCAACCATTGCGACTTGAGGATTAGTAAAAATTACAGATGGTACGATTGATAAGTCTATTGCAGTGGGCTTATTCAACATATTGCGCGCAGCACGTGTACCAGCTGCGGCGGCCACATAAACAAACTGTGGATGAGTTGTACAATCTCCAGCAGCATATATATGCCCGATATTAGTGCACATATACTCATCGATTATTATTTTTCCACTTATGTTGGTTTTAACACCAGCATTTTCTAATGATAGAGCTGAGGTATTTGCTTTACGTCCGGTTGCGACTAATAATTTATCACCGATGTAATCACCATTGTCAGTGCTTAAGATAAAGCTATTGTTATTGTACTCAACGAATTCAACATGGGTATTTTGTATGACATTAATTCCCTGTTGATTAAAAATTTCTGTCAGTGCTTCACTGATTGCTGGATCTTCCTTTGATAGTAAAGAGTGGCGAGCAAGAATAGTCACTTTAGAGCCCAGTTGATGAAAGGCCTGCGCCATTTCCAGTGCAACGATCGAGGCTCCAATTACCAGTAAATGTTCGGGTATTTCTTCAGCAACGAGTGCTTCGGTTGATGTCCAGAAAGGCGTAGCCGTTAAACCAGGCAGAATTGGTAGGTCTGCACTGGCACCGGTAGCGAGTAAAAATTTATCAGCTTTTACAACTATACTTGAGCCATCGCTCTTACTAACATTAAGCGTAAAATTGTCTTTAAAGCTGGCCATACCTTTTATTAAATTG
>Ga0316207_10005069_pt1 | contig 11090 bp, 11 predicted proteins | sample 6weekpyrite_MG_FD_204943 | JGI IMG/M metagenome (GOLD analysis project Ga0316207, IMG submission 204943) | Microbial mat bacterial communities from mineral coupon in-situ incubated in ocean water Damariscotta River, Maine, United States -... | ecosystem: Environmental > Aquatic > Marine >...
CGCGGAGACGCAGAGAAAAATATTTTAAGGAAATTCTCTGATTAATTCCGTTCGCCCTGAGCTTGTCGAAGGGTGTGGTTTTTAAGTGGTTGATTTTATTGCGTTCGTTGTTCATAGTTCGACAAGCTCACCACGAACGGTGGAATTAATCAGAGTTTCCTTAAGTACATAGTGTAGATAATGAATGGCGGATAATTATATTTTCCAGCATAGTTGCAGAGTCTGGACAAACCCATAAAGAATTTCCTTTGCGTCTCCGCGCCTCTGCGTTCTCTGCGTTTTTAACGAGGAATTGAAACATGAACATGCAGCAAGCCATTAAATCGGTAACCGAGCGTCAGGATCTGAACGCGGATGAAATGACCTCGGTGATGCGCACGATTATGACGGGTGAGGCGACGTCGGCGCAGATCGGTGGTTTTCTGATCGGTTTGCGTATGAAGGGCGAGACTATCGAGGAAATTGCCGCCGCGGCCGGGGTGATGCGGGAACTGGCGAGTGGCGTGAAGGTGGAGGGCGAGCACATTGTCGATATCGTTGGCACCGGTGGCGATGGCAGTAATACCTTTAATATTTCCACCGCCAGCAGTTTTGTCGTGGCCGCCGCCGGCGGAACTGTGGCCAAGCACGGTAATCGTTCGGTTTCCAGCAAGTCCGGCAGCGCTGATTTGCTCGAGGCGGCCGGCGTGAATCTGGATCTGGATGCCGAACAGGTGGCCCACTGCATCCGCGAGACCGGCGTCGGTTTCATGTTTGCGCCGAAACATCACAGCGCCATGAAACACGCCATCGGCCCACGCAAGGAAATGGGCGTGCGCACTATCTTTAACGTGCTGGGTCCGTTAACCAACCCGGCAGGCGCCCCCAACCAGTTGCTGGGTGTATTTGCTGATGAGCTTGTCGAGCCATTAGCGCAGGTGCTGAACAAACTGGGCAGCAACCACGTGCTGGTGGTGCATTCAGAAGACGGCATGGATGAAATCAGCATAGGTGCGCCGACCAATGTTGCCGAGCTGGTAAATGGCGAAATCAAAACCTACAGCATAACCCCGGAGCAATTTGGCCTGAGCCGAACGGATATCAGCACGCTTGCGGTTGATGGCGCCGAGGAGTCGCTGCGGATAATCAATTCAGTGCTGGACAACCAGCCGGGTGGCGCGCGGGATATCGTGATGCTCAATGCCGGCGCTGCTATCTATGCCGCGGATCTGGTCGATAGCCTGGAAGCAGGCATACAGAAAGCGGATGAAGTGATTGCCAGTGGCGCGGCGAAGGAAAAACTGGCCGCGCTGGTCAGGGTTTCTAATAGTTTTTGAGAATTAATATTTAAGGAAACTCTGATTAATTCGTCATTCCGGACGTAGCGAAGCGGAGATCCGGAATGACAAGGTTGTAATTAATCAGAGCTTCCTTAATTACGCACTCGCTTGAATTTTAAAGTTAAGACAATTATGAACAAGACCCCCGACATACTGAAAAAAATCATCCAGCGTAAGGCAGAAGAAATCGCCGAGCGTAAGGCAAACGTTTCTTTGGCGGAAATAGAAAAGCGCGCTCAGTCGGCGTCGCCCGTGCGCGGTTTTGTTGCTGCGATTAAAAACAAAATTGACGCGGGAGAGGCGGCGGTGATTGCTGAAATAAAAAAAGCCTCACCCAGTAAGGGCGTGATGCGTGAGAATTTCCATCCGGCCGATATCGCGAAATCCTATGAAAAAGGCGGAGCTGCCTGTTTATCGGTTTTAACCGATATTGATTTTTTTCAGGGTCATGATGATTATCTGCAACAGGCCCGTTCGGCCTGCAGGCTGCCGGTGTTGCGCAAGGATTTTATGATCGATCCTTATCAGGTATTCGAGGCGCGGGCACTGGGTGCGGATTGTATTTTATTGATTGCCGCGGTGCTGGAAGATGCGCAGATGAAAGAGCTGGCCGAGCTCGCCGCTCGGCTGGAAATGGATGTTTTGATCGAAGTGCATAATGGTGAAGAACTGGAGCGGGTGTTGCCGCTGGATCTGCCGCTGGTCGGTATTAATAACCGTAACCTGCGCACCTTTGAAACCTCATTGCAGACCAGCCTGGACCTGTTAAGCATGATTCCTGACAGGCGGATTGTGGTGACCGAAAGTGGCATTCATACAACGGATGATGTCGCCCTGATGCGCAGCAGCAACATCAATGCTTTCCTGGTCGGTGAGGCGTTCATGAAAGCCGATGATCCGGGGGAGAAGTTGCGGGAACTGTTTTCCTGAATAAACTCAGCCAGGTAGGTTGGGCAGAGCGATAGCGAAGCCCAACATTGTAGAATGTTCCAGCCAATCTGTTGGGCTTCGCTATCGCTCTGCCCAACCTACAAGTTTATCATTTTATTCAGGCGCGCCGGTGTGACGAAAAACAATTTTTCAGCGTGTTCCAAATACCACGATGGTCTTGCCCTTGACCGAAATCAGTCCCTGTTCTTCCATGGTTTTCAAAACACGCCCGACCATTTCCCGTGAGCAGCCGACGATGCGGCCGATTTCCTGGCGGGTGATGCGGATCTGCATGCCGTCGGGGTGGGTCATGGCGTCCGGCTGTTTGCATAGATCCAGCAGGGTGCGGGCGACGCGGCCGGTTACATCCATGAAGGCAAGATCGCTGACCTTGCGGCTGGTGTCGCGCAGGCGGGTAGCCATCTGTGAGGCGAGGGCGAAGAGTACGTCAGGGTGATCCTGATAAAGCTGGCGGAATTTACTGTAACTGACTTCGGCTACTTCGCAGGCGGTGCGGGCGCGCACCCAGGCGCTGCGATTGTCATCTTCGCTAAAGAGCCCCATTTCACCAAAAAAATCACCCTTGTTCAGGTAGGCGAGGACTATCTCGCGGCCGTCGGCATCTTCAATGAGTACAGAGACCGAGCCGTCAACGATGTAATAGAGCACATCGGGCTTGTCCGCAGCATAGATGATGACGCTTTTAGCAGGATATTGCCGGCGGTGGCAATGTTCGAGAAATCGATCCAGGGATTCAATTCCAGTGTGCTGGGCTGCCGTCTGTACCATTGTATTCCTTTGAGTTGTTACTGACGTATTATCCTTCTTATGGTATATGAATGCCGGGCATTGTAAATAGATGTGTCCAACTTCCTGTGAAAAGTGAGAATATCGTCACTCATGCTCTTGAGTGAGCTGCCGTGTGGCCGGAAAAGGGGTTTTTAGCCCCTGTCGGTGGTCAAAATGGCGGGAACGGTTTTTTAGTATGATTATTTATGATGGAGTTGATGAAATGAAAGCACGGGTGAAATGGGTGGAGAATGCCACTTTCCTGGCCGAATCCGGCAGTGGTCATACGCTGGTGATGGACGGGCCCCCGGATCATGGCGGCCGAAATCTGGGTGTGAGGCCGATGGAAATGCTGTTGCTGGGCATGGGCGGCTGCACCGCCTTTGATGTCATGCTGATCCTGAAAAAATCCCGTCAGCCCGTGACTGATTGCGAGGTTATGCTGTCGGCCGATCGGGCGGATACCGAACCGAAAGTGTTTACCCGCATTCATGTACATTTTATCGTTACGGGTCAAGGACTTAAGGAAAAACAGGTGGCGCGGGCGGTGTCCCTGTCGGCGGAAAAATACTGTTCGGCGTCTATCATGCTCGGACGGGCGGGGGTGGAAATCAGCCATGATTATGAAATTCGCGAAGCAGCGGGTGACAAATAAAACATGGCTGATCCGGACAAACTGATCCGCGAGTATTATCAGTCCTGGTTCCGCTTTCATCCTGAGGCAGCGGTGGATGCCGGGGTAGAAGGCTACGCGCATCTGCTTACTCCCTGCGACGATGATGATATCGGCGCGCTGACCGCCCTGAACGAGAAGATGCTGAGCGCGCTGGAGGAGTTCAATGAGCAGGATCTGAACGAGGATCAGCGGCTGGATCTCGATATCCTGCGCAGCGCAGCGTTGCTGGAACTGAAGGAGCTGGTGGAGAAGGACTGGCGGCAGCGTGATCCACTTCGTTTCCTGCCCACTCATGCCATCTATCAGCTGACCCTGCGCGAAGTGCAGGATCTGCCCGCCGCATTTTCGGCGCGCCTGTCGGCCATTCCCGGTCACCTGCGTTCGGCGCGCAGTCATCTGCAGGTCGATCCGGCCCAGATCCCACCCAACTGGTTGCAGGCCGCCATCGTCGAGGCGCAGCAGGGCGCGGCCTGGCTGCGCCAGTTGCATCATCATCCGGTGGTCAGCCGCTACCGGCTGGATGCAGAACTGGACAGCGCTGCGCATGCGCTGGATGACTATGGTCGTTTTCTGGAATCCGATTTATCCCGGCTGGCGCAGGGGGACTACGCCTGTGGTCAGGAACAGTTTGAAATGCTGTTGCGCCATCGCCACGGGCTGGATATCAGCGCCGATGCCCTGCACCAGCTGGGCCAGCGCCTGTTTGATGAAACACTGCTTGAGCTCAGGGCGGTTACCCGTGAACTGCAGGGCGACGAGGATATTGACGGCCTGACGCAGAAAATTCATGCCCGGCACGAGAGTATTGATACCCTGCTGGACAGTTACCGGCAGGTGATGGCGCAGGCGCGGGCCTTTGTGGCCGAGAAAAAACTCTTGAGCCTGCCGGCGCGTGAATCGCTCAAGGTGGTGGAGACACCGCTGTTTCTGCGCCATGAAATCCCCTTTGCCGCCTATCTGGAACCGGCCCGCAATGATAGCCGACAGCAGGGACTCTATTATGTCAGTCTGCCTGACAGCGATGCCGGTATGGGCGAGCACAATGCCATCAGCCTGCGTCACACCTGTGTGCATGAGGCCTGGCCGGGGCATCATCTGCAGTTTGTCACCGCCAACCTTCGGCCGCAGTCCAGCACCCTGCCGCGGCTGTTGAACCCCTCCGCTACTTTGTATGAAGGCTGGGCGCTGTATTGTGAACAGCTGATGCAGGAACAGGGTTTTCTTGATGCGCCCGAGTCACGCTTCATCCTGCTCAAGGACCGGCTCTGGCGCGCCCTGCGGATTATGCTGGATGTGGAGCTGCACACGCGTGGCCTGAGTCTGGAGCTGGCTTCTGAACGCATGCAGCTATGGCTGGGTTTTTCGCCGGCGCAGGCGTTGGCCGATCTACAGTGGTATACGCGCATGCCAACCGTGCCGATGGGCTACGCCACCGGCTGGGCGCTGATCAATGCCACCCGTTCGCGCCTGCAGCTTATTGATGATGGTTTTAGCCTGCGGGATTTCCACGATCGGCTTCTGTCGATGGGATCAGTCCCCGTGGCAGAGGTTATCCCGCGGCGGTTTGGCGAACCGTTGTGGAAGAGTGTGCGCCGGGAAGTTTTTGCCAGGGCAGAGTAAACGATGGGTTTCGCTTCGCTCTACCCATCAACATTTTGCAACAGGATTTAATGGGCCATGCCACGTAAAAAGAAAATCAAACTTCATGGGTTTAACAACCTCACCAAGACCCTGAGTTTTAATATCTATGATATTTGTTACGCCAAGAGCGTCGCTCAACGCAAGCAGTACATCGAATACATCGATGAAATGTATAATGCCGAACGACTGACGGATATTCTCACCGAGGTCAGCCACATCATCGGCGCCAGTATTCTCAATGTCGCGCGCCAGGACTACGAGCCGGAAGGCGCCAGTGTCACCATGCTGATTGCCGAGGAACCGGTGGCGGCTGAGGAGCTATCCAATACCCAGTCGCCGGGTCCATTGCCAGAGTCAGTGGTTACGCATCTGGACAAGAGTCATATTACGGTGCACACCTATCCGGAAAGTCATCCGGATAATGGCATCAGCACTTTTCGCGCTGATATCGATGTCTCAACCTGCGGACGCGTATCGCCGCTCAAGGCGCTGAACTTTCTGATCCACAGCTTTGATTCGGATATCGTGATCATGGATTACCGAGTGCGCGGTTTCACTCGTGACGTGCGCGGGCGTAAGCATTATATCGATCACAGGATTAATTCGATTCAGAACTTCATTGCCCGTGATAGCAAACGAGCCTATTCCATGATCGATGTGAATGTCTATCAGGAGAATCTTTTCCACACCAAGATGATGCTCAAGAATTTTGATCTGGAAAATTATTTGTTTGGTATTAAGGGTGAAGAGTTGCCGCCGCGTGAATATAAAAAAATCCATGACAGGGTGCAGAAAGAAATGCTGGAAATATTTTATGGCAGGAATATTTAAGGTGGCGGGTAGCTAAATAAGTGTTCCAAATACCCAGTACACTTTAGAAATTGCCGTTCGTCCTGAGCTTGTCGAAGGACAAATAGATTAAGCTCTCTATTCACCGCATTTCCACGCTCATGGTTCGACAAGGCTCTCCTGAGCGAAGTCGAAGGGCTCACCACGAACGTGGAAATTCACAAGTGTACTGGTATTCGGAACAGCTATTTAGTTCCGTAGGTTGGGTTTACACCCACCACGCCGTGCGCGTCATGATCTTTGAAGTCAGGCCCATAAATTTTTTAACCGGTTCGGGCAGGTGTGCGCCGCCGGCGCTTAGCGCCATGGTCGCGTGCTGGCCTTCATCGGTTTTCATCTGTTCGAGAATGGCACGGGTTTTCTGATCCTCTGGCGTGATTTGCTGCAGGTGGGAATTCAGGTGATGGACGACCTGATGTTCGGTTTCCGCGACAAAACCCAGGCTCCATTTATCTCCCGCCAGTCCCGCCAGTGCGCCGATGGTCACCGAACCGGCGTACCACAATGGATTGAGGTAGCTTGCATGGCTGCCCAGTTCCTTTACTCGCTGCTCGCACCAGTCCAGGTGATCGTTTTCCTCCTCAGCGGCGCGCTGCATTTTCTCACGCACCCTGGGCAGTTTCGCCGTCAGCGCCTGTCCCTGATACAGCCCCTGCGCCGCCACTTCTCCCGCATGGTTGATGCGCATCAGTCGAGCGGCCAGTTCACGCTCCGCCTCGCTGAGTTCGGTTTCCGGCAGGGCCTCGGCCGGGTTGGCGCGCTCAGTGACGCAGGGTTTGCCGAACAGGGTGCGCAGCCCGGTATCCAGGTTCATCACCAGCTGGTCGAGGGGGCTGTAGTTGCGGTCAGTCATGATTAATCAATATTTTGTGCATAAATAATTAAGTAGCATAAAATAATTGTAGCATCATATTTTGTTCCTGGTTCCTAAATATCAAAGTTCCAAAAGGGTATCCAGATATTACTAATCTGTAGGATGTGCTGAGTGAAACGAAGCGCATCGTTCGTGTATCCAGCCTGGAATGATGCGCTTCGTTTCACTCAGCACATCCTGCACAAGTTTAAAACCATCCTGATTAAAGTGGGCAGGAATTCGGAACTTTTATTTAGTTCCTGGTTTCTTGTCCCTTGTCAACTGCTCCGCCAGCAACTGCACAGGGTGAATCACCCGTATACCCCGGCCTTCCAGTCCGGCCTGAATAAACAGGCTGCAGCCGATGTTGCTGCTGACAATGATATCTACCTCATCGGTGAGAATCCTGTCTAATAAATGTTGGCGCAGAGCCTGCGCCTGTTGCGGGTGGCGCAGCATGTAGTCACCGGCAGCGCCGCAGCAGGGGCTGTCCTCAGGCAGGCTGGAAAGATGAATCTCCGGAATATGCGTCAGTAACATCGAGGCGCGATCCGGCTGGCGCAGGGCATTACGCTGACTGCAGGGTTGATGGACGACGACGCGTTTATCAAGTGCGGCAAAGCGCAGTGGCTGTTGCTGCAGGGCCGTTGCAATAAAGCCGTTGATGTCCTGCAGCGTTTGCTGCAGCTGTACGGCTTTAGCCTGCTGCTCGGTGTTACTCCAGTCCAGTTGCGGATATTCCATCAGTTGTGCGCCGCAGCCGCTGGCCAGGAACAGCACGGCATCGTAGTCCGGGTTGTTGAAAGCCTGAAGGTTATCGCTTGCCAGCGTCTGTGATTCACTCGCCTGGCCACTGTGTTGTTGCAGCGCGCCGCAGCAGCGTTGTCCGTGCGGCAGGCTGACGCTGTAACCCAGCGCATTGAGCAGGTCGATAGCGGCCTGCAGCGTTAGCGCGTCGATATTTTTTCCCATACAGCCGGTGAAGATTGCTACATGCCCAGCAGAGTCGCTGCCGGTTTTGTGATTGCTCGGGTAGTGCGCTTTGAAAGTCGGTGTGGCGGGAAGCGCCGGTACGAGACTTTGCAGCCAGGCCAGAGTTTTATTCTGCTGTAATAACGGGCGCAGCAGTTTTTGCGCGCCGCTTTTCTGGTACAGACGCAGACTTCGACAGGCGCCCTGCATGTGATGGCTGAGCAGCCGTCGGCCAAGTCTGTTCAGGCGGGACGCGGGGCGAACCTGGCTGATCTGTTCTCGCGCCATATCCATGATGCGGCCGTATTCCACCCCGGAAGGGCAGATGCGTTCGCAGCGGCGGCAGAGCAGACAGTTGTCCAGATGCTGGTAGAGGGTATTATCAGCGGCGTCGAGCTCACTGTTGGCCAGCGCCTGAATCAGGGCGATGCGCCCACGCGGGGACTCATTCTCGTTGCGACTGAGATGATAGGTGGGACACTGGGGCAGACACAGGCCGCATTTTACGCAGCGATCGGCGAGGGCGAGTATGTCTTCGTAGCTATTCAAACGCGACAGGATCCTGTGACAAATTTATAGTGCGGGTATCTCGGTGCAGAATTATACGGTATTGTTCGCCTGTTTTGTTTTTTCCGATTTTCAAGTGAAATATATGTTTTTCAAATACCATGTCTTTTTCTGTTGTAATCAACGCGAAGCAGGCGAAACCTGTTGCGCTAATCTGGGCGCGCAAAAAATGCGTGACTATGCCAAGCAACGCATCAAGGCGCTGGGGCTTGCAGGCGAGGGCGGGGTGCGCATCAACAGCGCCGGTTGCCTGGGACGTTGTGAGCGGGGGCCGGTGGTCGTGGTTTATCCGCAGGGCGTCTGGTACACCTGGATCGATGAAGAAGATATCGATGAGATCATTGAACAGCACCTGCAGCAGGGGCAGGTTGTCGAACGCCTGCTGGTCAAATAATTAACCTGGATTCAGGGTCGGGGCGGGTGATGGGTTTCGCTTTGCTCTACCCAACCTGTCCATCATATCACGCACCGTAGGATGGGTAGGCGAAAAATCGTAGGTTGGGTTGAATGAAATGAAGCCCAACAGAATATCAGAGCAGGCTGTTGGGCTTCATTTTATTCTGCCCAACCTACAACCGCGGATGTAGCGCCCCACCTACAATTTCATCACCCACGCCAGTGAGTTAAGAATGTCTGATAATACCGAAATACTGATCCCGGGCCCGGCCGGTGATCTCGAACTGCGAGTCGAATCGCTGGATGGGGACGGGCCGGCGCCTGTGGCCGTGATCTGTCATCCACACCCGGTCTATGGCGGCAGCATGAGCAACAAGGTGGTGCATATACTGGCGGCGGGTTTTCGTGAGCTGGGCGCACACACTGTGCGCTTCAATTTTCGCGGCGTAGGGCGCTCGGCCGGGGAATTTGATAACGGCATTGGCGAAACCGATGATTTGCTGGCGGTCGTGGCATGGGCGCAGGCGCGTTTTCCCGATTCCCCCCTGTGGCTGGCCGGTTTTTCCTTTGGCGCCTGGATTGCGCTGAAGGCGGCGGCGCAATTGCAACCCGAACGGCTGCTGCTGGTAGCGCCACCGGTGGATATGTACGATTTTGGCGTCATACCCGAGGTGAGCGTGCCCTGGATGGTGATTCAGGGGGGAGAAGATGAGGTTGTATCGGCCGAGGCAGTGGCTAAATGGGTGACGCAGCGCCAACCTGCGCCCAGGTTCGTGTCACTGGATTCAGCCAGCCACTTTTTCCACGGCCAGCTAAATATTCTGAAAGAAAGTATGAAAACGGGATTTCAGGCCCTCTAAACATTTCTTTTTATTTCTCTTTATATTCAATAAGTTAAACTTTTATACGACCGTAATCGTGATGTTAATCATATTTATTATTGACAGAATATAATTAATTTCTTATATTAATACCCACTGATTTATTGTTTTTGACTCCTCCATCCTCCTTATGGTGGTTATTTTAAAGCGCGGTTACCCCCTTTACCGCGCTATTTTTTTGCCTGAAATTTGTGATTAGCCAGGTCTGCCCCGAATGGCGCTTACCTGGGCATCGAAACAGGATTTGGGCCAAATATTGAAGATCTCACTGTGTAGGATGCTGCTGAGGAACGAAGCGCATCAAAATACTCGATCGATGCGCTTCGTTCCTCAGCACATCCTACGAGAGCTTTGTGTTAAATATTTAGAGATGGATAAACCCGGAACCTGAGAAATAAAGCAATCTTGTCTCTTTTCCCTTGTATCTTGGCCCTGTTTTCAGTACCATTCCGCCTCTTTTTGAACGCGATTTATCTTGAAGGCGCAACGAGCATGAAAACCTTTAGTGCAAAGCCAGAAACCGTCAAGCGTGACTGGTATGTGATCGATGCCGAGAACAAAGTTCTTGGACGTCTGTCGACCGAAATTGCCCGCCGTTTGCGCGGCAAACACAAGCCCGAATACACCCCTCACGTGGACACTGGCGACTATATTGTTGTCATCAATGCGGACAAGGTTGCTGTCACCGGCAACAAGGAAACGGACAAAAATTATTACCGGCACACCGGTTATCCGGGGGGGCTGAAGACCATATCGCTGGAGAAACAGCGGGCCGAGCATCCGGAACGCATTATCGAAGCGGCGGTGAAAGGCATGTTGCCAAAAAACAGCCTCGGGCGCGCAATGTATCGCAAGCTCAAGGTTTATGCCGGATCTGAACATCAGCATACTGCCCAGCAACCCAAACTGCTGGAAATCTAAGGAATCGACATGGCAGAAACATATTACAGTACAGGCCGCCGCAAGAGTTCCGCCGCACGCGTATATATTAGTGCAGGCAGCGGCAATATCGTCGTTAACAACCGTCCGCTGGATCAGTATTTCGGTCGCGAAACCAACCGCATGCTGGTTCGTCAGCCCCTGCAGGTTGCCGAAATGCTGGAGAACTTCGATATCAAGGTTTTCGTCAAAGGCGGCGGCAACAACGGCCAGGCCGGCGCGATTCGCCACGGCATCACCCGCGCCCTGATTCGCTACAACGAAGAACTGCGCAGCCC